>RCND010001444.1_pt1 | contig 13456 bp, 11 predicted proteins | sample 2041351 | NCBI WGS metagenome assembly RCND01 (sample SAMN09708230, study PRJNA481090) | Marine sediment metagenome, whole genome shotgun sequencing project. | biome: marine sediment; feature: ocean; material: sediment; isolation source: Sewage treatment plant 12B marine sediment (STP12B) ...
TTAAATGATAAAAGCACTTTGCACCGCTGCTTTGCTTGCCACTTCCGTCAGCGTTACGGCTGTGCACGCACAGGATACAGAACGGCCAAACATTCTGGTAATATGGGGTGATGATGTGGGGATGTGGAACATCTCTGCCTACCATCGCGGCATGATGGGCGGCGAAACCCCTAACATTGACCGTATCGCGGATGACGGGATGCTGTTCATGGATGCATATGCCCAAGCGTCCTGCACTGCGGGCCGCGCGGCCTTCATTACCGGGCAATACCCGTTGCGCGTTGGTTTGGCGACCGTTGGCCTTCCCGGGTCTGAAATTGAGTTGCAACAAGAAGATCCAACGCTCGCAACGATGCTGAAAGCCGAAGGGTATACCACTGGCCAGTTTGGAAAGAACCATCTTGGTGACCGTGATGCGCATTTGCCCACCGCAAATGGCTTTGATGAGTTCTTTGGAATTCTATACCACCTGAACGCTGGAGAATATGTAGAGCAGGTAGACTATCCTACCGAGGCCATGGAAGCAGCAGGCTTGGGTCAACGCGGCATAATTCATGCTCGCGCTACCGCTGACGGCGGGCAAGAGATCGAAGATCTGGGCAATTTTGGTCGCGAACGTCAACGCACTCTCGACCAAGAAGTCCTTGAAGAAAGCAAACGGTTTATCACCGATGCCGTCTCTGCCGAGGAACCGTTTTTCGTATGGCATAACACCACCCGCATGCACTACCGCACCAACTTGAGCGAAGAAAACGATGGGGCCACTGGGTTAGGCATTTATGCTGATGGCATGAAGGAAATGGATGACGACGTAGGTGAGTTGCTGGCGTTGCTGGATGAGCTTGGCGTGGCAGACAACACGATGGTTATGTTCTCAACCGACAACGGTGCAGCCTCCAACAGCTGGCCCGATGGTGGTAACCAACCCTTCCGTGGGGAAAAAGGTGTCGGTGGCTATGAGGGAGGCTTCAAGGTACCCATGGCGGTCAAATGGCCGGGTGTTATTCCTCCGGATACCACCACAGGCGAGCTGATCACTATGGAAGACTGGATCCCGACGATCATGTCGCAACTGGGGCAACCTGATCTCAAAGAGCGCCTGTTGGAAGGCACTGAAATTGGCGACGCTACCTACAACGTGCATCTGGATGGCTATGATCAGACGCCAATGCTTACGCAGACCGGGCCAAGTAACCGCAAGGAGTTCTTCTTCTTTACCGAAACCACTTTCCACGGATTGCGTTTTGGAGAATGGAAGTTCCTCTTCACAGATCAGGATCAGTGGTTCAACGGTGTTCAAAACACGATGACAACGCCCTTGATTACACGTCTCGATCTTGATCCGTTCGAGCGTTTTCATGAAGCGCGCGGGTTTGATGAATGGCAGGAAAACAGATCGTGGGCGTTGGCTCCTGCTGTTAGTTATGTAGCTCAGTTCTTTTCATCATTCGAAGACTTCCCACCGCGCCAAGCAAGCCCGGACTTCAAAGTCGACGAAATCATGGGGCAGATGATGCAACAAAGTTCGAACTGAACAGATGCGGCCGATCCGATGCTATCGGGTCGGCCGAAATCACGTCATCACCTGTAATTCCGTCTTTGCTTTTCGAAAAGTCCGCCGCGACGCTTTTGACGCAAACCATTGGCGGTTTGCTCCTCAGGTTTTGATGACGGTCTGTGCATTTGCACCAACGGATGCTTCCAGAAAAAATGATACTCAAAACGATCGTTTGCTGCTCAATCTGAGAGCTCTGGCTCTGACTGAGGGAGCGCGATGTTTGCCTTTGAAGCCGTGGCGGGCCACGATTGTCTGCTGTGCAGATCGAAGCGTACTCCCCATAATGGCGAATTGCGCCCTTACAACGACCTAGAACTTAAAGCCCACAGCGATGAAAGGGCCACTCATTTCCATATCAATGACGGTACCATTGTCGTTGAAGTCCACATCAAGATGACGATAACCGGCGGATAACGTCATCAGATCCGAAACGGACCAATCAACCTTGGCGATCGCTTCCCATTGGAAATCTGAACCGACACCAAAGCCGCCGATATTTGCCAGTCCTGACAGGTCCAGATTTTCGGTCAGCGGAGCTTTGAATCTCAACCCGATCAAAGGATCAACCCAGCTTTTGGATGTCGTTGTCTCAAACGATAGAACACTGGTCGTGGCGTCCAAGTCCCAGGCGCGTAGACCAGCCATCCCCTCAACCCTTAGATCGGGATGATCATAAAACGCATACCCGGCACTTATGGATGCCATTATTCCGGACACTTCTATTCCGGCCAGAGATCCTGAGGGAATCTTGCCAAACTCGTCACTCAGATCAAGATAGTTAAACTCACCCAGAATTGTCCATGCGCCTCGACGAGCCTCTCCATAGACAAGGAACGCGCCGTCAAGGATATCCAGTAAAGACGTTGAACTATCAACTGGCGGATTGGGCCCAATATCGAGCGAAGTGTCGAAAGAAGGTGCCCAAATATACGGCGTAACTTCGAAACTCCAGTCATCCGCTTTTGCAGTTGCCGACCATAAAGTGGCGGTGAAGAGTAACGCAAACCCTAGCCCGGACTTCATTTCCATATTTGGTATTCCCATTTTGATTTAGTTATTTTTGTTATGCGACCAATGCAAAACACGTCGAGCGAAACCACGTACTTTCCTTAATCACTGCTTCAGACAAACGCAAATCGCCAGCCGACCGCCGCTTCGATATGGAACAATCTCACCACTTCACCTGTGACAGACCGTTTTTGAATGACTAAAGGGATTTTCAGCGGCCGGGGTTCTTCGTCTAAGTACACAAGTCAGTCGGCATCTCGCTGGACCAAAGTCATAACTGCGGCTCCATCTGCAGCAGACAGTGAAAGAGCCCTTTCCTCCCGTAGAAAAAGGCGGACTTGAGCAAGGCCCCTAAAAAATTCAGTTTCGAACGCCGAAACACCGTCTTTGCAAATCATCATCGTTGCTGCTGCGGGTCCAAACAGGATCGCATCTCCGTTGGTGACATAATGACCCCGAAAATTATTGCATCCTCCGTTCCCAACGAAAACACCATTCTGTTCGAACCTGATAAAAACATCTTCGGAGGCGTCTGTGACTGTGTTGGCCGCATCGACAATGCCCCATTCACTTCCCGCTAAGGGCTGTGCGGCGAGAGGAGCTGCGAGACCACAGAATAGTCCAAGGATCAGATAACGTGCGGCAGATTTAGGAAAGAACAACATTTCTAAGGTCTCCTGAGGGTGGCTGAGTGATACCAGTTTTCCGATCCAACTATTTGTTCAGAGCTTCAAGAATCCGACCATCCCGCTCATAAATATCTTCACGAAAGTGCACGATATTACCTTCTGCCCATGCGGTCCAGTAAGTCAGCAGGACCGGCATTGGGTTAGAGAGATTAATACGGGTTGTTTTCTTGCTATCCAAGATCGATTGCATCCGCTGATAGCTCCAGTCGGGGTCGCCTTCCATCAAGAGCATCGCCAGCTCAAAGGGCTGTTCGAGACGCACGCAGCCAGAACTCAAATTTCTTTCGTTTCGATCAAAAAGAGAACGGTCGTTCGTATCGTGCAAGTACACTGAATATTTGTTTGGGAACATGAATTTGACCAAACCCAAAGCGTTGCTTGGGCCGGGTTTCTGGATCAACGTAATATTTGGATTTGAGGCTGACCAATTGACCGAGCGCGCCGGTATTATACTGCCGTCAGCTGCCCGAACCACGTAGTTGTTGCGCGCGAGATATCCCACATCGCGGCGAATGACCGGCAGCTTGTCTTTGATAAAAATCGACCTTGGAACTGTCCAGGTCGGGTTGAACTCCATGTATTTGATCTCGTCGCGAAAAACTGGTGTTTTTCGGTATTGCGTTCCTGTGATGGACTTTGTTTTCCATAGCGTGCCATCTGCGCGGATCAGATATGTCTGAGCACCGGCGATATTGACCAGAATGAAATCGCCTTCCACGTCTCGCATCAGCCAACGTGCGCGCTCAAGGCTCAGCCGCAACTGGTCGCCCCGGTACACCGCAGTGCGGTTCAAAGCCACGAAAGTACGCCCACCGATAACCCCGTCAGCTTCCAGGCCATGACGGTCCTGAAACGCGCGTACATCAATTTCTAGTGCGGAATCATATATCTCCCGTGGGTTTGTCCCCAGCTGTATTGCCTCCGGCAACATAGTGGCTTCACGCAGCTCGCCTTCGGCAGCCAGTCGATCCCGCAGTAGCGCCACGACAGGAGACACCATTCCCGGTTTGATGATTTCGTCGCTAGGCAGTTCAGGCCAACCGCCACGCGCAGCTATCGCGGAATATCGAGCCAGCGCATCTAGCAACAGAGCATATTGTGGATTGTCAATCGCGACTATGTCCATCAGGGCTGAAAAACCATCGCCAGCGAGGTAGCTTGTCAATATCTCGACTGGGTCCGAATTGACGACCGGACGCGCGAAGTTCCAGTCCGCGTCCAGTTCTTCTGGGTTTACCTTGCCAAAGAAACTGTATTTGACCAGCCGTGCGGCTGCATCGGTTGCGAGCAACTCGAAACGGGCAATGTCTGCCGGATCCCCTTGTTCGGCCAAGATGCGGGCTGCCGGTAAGACCGTCAGATGAAAGTCCTCGGGTCGAAAGCCCTGCTTAACGCCTGCACTCAATTCAGCAAAGAGCTCCTTTTCGAGAGGTGTCTCAAACCAAACCGGAGAGAACTGACGCTGGTCGTAAAAATCGAAAATAAATGAACCGACCAAAAGGGTCTCACCTTTGATCGTCGCATTTCCAGATTCAGCGAGTTGCATTGTCATTGCTTCGATCTGATCCTCAACTGGGCCGGTGGCGCCCTGATCGGGCACCATGACAATCCAGAACGAAAGAACGAGAGGCTTGACGATGTGGTTAAAAATCCATTGCACAGGCGGTCTCCTGAAGAAATTTACCGTAGGCGTACCGCTATCAGAAAATGTAAGTTGAACAAGAGAACAGTCTAGTTGCCGGACTCTCAAAGTGAAATACTTAGAAGGCCACTTGGCACTGCGGGGTGGGTGGCATCAAAGCATTGGCCCTCAAAGACAAGAATAGGCGAACCACAGCTTTCAGCATTCTGAAGTAAAGGTCATGCGCAACCGCGCCGTGGCTCTTGCTAAGTGGCGCGGGCTTTGGGCACCAGGAAGACAACCGGCACTCCCGGACAGCATTCTTGGTCAATGGCAACGAAGTAACATGCGTTGTAGAAAGCTTGTTTAAGCTGATCGGTTTGGACTGGGAGGTACCAGACTTCAGCACGCTGTGCCGCCGTCAGAAGAACTTCAGTGTGAGTATCCCGTATCCGAGCAGGGCAACCACCGAACGCCTCAAGCACCCTCCCCGACCCACCTCAAAACGTCTCTTCCAAAACGCTCCTTGCAGCCTATAGTAGGGAAAAAAGTGCACCTTGTGAAACGCGAGGGCAAAGAAGGACAGAGCATGGCCCCCAAATCAGCAACGCCAAAACCCTTCAACGTGGTTGTCGTGGGCCAGCATGGCAGATTGTCTTATGAGGCTGTGATCTTTGTGGCATCCCTGCGCGCCATGAGCCCTGATTTCAAAGGCCGCGTACTGGTGGCAGAGCCGCAAGCAGGACCACTGTGGGAAAAAGACCCCACGATCCGCAACCAACAGATACGCGATGCCTTGGCCGAGATGGGCGCGGAGATTATTCCGTTCGAGAGCAAGCACTTTGGTGAAGCTTACCCTTTTGGGAACAAGATCGAGATGCTGTCAGCGCTGCCTAAGGGCGAGCCATTTGTCTTTTTCGACACCGACACGCTGATTACCGGTGATCTGAACGCGGTTCTATTTGATTTTGACCGCCCCAGCGCTTCGCTGCGCCGCGAGGGGACATGGCCGCACCCCCAGCTTTACGGCCCCGGTTACACCGGTCTGTGGAAATCGCTTTATGACAAATTCGGGCTTGATTTCGAGAGCTCGTTGGACCTGAGCCAGCCTGATGAATACTGGCGCCGCTACCTCTATTTTAACGCAGGCTTTTTCTATTACAAATGCCCGCATGAATTTGGGGCAAAGTTCCTTGAATACGCCCTGGCCATTCGCGACACGCCGCCTGTTGAGCTCTGCGCGCAGGTGTTTGATCCTTGGCTTGATCAGGTAGCCCTGCCGCTGGTCATCCATGCCTTGGGCGGCGGACGTGACACCCTGCCCGAAGGTCTGCTTGATGGCGCGGTGACATGCCACTACCGCCTGCTCCCCCTGCTCTATGCCCGCGAAAGCGATCATGCATTGGCGGTGTTGGAGCATGTGACAGCGCCCAACAAGATCAAAAAGGTGCTCAAAACTTACGATCCGATCAAGCGCATGATCTATCAAGGCCGTGGCATCAAAGCGCGCGCGCTGTTTGATCAAGCCGACATGCCCCGCAAAGAGCAAGCGATCCGCAACCGCCTCAAATCAAATGGGTACTGGATGCGCTAAAGGAGGCTGAGGCGGTAAAGATGGCACTTTTGCCAAGACGGGCCGCCATCGGATGTGCGGTGCAGGATCTCACGCTTTACCACGACAGAGTAGTTCGTCAAAATTTGCTCCGACCTAGTTTGCTCAACACCCAAATCGCATATCCGTTTCCGCGCCAAGTCCCGGGCGTTAATCGTCAGTGGCACAGGGTCCCCGTCGTACGAGGCTTTGACTGATGGGTTCTGGCGATCTCTTCAACACTTTTCAGCTTTCCACTGCACCCCTCAAAACCCACGCGCAGCGTGTTAGTAGTGCCGCTTTAGAAAACAGCATTCCTCCAGCGCACAACATTCGGGACGACCATTCCAACCAGCCACGTCATGGGAGGCAGATATTCCTGACGCGGAGCGCACCCTTGCCGCTCCCCCTACAATCACGTAATTGTGCGCAGAAATTTAATGGGAGAAACCAATGTCACACGGCTTTGATACACTACAAATTCATGCAGGCGCACGTCCCGATCCCGCAACTGGCGCACGCCAGACGCCGATCTACCAGACCACGGGCTATGTATTTCGCGATGCCGATCACGCCGCCGCGTTGTTTAACCTGCAAGAAGTAGGCTTCATCTATTCCCGCCTGACCAACCCCACTGTTGCCGTTCTTCAAGAGCGTATTGCAACTCTTGAAGGCGGTGTCGGAGCTGTGTGCTGCTCATCGGGTCACGCGGCCCAAATCATGGCGCTGTTCCCGCTGATGTCGCCGGGCATGAACGTCATCGCCTCTACCCGTCTATACGGTGGTACAGTCACGCAATTCTCCCACACAATCAAACGCTTCGGCTGGGAAGTTAAATTCGTCGACTTCGACGATTTGGACGCTGTGAAAGCTGCGATTGACGACAACACCCGCGCCGTATTCGGTGAGGCCATCGCCAACCCCGGCGGCTATATTATGGATGTGCGCGCTGTTGCTGATATCGCTGATGCGGCGCAAATCCCGCTCATCATCGATAACACCACCGCCACGCCGTACCTGTGCCGCCCGATCGAGCATGGTGCAACGCTGGTCGTCCACTCAACCACCAAATACCTCACCGGCAACGGCACCGTCACCGGCGGCTGCATCGTGGACAGCGGTAATTTCGACTGGTCCGCCACGGACAAATTCCCGTCGCTGAGCGCGCCCGAGCCTGCCTACCACGGTCTCAAATTCCACGAAACCTTCGGTAATCTGGCCTTCACCTTCTTCGGCATCGCCATCGGTCTGCGCGATTTGGGCATGACCATGAACCCCCAAGCGGCGCATTACACCCTGATGGGCACCGAAACACTGAGCCTGCGCATGGACCGTCACGTGGCCAACGCCCAGAAGATCGCTGCGTGGCTCGAGGCAGATGACCGCATCGACTACGTCACCTACGCTGGCCTCGAATCGTCCCCCTACTATGAGCGCAGCAAAACCGTCTGCCCCAAGGGCGCGGGTGGCCTGTTCACCTTCGCGGTTAAGGGCGGCTATGACGCTTGCGTCAAACTGGTCAATACGCTCGAAGTGTTCAGCCATGTGGCAAACTTGGGCGATACACGTTCGCTGATCATCCACTCGGCCTCCACCACCCACCGCCAGCTGACGCCAGAGCAGCAAGAAGCCGCAGGCGCCAGCGCCAGCGTGGTACGCGTTTCAATCGGCACCGAAGATGCAAATGACCTGATCGCTGATCTGGATCAAGCGCTGACACAGGCCACGTCCTAAGCCAACAACCGCCCGCGCGGATCACTGCGCGCGGGCGGCATCCGCGAGGCTTCGCCGAAATCCGCTTGCGGACCTTTTCTTGGGACCCACACTGCGTTAATCTGTAACGAACCGAAGTTGTTGGTTAACCAGACCCATGTTAAAGGCCGCCCATGAAGCCTAATTTTGCACTCTCCTTGTCTTTCGAAGGCATCAAACTGTTGCACCGGGCGGCCGGCGGCTGGCGTGAAGTGGGCGAAGTGCCTGTGACCGCCGATGATCTCGCTGGTGAGTTGGCCATGCTGCGCAAAACTGCCGCGAGCCTTGAGCCGGGTGGTGTGCGCACTAAGCTCCTTATTCCGCCGAGCCAGATCAAATATCTGACCATTGATACCGTAGGCCTGTCCGAGGCCGCGCGCCGCAAAGCTGCGGAAGCTGCATTGCTTGACGCGACCCCATACGAAGTCGCCGAGATGGCCTATGACATCAGCATGGACGGCACGAAAACCCATATTGCCGCCGTTGCGCGGGAGACTTTGGCCGAGGCCGAGGCATTCGCTACCGAACACCGCTTTCACCCTGTCAGCTTTGTTGCTGTGCCCGGCGATGCCCCGTATCTGGGGGAACCATTCTTTGGAACCACAAAAGGCGCAGCAGCCCTTTTGGATTCGGAAGAAACTGTAGAGCCTGATGGCATCGCCGTTGTTGTTGTGGGTGCAGTTCCCCCCGAATTTGTCCCGCCTCAAATGACGGAAGTGACACCGGAAGAGGACGCCGAGGCTACACCGCAAGACACTCCTGAGAACGAGGCTCCCGAGCAACCGCCAGTGGCACTAGACCCTGAGCCAATTCCGGATGAGCCGGCAGACGAAATTTTGGTCAATGCTGATGCTGATGCTGATGCTGATGCTGATGCTGATGCTGATGCTGATGCTGATGCTGATGAACCAGACTTGGCTCAGCCCGATGTCAAGCCGCCGAAAATAGACGAGAAGCCTGAAGCGACCCAAGTGCTGGCTGCGCAGGCAGTCGAAAAAGAACCTGTTACGCAGACAGTGGAAGAAGCACTTCTTGCGCAAACTCCCGTGCCGCCACTGGCCAAGGAGCCAGCTAAGCCACAAACGTCGCCAGAGGCTGAGCCATCTGAGCAGCCCGAGCTTGAGCTCGAACGTGATGCTGCGCCCAAGCCGCCCGCTGTCGAAGAAAAAGCCCCCACTGTTGAGCAAGCGGCACAAACCAACGCCCCTGAGCCGCCAACCGTAACAGCAGAGCCTGCGCCCAAGCCAGTGGACCCTGCGCGCGCTGCAATGTTCGCTGCGGCAGCAGCAACCGGAGCAAGCCAACCGGCACCAAAGCCGCTTCCCTTCAAAGCTGCGCCTCGCGCGCCTGATGCAGCAACACCACCAACACCGGCGCCTGAAACAGGTTTTGCCAGTCGGCGTACACCGGCGCCTGCCGCACCAAAATCCAAACCTGTTGGCGGCGCGAAAAGAATTGCGGTCCAAACCCAAAAACCAGACAGCAGCTCGCTTGCAAAGCCTGCCGAGGTCGCAGCCACAGTTGGCTCTGCCGCCGCACCGGTTGCTACCACAGGGCGCGCAATCGGCGGTTTCCTGAGCCGCCGCAAATCAAGCACCGGTGCCGTTGCACCCAAGCCCGCACCGGAAGCACAGGTACCTGCGACAGGCAGCGAAGCAGAGCGGATGACCGTTTTCGGCGCGCGAACAGCTGACGTGGGCGGCAAGCCACGCTTCCTTGGGCTGATCATGACTGTGATCCTGCTTGTATTTCTCGCTGGTGTGGCTGCTTGGGCAGCTGTGTTCCTCGACGACGGGGTTGCGGGTCTCATTCGAAAAGACAAAACACGCGCCACCGCCTCCGCTCCTGAAAACCAGATCGATCCAGAGATTATCCGCACGCCGGAAGGCATCGACCCTGCGCAGACCGAAACCTCCAGCAATGTTCAAATCGCGTCCTTAGATCCGGTTCTCTCTGCCGAGGAAACTGCCACTGTTGAGGCAGCACTGGACCCGCGCCCCGAACCGCAGGTACCCGTAATTACCGAAGCAGAGGCGGCCGCACGCTATGCCGTGACTGGTATTTGGCCGCTTGCTCCCACAACACCGCTTTCAGATACCGGCACTGTCGACGCGCCAGTCTACCGCAGTGGCATTGATGCCATCAGCAGTGCAAGTGACGCGCTGGCACTGCCCACCCCGCAAGAGATAGACACTGGCGTTCAACTGGCCGCAGCCATTTCTCCGCCACCCTTTGGGCAACGTACCGATCTGGATGCCGACGGTCGGATCGTGCCCACCGAAGACGGCGTCGTGACACCGGAAGGCTTTACGCTGTTCGCGGCCAGCCCTCCGCTCAAGCCGCCAGTAACCCTTGCCCGCTTTGCCGCACAACCGACTGTCACAGCGCCCGAGGCGACTTCCGCAATGGCCGCACTGCGTCCAAAAAATCGCCCCCTCGGCCTGTCAGAGCGCTCGGAACGCGCGCAATTGGGTGGGGTGAGCATAGGTGAGCTGGCCGCCTTCCGGCCCGCATTACGCCCCGCCTCTATTCAGGAGCGCGCGAAAGAAGCAGAAGACGCCGCCCTCAAAGCAACCGAGCAAGAAGAGGCCCGCGCCAAAGCCGCCGCGCAATCCGCAGCCGCAGCTGCCGCACTGCTGGTCCCCACGACACCAGTGGCCCAAGCACCGGCCGCCATTGTCGGAACACGCTTTGCCACGGCCCAGTCAAGACGCCCCGACACACGCCCCCGTAATTTTACTCGCATCGTAAAGCGCGCACAGCGTGCAGCCCCTCGGCAGGAAACCCGCGTTGCTGCGGCTGCCTCGGTCGCGCCACGTACCGTAAAGCCAAGCATGCCATCAAAAGCTTCCGTCGCTCGAAGCGCCACCGTGAAAAACGCCATCAATCTGCGTAAGGTGAACCTGATCGGCATCTACGGCAAACCCTCCAGCCGCCGTGCGTTGGTGCGTCTAAGCAATGGTCGATACAAAAAAGTGAAGGTGGGTGACCGCATTGACGGCGGCCGGGTGGGTGCCATCAGCGATTCACAACTGCGCTACTCCAAAGGTGGCCGCAACGTTGTCTTGAAGATGCCGTAAGGCACGCGACCACTCCTATTCCGGAGTGGCCAAACCACTTCTGATCACTACATTTTAATGGAAACGCGCGGGACACCATCCCGCGCTCCTCTAGATCACGCCAACATGCGCAAGCGCTATGTCGCGCTCAACTCACCGCTGTCGATCTGCTCCTGTTCGATACTCTCGAACAGCGCTTTAAAGTTCCCCTCCCCAAAGCCGTCATCGCCCTTCCGCTCGATAAACTCGAAAAAGATCGGGCCAATCACAGTCTTGGAGAAGATCTGGAGCAAAATCCGCGTCTCACGTCCCTCTTGACCGTCAACTTCCACAACACCTTCTCCATCGATCAGGATACCGTGCTTTTTCATCCGCTCGATGGGTTCCTCGTGGCCAACGACCCGCGTCTTGCTTAGCTCATAGTAGGTCTCTGGAGGTGGGGGCATAAAGCGCAAACCATTCTGCGCAATCGCATCGGTCGCGTCATAGACGTTGCGCGCCCCTACCGCGATATGCTGGATGCCTTCTCCGTTATACTTTCTGAGATAGGCTACAATCTGCCCCGTCTCGCCACGATCCTCATTGAGCGGGATACGAATCCGACCACAAGGAGATGTCAGCGCACGGCTAAACAGCCCCGTAAACTTGCCCGCGATGTCAAAAAACCGGATTTCGCGAAAGTTGAACAGGTCGCCATAAAATTTGAACCACTTGTCCATATTCCCTTTGAACACGTTGTGCGTCAGATGATCGAGGTAGTAAAATCCCACCCCCTCCGGCTTTGACTGCGCGATCCAGTCGTATTCCCAATTATAGGGTGAAGTGTCGTAATACTGATCGACAAAATACAGCAACGAGCCCCCGATCCCCATGATCGCAGGCACATCAAGCACCTTGCCATCGCCAGTGTATTCTTCCGCCCCTTGCGCCAACGCATGGGCCAGCGCCTTTTGCGCATCCACCACACGCCACCCCATTGAGGGCGCACAGGGGCCGTGGATATCTACAAACTTCGCAGCAAAGCTGTCAGGGTCATAGTTCAGTACATAGGTAATATCGCCCTGCTGCCACAGCTCGATTGCATTGGTCTTATGATTGGCAACATGGGCATATCCCATCTTGCGAAACACTTCGCGCAGCTCTTCAGGGTCGGGTGATGCATATTCGACAAACTCGAATCCATCCGTGCCCGCGGGGTTGTCGAGGCTGATGGTGGATTTTGGTGCATCGTGCGGGAACGGACCCATGGTTGATCTCCTGAATTGCGATGTTTCCCCGAATGTATCGTTCGACCCATACAAATTTTGCGCATAAATCAGTATTTTTCTAGCAAAATGCGCGCACATAATGCATAATCTTGTGAATTACCGTGAAAGAGCCGCATCATGCTGGATGATATCGACAAACGCCTTCTTGATGCACTGCAAAACGATGCGCACCTCACGGCACATCAGTTGGCCGAGACATTGAATCTCTCACCCTCCCAGATCGGCCGCCGCCGTCAAAAACTGGAAGCAGAGGGCGTCATCCGAAAATTCACCGCCCAACTTGACCCGCGTAAATTGGGGCTGGCAGTGCAAGGGTTCGTCCAAGTCCACCTCGGCACCCACGGCCCTGAACATTCAGCCAGCTTTGCGCGCCTGGTCGCAAATCGTGCCGAGATTGTGAGCGCTTGGACGATGACAGGGGATGCGGATTATCTACTGCGGGTTTACTGTGAAGATCTACCCGCCTTAAACAGGCTGATTCACGAGGTCCTGCTGCCCCACAAGGCAGTTGCCCGCGTCCACAGCCAAATTGTCATGGACCAACTTAAACGCGACGGCCCGCTACCCACTTAAAGGACTTCCATGGAAGGTTTTCTGTTTCAGGCGTCGATCTATCTCGCTGCTGCTGTGATCGCGGTCCCTATTGCTGCGCGCCTCGGTCTGGGATCGGTGCTGGGCTATATAGCAGCAGGTATTTTGATTGGCCCCGTTCTGGGCCTGGTGGGGGCAGAGACAAAGGATCTCCAGCATTTTGCCGAATTTGGCATTGTGATGATGCTGTTCCTGATCGGCCTTGAGCTTGAGCCGAAAGCGCTGTGGGACATGCGCCACAAATTACTGGGCCTGGGTGGTCTTCAGGTCGGGCTGAGCACGCTGGCTCTTATGGGCATTGCAATGGCTTACGGCCAAC
>RCND010001445.1_pt1 | contig 13453 bp, 9 predicted proteins | sample 2041351 | NCBI WGS metagenome assembly RCND01 (sample SAMN09708230, study PRJNA481090) | Marine sediment metagenome, whole genome shotgun sequencing project. | biome: marine sediment; feature: ocean; material: sediment; isolation source: Sewage treatment plant 12B marine sediment (STP12B) ...
TGTTATTGTTTCCATAAATAACAATTTTATCAATTTTTATTATTTAAAACTTGTCCGTCACGCAACCTTCGGATGCAGATGAGACCATTTTCGCATATTTATATAAAATTCCTTTTGTGTGCTTCGTAGCAGGAGCAGCCCATCCGGCCTTCCTTTTTGCAATTTCCTCTGCACTTAGGTTGGCATCTATCTTATTATTGGCAGCATCAATTGTAATCATGTCTCCATCTTTTAATAAACCTATCAGACCACCTGATTGAGCTTCCGGAGTAATATGTCCTACAACAAAGCCATGAGTCCCTCCAGAAAATCTACCATCTGTAATCAATGCAACCGTTTTTCCTAAACCTGCTCCCATAATCATAGAAGTTGGCTTCAACATTTCCGGCATGCCAGGCCCTCCTCTTGGTCCTACATAACGAATAACTACAACGTCACCTTTAGAAACTCTTCCAGCTCCTATACCATCATTGGCTTCCTGTTCACCGTCAAAAACAACTGCCTTCCCTTTGAACAAATTTCCTTCCTTACCACTGATCTTAGCCACTGAACCCTCTAAAGCTAGATTCCCAAAGAGAATCTGCAAATTACCAGATGATTTTAATGGCTCATCAGTCGAATGAATAACTTGTTGGTCTTCATCAAAACTAAGTGGTTTGACATCCTTAAGGTTTTCCGCTAAGGTTTTACCGGTCACAGTCATACAATCACCGTGTAAATACCCTCCTTCCAACAGATATTTCATCACAGCTGGAGTACCTCCTACACCGTGAACATCTTCCATTAAATATTCACCACTTGGCTTGAGATCTGCTATTAAAGGCGTACGGTCACTAACTCGTTGAAAATCATCAAGTGTAAACTCAATACCTGCAGCGTGCGCAATTGCTAAATAATGTAAAACCGCATTGGTTGAACCACCAAGCGCATTTACCAAAGCCACAGCGTTCTCAAGAGATTTTTTTGTAATAATATCCAAAGGCTTCAAATCCAGTTCCAGCAGGTTTTTGATGGCTGCTGCAATTCTAGTACTCTCATTTCCTTTATGAGGATTCTCTGCTGGAATCGATGAATTATAAGGCAAAGCAAAACCCATAGCTTCAATCGAAGATGCCATGGTATTAGCAGTGTACATTCCTCCACAGGCTCCTGCACCAGGAATGGCACTTTTGATAATACCTTTATACTCTTGATCAGTTATCTCTCCAGATATTTTTTGACCAAGCGCCTCAAATGCTGAGACTATATTCAATTTACGGCCTTTATAACTTCCAGAAGCTATAGTACCTCCGTAAACCATAAGAGAAGGTCGATTCAATCTAAGCATGGCCATAATAGCTCCAGGCATATTTTTATCACAGCCCACAACCGACACAAGCGCATCGTAACTTTGAGCATTCATTACCACTTCAATAGAATCTGCAATAATATCTCTTGAAGGCAATGAATAATTCATACCGCTGGTACCCATTGAAATACCATCACTAACACCTATTGTATTAAAAATCAAACCTACTTGATCTTTCTTATTTACTTCTTCTTTTATACCCGCTGCCAAATTATTCAAATGCATATTACATGGATTACCATCGTAACCGGTACTTGCAATACCTACCTGGGGTTTCTGCATATCATCATCATTCAGACCCACTGCATATAACATAGCTTGTGCAGCTGGTTGGGTTGCATCCTGAGTTAATCTTTGGCTGTGCTTATTTAATCGCTTCATTAATAAGTAAGGTATATTTGTTTGTTATGATATTCTGTTCTTAAAATCAATTATTCTTTAAATAATCATCAAAAATAAAAAGGCTTTAATCGTTTCTAGATTTCTTATTTATTTTATTACAACATCCAATCGGACACGAAAGCATCTTAACTATTGATAATCAAATACTTAATTGCTCTAATTTACAAGGTTTAACAAAAAAAAAACCTTCCGTTTGGAAGGTTCATATATTCTTATAATGATAGCACTTCCCATTCCATTCTCAACGAATAATAATACAGACAGTGACTAAAATTAGATTGTTATTTCTCATGATTTTTATAAAGCTCAAAACTACATAATTTATTTATATACTAGTTTAGATTTTTTCTTAATTATTGATTCGACCGAAACATTGTCAATCTTGCTTTCAAGCCAAGAAATAATATCCAAATACATAAAGGATCTTTTTTCATAAGGATGGTTTTCAAAAACCTTTAATTCTTTATGAAGCTCTTTAAAGGCTTTTTTTAATTCATGAGGATAAATATTACTTAAATTTCTCAAAAAGTTTATGAATTTTTGCTGCACTAAATGCAGTTCGTTCATCTTCATTAAAAATTTATAGGTGGATTTGATCAATACTTCGAGGTTTTGATCCATGCCAGCCTCATAGTGCGCCACTAAATTCAGAATCCTTGTAAAACACAACAGGTCTTCTCTCATCCCTAGCTGTTTGTTTTTTATTATTTTTTCTAAATAGTAAATACACTTTTCATATTGGGAAGCTCCAAAATATAAGCTGGCAAATTTATAATAGAAAACCATCACATGGTGATCATCAATTTTGGATCTGTGATTTTCAATCTCATCAAGCACTTCAGGAATGAGATTCAAACCAAGATTAAAATTACCCTCTAAGAAATATAAATTTATCTTGTTTAAATACAGGTATAAGAAAGCCAGAGACTCGGTATTCTCGTTTATAAGAAATCTTTGATTGTTAAGCTCTTCTTCAAAAAAGTTCAAAGTAGACCTGAATCTTGTTAAGTGCTGGATAAGAAATAAAGACTCCAACAAATAGTTTATTCCTTTCAAATAAAAAACAGGGTTGGTTTTTTTCATTACCGGGTTATAATAGAATAGATCAACCCACTTCTGAGCATACCTGTAACTGGAAACCAAATCCTGAATGATGAAACTATACCACAAATAAGCTTTGTACAAATACAGCCTCTCAATTATACCCAAATTTTTAAGCTCATATTCAGGTAAAGCGTTCTTAAAAAAGGTCTTTATTTCTTCAGAATCCTTATCATTGCTTACATATCCTTTTTTCAAAAGCATACTGTATAACTGTAAAGACAAGTTCGATAATTTACTGAGCATCAAGGTTTTTTCACCCAACTCTTTTGATTGAAGTATCAGGTCATCTGCTCTGCTACTCAAACTTCTGGTAATATATTGTGATTCTACTACTTTTTCAAGCTCAACGATGCTAAAGGCCAGATTACTGTCTTCATTTAACAGGGCTATTCCTTTAGCTTTATCTAGAACTTTCAGGCTTTGCTTATGAAGCCCTTTATTATAAAGGATCGTAGCAAAATCCAACTGTTCCCTAACCTGCATTTTTGCACTCTGATGGATGGGGTTCAATTTAAGACTCACCAAGATTTGTCTATATAAATGAGCCTTTGAATTAGAAAGTTGTTGTTTTTTAATATTGGTATTGGAAAGAATCTGTTTCTCATCAAATTCTTCAAGTTTGTCCAATATCGAAAATAATGCTATAAAATTCTTCTCAGAATTTCCACCAAGTCTTCCAGCATACAATTTAAACTGTCTTTTTTCAGATTTTGTCAATGACTTGACCAATAAAAAAAGAGCATCAGTTTTTTCCATAGACATCGTAATAAAATACCTTTAACTAGCTTATTATTAGATTATTAAAAGATCTTCAAATAATCTGAATGTAGTAAACTCTTAAAAGAAAATCTTCAACTTAATTGATTTCCATTTAATTTTGATTATTCAAAAGTGATAAAAAATATTTAATAATGAGCAAAGATCAAGTCCAAATATTCGACACGACCCTAAGAGATGGTGAGCAAGTACCTGGTTGTAAGTTAAATACGCCAGAAAAATTAATAATTGCGGAACGTCTGGACGAACTGGGAGTGGATATTATTGAGGCAGGTTTTCCGATTTCTAGCCCTGGAGATTTTAATTCTGTAGTAGAGATTGCCAAATTGGTAAAAAATGCAACAGTTTGCGGTTTGACAAGAGCGAATATGAAGGATATTGATGCCGCTGGAGAAGCATTAAAACACGCAGTAAGACCAAGGATTCATACTGGAATTGGCACTTCTGAATCACATATTAAATATAAATTCAACTCTACTCCTGAAAAAATTATTGAAAGAGCTAAGGAGGCTGTCAAATACGCCAAAACCTATGTTGAAGACATTGAGTTTTATGCAGAGGATGCAGGTAGAACTGACAACGCTTACCTTGCTAAGGTTTGTGAAGAAGTAATTAAAGCTGGAGCAACAGTGTTAAATATTCCAGATACGACAGGCTATTGTTTACCAGAAGAATATGGCGCTAAGATGAAGTATTTAATGGAAAATGTAAAAGGCATTGAAAATGTAATATTGTCTTGCCATTGCCACAATGATCTAGGTTTGGCTACTGCCAATTCAATTGCTGGGGTCCAAAATGGAGCAAGACAAATTGAATGTACAATCAACGGAATCGGAGAAAGAGCCGGAAATACAGCTCTTGAAGAAGTGGTGATGATTTTAAAACAGCACCCATATTTAGAGCTAGATACCAATATTAATACGCAACTATTATACAACACCTCTCAATTGGTTCAGCATCATATGGGAATTTTGGTTCAACCTAATAAAGCTGTTGTTGGTGAGAATGCGTTTGCACATAGTTCAGGAATTCATCAGGACGGCGTTATCAAAAATCGAGGAACCTATGAAATTATGAATCCCGCAGATGTAGGTGTTAACGATTCATCAATTGTGTTAACCGCTAGAAGTGGTAGAGCAGCATTGGCATATAGAGCAAAAAAAATAGGATTTGATCTTACAAAAATAGAACTTGACCTTGTTTATCCTGAATTTTTAAAGTCTGCAGATAAAATGAAGGAAGTAGGTGATATTGATATTGAAAAAATCATTAAATTTGTTAGGGTGACTAGGGATAAAATAGCCTCCTAATAAATATCAGATGAAATTAAAGATAGCTGTATTAGCAGGTGACGGAATAGGACCCGAAGTTTGTGAGCAAGGCGTTAAGGTTCTTAAAGCCATTGAAATAAAATTTAACCATAAATTCACTTTTACCAACGGTTTAGTTGGTGGAAGTGCTCTCAAAGTTAAAGGTGTTCCTTTACCTGATGAAACTCTTGAACTCTGTCATAACTCTGATGCTATCCTTTTTGGAGCTATTGGTGATCCAAAATTTGAAAATGGTCCAGATACGAAAATCAGACCGGAAGAAGGATTACTTAAACTTAGAAAAGAACTTGGATTATATGCTAATATAAGACCTCTTAAGGTATTTGCGACCTTAGTTCATAAATCTCCAATTAAAGAAAAAGTAATAAAAAATACAGATTTCATCATTTTCAGAGAGTTGACTGGAGGTATTTATTACGGTGACAAAAACACATCTGCTGACGGGACTTCTGCATCTGATATATGTAATTATAGCATTTCAGAAATAGATCGTGTTGCACACATGGCGTTTAAATCTGCAAAAAATAGACGAAAAAAGTTAACCTTGATTGATAAGGCCAATGTTCTTGAAACCTCAAGGCTTTGGAGAAAACGTGTTAAAGAATTGGCTAAACAATATCCCGACGTAATTGTAGACTATCTTTATGTTGACAACGCGGCGATGAAAATCATAGTGAACCCAAGACAATTTGATGTTATTTTAACTGATAATTTGTTTGGGGATATTCTTTCGGATGAAGCAAGTGTTATTTCAGGATCGATTGGTTTATTAGCCTCAACATCTATTGGTGAGAAATCTGTGATGTTCGAACCTATTCATGGTTCATTTCCAGAAATGAAAGGGAAAAATCTTGCCAATCCATTAGCGACCATTCTATCTGCGGCCCTCTTATTGGAACATTTTAAACTCTATGAGGAAGCTGATGCTATAAAAAATGCAGTTGAAAAGTCGATCGAGCATCATATAACAACCCCAGATATCAATTCAACTAAGAAATTCGCGCACACCACAACTGTGGGAGAATTCATTTCTGAATATATCCTTGATAAAAGAAATATCCTTTATCATATGGAGAATATTTCATTGGGACAGTCTACAATCATTTAATTATCTTTAATGACGCGGCGATAGATTTGTCAATGTAAATGCTATCCCAAATCAAAAAATAAAAGCATGGAATTTACTGAAGCGGTCAAGAGGAGAAGATCGGTAAGAAAATATGATCCTGATCAACCGATTGACCCTGATAAAGTAAAACAATGTATTGAATTAGCAGTATTGGCTCCCAACAGCAGTAATATGCAGTTGTGGGAGTTTCATCATATTACATCAGAAGATATGCTTCTCAAAATGTCTAAGTGCTGTTTTGATCAGAGTGCTGCAAAAACCGCTCAGCAAATGGTTGTAGTGGTAGTCCGGAAAGACCTTTGGAGAAAAAGAGTAAAAGCACACGAAGAAAACCTTAAAGAGGTTTTTGGAGATATCCCTAAAAAGGAACGCTCAAAACGAGCCAAATTTGCCTTCACCTATTACAAAACCATTATCCCTTTCAGTTATGCCGATTTCTTTGGAATATTTGGCTATTTAAAATTCAGTTTTTATTGGCTTATCGGGCTTTTTAGACCAATCTACAGGCAGGCCCGAAATAGTGATATGAGAATTGTGGCACATAAAAGTGCTGGTCTAGCTGCCCAAACCTTTATGCTTGCAATGGCTGATATTAACTACGATACTTGCCCAATGGAAGGAATAGATTCTCTCCGAATTAAAAGATTGCTTAACCTGCCTCAAGGCGCAGAAATAAATATGGTTGTAAGTTGCGGCATAAGAAAACCCGAGGGAGTTTATGGCGAAAGGTTCAGAATACCTTTTAACGAGATTTATAAAAAAATATAAAACTTATACTATTTGTAATCTCTCAAATAATAATTCGTCTTTAGGCGATAGGCACAAGAAATATTAAGGCAATGTCAATAGATAAAATCATACAAAGCATTAAAAATAACAAGCAGAACCATTTGGTCGATTTTAGGTTGAAATCGCAAACTGAGGATTTTGCAAATGATCTGTTCCTTATACTTTTTGATTCTAAAATATCTGTTTCGGAAAACATCAACGCCTTAGCAAATTCTTTTAAGGAAATCGCATTAATGATTGACCAAAAAGAAGGAGTTGGGTTTGAAAATATTTGGAAAAAGTTTTTAATTAATCTTCCGGATCTACTGAAACAACTTAATCAGGATGCAAAATGCATTTACCTGCATGACCCTGCTGCTAAAAGTGTAGAGGAAGTTATTCTTGCCTATCCAGGTTTTTTCGCCATAGCAGTTTATAGAATAAGTCATGTTTTACATATGCAACGTTTGCCTTTAGTCCCTAGAATGATGAGTGAATACGCACATCGTCTTACAGGAATCGATATTCATCCAGGGGCCATTATTGGTTCTCCTTTTTTTATTGATCACGGAACTGGTGTTGTGATTGGAGAAAGCACCATTATTAAAAACAAGGTCAAACTCTATCAAGGTGTAACGTTAGGAGCCTTGCAAGTTTCAAAAGATATGCAAGATCAAAAAAGACATCCAACTGTTGAAAACAACGTCACAATTTATGCTGGCGCTACCATATTAGGAGGAGACACCATCATAGGAGAAAATTGCACCATTGGCGGAAATGTTTGGTTGACAAAATCAGTGCCTCCAGATTCAATTGTTTATCAAAGAACAGATACTAAACTTAAAAAAAAGACTGATCATGCAAACTAAAGGAATTCTCGATCTTATTGGTAATACACCTCTTGTAGCCTCTAGAACTTTAGTAGAAAATAAGGATGTAAAGCTTTTGTTTAAACTTGAAGGAAATAATCCAGGGGGAAGCGTAAAAGACAGGCCTGCTCTTAACATGATCAAATCTGCTCTTGAAAGAAAGGAAATCGATGAACATAGCAAGCTTATTGAGGCTACAAGTGGAAATACAGGAATAGCCCTGGCTATGATAGCTGGTGTTTACAATCTGGATATTGAATTAGTGATGCCTGAAAACTCAACCATAGAGAGGGTGCAAACTATGAGGGCCTATGGCGCGAAGGTAACTTTGACTTCTGCTTCTAACGGAATTGAAGGCTCAAGAGATTATGCCGATAAAAAAGTGAGTCAAGAAGGTTTTACAATGCTAAATCAGTTTGCCAATGATGACAATTGGAAGGCACATTATAAAACTACCGGCCCTGAAATATGGGAGGATACTAATCATGAAGTTACTCATTTTGTATCCGCAATGGGAACAACCGGAACGATCATGGGAGTGTCATCGTTTTTAAAGGAAATGAACCCTGACATAGAAATTGTGGGAGCACAACCGACAGATAATTCTAAAATTCCAGGAATTAGAAAGTGGCCTGAAGAATATCTTCCTAAAATATTTGATAGGTCAAAAGTAGATCGCATCATTGAAGTCAGTGAAGATGAAGCAAGGGCTATGAGTATTCGCCTCGCTAAAGATGAGGGCGTTTTTTCGGGCATGAGTAGCGGTGGTTCAGTGTCAACAGCTTTAAAAATAGCCAATCAAATTGATAAAGGTGTCATCGTTTGTATCATTTGTGATCGCGGTGATCGATATCTTTCTTCTGGTCTTTTTTCCTGAATCATTTTTTTTAATAAAAACTGACAAATACCAATTCGATGAGAGTTTGAATCGGTGTTTTTATCTATAAGCTATCTTTTTCGGGTAAGAGTATGAGTATATCTTTCGAAGCCTTTATTTCATCTTTATTGAGCATCATTTTTACAAACTCACCCTTAAGGTATTTTTGGGTTTGGTCTTTATAATGTTTACTAAATACATTTCCCGATTGTCCGGTAGGCAGAATAGATTTGGCATTTTCTACATCACTAAAATCAATAACCCGTCTGGTTGATGGACCAGCCTTAACTTCGTATTTTCCAGTAGGGTTCAGTTTAAACATTTGATTATTGATTACTTCATTACCCCCATCCGTTGAGAAGGGGCCTACATTGAAAAAGCCTCTTAGAATTTCACTCTTATCAAAGGCATGTTTATGAGTTACACTTAATGCCTCTGACCAATGCCAATCGTCCAAATCATCCCCAAATTGAGATTCAAGCGCTGCAATCGATTCATGAAACGATCTGGTCATAATCTCATCTTTTAATTCCTTTACTTCGTCAGTTCTAATATCATCCCACCAAACTGATCTGTTAAGTTTCATTTGTTTCTCAATTTGTCTTTTATATAAATGTGTTTCCAAAAATTGCTTAAAAAGTGCCTCCCCCATTTCATCTTCAAAAGTGTTTTTCAAAAACAAATAAATAAATTTAAAATAAATTGTAGTTGCAGAATGGTCTGCTTTATAATCGCCTTTCCATTCCTTTAAAACCTTTAGCGCTTCCTGTTCTTTATTATTGAGATTTACAGTTGAAATATTATTCAACATGATTTTTACCAATTTCGGGGTGACTGAAGATTCTACATCATTAATCATAGTCTCCACGTCAGATACCGATAATTTATCCGAAGCTTCAATTAGTTCTACGATTCTTTTGGCTCTATCTTGAGGTAGATAATATCCTGGATATAATTTACCATTAACTTCTTGTGGCTGGTTATTAGCTGAATATACATAGTGCCATGAGGGATTAATGGCTTGAGGATTTTGCTCGAAATCCAGATAATTCCTCTCTTCTTCAACCTTATTCGATCCATCCAAAATAAACTTGCTGTGAACACCCTCTCCTCTTTCATATAACTGAGCCGCTCCAAACCAAGCAATATTTCCTTTCGCATCACCATACATCATATTCAGCCCAGGGGCTGTGATTTCAGAAATAGCATCTTTGAACTCATAAAGAGAGGTTGCATGAGACATTTTATAACATACTTTCAATAAATCTGCCGGCTTCTTGAGATATATCCAATCCATAGAAATTTTCTGGTCCATTTGAGTCCCCGCAAGTACTTCATTTATTAAAGGCCCATGAATTCCTGTTTTTACCTGAAAAGTTATGTCCTCATCTCCTTTAACCTTAATAATTTCTTCCCTAGCTTTGAATTTCATATCAGGATCCTCATAGAAAAAATCAGTATCATCATTTTCAAGCATCGTTATTCCGTAAGCATAATCATAATTATGACCGAGTATTGCAAACGGACTTAATGCCAAATAAAACCCATACATTTCTCTTTCAGGAGTAATCAAATGCGCTTGATACCAAACTGGCGGCTGGGAGAATTCAATATGAGGGTCATTTGCAAAGATCACTTGGCCATTCTTTGACTTTTGAGGACCTATGACCCAGCTGTTACTTCCTACAAATGGCGGTACTGGTAAGTTATCCATGATCTCGGTTACCTTAGCCCCGAAATTGGTCGCCATTCTTTTCATTCCACGCGAATTCTTGATCAACATGGTTCTAGGGCTAATATCTATATCCAAGTCTAACAAATATGCTTGCCCAAGAGTCTCTTTTAAGCCCGTCAAAAACGGATCAGTTTTATGAGCCTGTGCAAAACTAAAGGTCATATAACCATACACATTATAGATATCCTCAAAAGTAAAATGTTCCTTCTCTATACCCAACAACCTATATTCTATAGGCGTCTTTCCCTTGTCAATATACTGATTGACCCCATCTAAATAAGCTTGTGACAAAAGGAATTGCTGAGATGACCTATCGATTTGCTGAGCTGCATCAACCGCTACAGAACCAAGCCCCATACTCCTAAAAAGTTTATCCGTTTCAACCAAATCTTCGCCAAAAATCTCGGCAAGTCTTCCAGCAGCAATCCTGCGCATCAACTCCATTTGCCACAATCGATCTTGAGCATGAACATATCCCAGCGCTTTATAGGCATCCTTCTCATTATCTGCGAAAATATGTGGTACACCTACTTCATCAAAATAAACAGAAACTTCTTCGTCCAAAGCATTCATTGCAACTGTACCTTTATATTCCGGTTTATTGTTCTGAACGAAAATGAAGAAAACAATCCCTAAAAGAAGTAAAAATGCTAAAATAAAAAAGGCTATTTTTTTCAACATGTCTTAGGAATATTTTAATTAAAGGTAAAAAAAAACCTCAATAATATTGAGGTTCTAAAAATCTGATTTTTTTAATTAGTAGTAGTATTTAGAATTCTTCTTCGCCATCGCGTATTGGTAAGGTTTGAGGCGTAAAATCTTGCCCTCCCCATAGTTCTCCATTCTCATCTGTCTTACTATAATCGTAAGCCCATCTGTGTACTTCAGGAATTTCTCCTGGCCAGTTTCCATGCATATGTTCTACTGGAGTAGTCCATTCTAGAGAATTTCCTCTCCAAGGATTCTGAACGGATTTTTTCCCTTTTCCGATGCTAAAGAAGAAATTGGCTAAGAATATCAATTGTGCCAAACCACCAATAAGTGCGAACACGGTTATTACTTTATTTATATGCAATAAATCTTCAAACATTGGGAAAGCTGAATTGCTATAATATCTTCTAGGCAGACCTGCTAGTCCTATAAAATGCATTGGGAAGAATACTCCATAAGCGGATATAGCAGTTATCCAAAAATGTAGATATCCCATGTCTTTATTCATCATTTTCCCATACATTTTTGGGAACCAATGGTAGACTCCTGCAAACATTCCGAATAAGGCAGAAATCCCCATCACAAGGTGGAAGTGAGCCACAACAAACATGGTATCATGAACATTAATATCTAAAGCACTATCTCCTAGGATCAGTCCTGTTAAACCACCAGTAATAAAAGTCGAAACCATACCTATTGAAAAAAGCATCGCAGGATTCAACTGTAAATTACCTTTCCAAAGCGTGGTTATATAATTAAATGCCTTTACTGCAGAAGGAATTGCAATCAACAAAGTAGTAAATGTAAATACGGATCCTAAGAAAGGATTCATTCCTGTTACGAACATATGGTGACCCCAAACAACTGTTGATAAAAAGGCAATAGCCATAATAGAACCAATCATGGCTCGGTAACCAAAAATAGGCTTTCTAGCATTTGTAGATATTACTTCAGAAGTAATACCCAAGGCTGGTAGTAATATAATATAAACCTCTGGATGCCCAAGGAACCAGAATAAGTGTTCAAACAAAATTGGAGAACCTCCCTTATAATGCAATACTTCTCCTTGAATGAATATATCAGATAAGTAAAAAGACGTTCCAAAACTACGATCAAATATCAATAATAAGGCTGCGGCTAATAATACGGGGAAAGAAACCACACCGATAACGGCAGTTATTAAAAACGCCCATATAGTCAAAGGCAAACGCGTCATTTTCATACCTTTTGTACGAAGATTTAAAACGGTTACGATATAGTTTAATGATCCCATTAAAGAGGAAGCAATAAAAATTGCCATAGATACTAACCAAAGCGTCATCCCTAATCCTGAACCTGACATTGCTTGTGGTAAGGCACTAAGTGGAGGATATATAGTCCATCCGGCAGAAGCCATACCTGTGTGCACGAATATTGAAAGAAACATGATTAAACTTGATAAGAAGAATAACCAATATGATATCATATTTAAAAATCCTGAAGCCATATCTCTGGCTCCGATCTGCAATGGAATTAATAAGTTACTAAAAGTACCACTTAGACCAGCCGTAAGCACAAAGAATACCATGATGGTACCGTGAATGGTCACAAGTCCCATATACATATCTGGTGTCATCTGACCACCTTCTCCTCCTTTGCCAAGGAAGGCTTCAATAATACTAAAACTTTGATCCGGATAAGCTAGTTGTAAACGAAACAACATAGACATAAACACTCCAATAACCCCCATAAACATACCCGTAATTAGGTATTGCTTAGCGATCATTTTATGATCCTGGCTAAAAATGTACTTGGTTATAAATGTTTCTTTATGATGATGGTCTGACATTTTCCTTAAATAAGTTTTCGATTAGTTCTTAGTTATTGATAACCTGAGTTAAAGTTTTTTGCTCCTTTAACCATTTATTGAAATCTGCTTCTTCCTGCACAACAACTTTCATCTGCATATTATAATGTGATGCTCCACAAATTTTGTTACAAAGTAAAAGATAATCAAACACTACCTTTTCTTCGTTTCCTTCTGAAACTCTTAACTCGTTGATGGCATCAAATTTTGCTCTGGTATCTTCGTTTTGCCTCATTTCTTCAGTAGTCACGGTTGGTGTAAAACCAAACGAAGTAGTCATACCTGGAACGCAATTTATCTGTGCTCTAAAGTGAGGCATGTATGCAGAATGCAGTACATCCTGAGATCTAAATTTAAAAATTACTTTTCTTCCTTTTGGCAAGTGCAACTCTCTAACTGGGATATCATCAGCTGAATTTAAATCAGTCATGTCAACCCCCATCGTGTTGATACCTTTGATAAAGTTTACATGTCCAACACCTAACTCATTATCTTCACCTGCATATCTTGCTTCCCATTGAAACTGTTTTGCATATACTTCAATAATCAAAGGATT
>RCND010004586.1_pt1 | contig 13450 bp, 16 predicted proteins | sample 2041351 | NCBI WGS metagenome assembly RCND01 (sample SAMN09708230, study PRJNA481090) | Marine sediment metagenome, whole genome shotgun sequencing project. | biome: marine sediment; feature: ocean; material: sediment; isolation source: Sewage treatment plant 12B marine sediment (STP12B) ...
AATGGATAGATGCGATCAATCTGCGATGTGGCTGAATAATCAATTTTAATTGCTTGTCCCGGTTCGATTATTTCTGTTTTGGGAGCATTGGTCTCCCAGTTTTTCGATGTTTCCCAACTAAATGTCATCTGTAACGGATACTCAAATGGGTTTTCAATTTCTATTGTATGATTCACTTTTACCTCTCCCATAAAATCTTCTCTTGGGAATTTGATGATTGCATCAGTAAGATCACGTTCAATTTTGAATACTTCGTAGGAGATAAATTCCTCCGGTGAATTTTCTGCTTCTTTGTCATAAATAAAGGCGTCAAACACATTTCCCGTATCATCAATGGCTCGACCGATTATCCGGTCACCCTGAAAGTCCATAACTGTAATATGATGCACGCTTCGTCTGTTAGCCGCATGTACCTTTGGCACGATGGGATAGTTAGGGGCTCCGCCTCCTCCTGAAATCAAATGATAGATCCCTCTGCTTGGCTTGCCCTGATAATTTCCTATGCCATAGGTCCTCTGATAATAATGATCATGGCCAGTGACGACAAGATCAACCCCATATTCTTCAAAGACCTCCTGCCACACCCACCGTTGAGGTTCTATTCCCCGTGAAGGATGACATCTGAATAAAGGATGGTGAAAGAAAACAATCTTCCATTCTGCATCGGCGTTCTCTTTTAGGTCATTGATAAGCCATTTTGTTTGCTCAGAATCAATAGCAAAAGGGGCTTCCTTTTCATTACTATTCAATGCTATGAAATGCGCGTTTCCATAGTCAAAGGAATAAAAGGACTCACCATTTTCATCCGGTACTGACATATATTCATAATAGAATGGTGAATTCATTTCATGATTACCCAGACTTGGGAAAACGGTAATGTTTTCAGACAATCCTTTCATGGGATCGAAATATTGTTCTTTCCATTGTGCATAAGAATCACCTCTGGCTACCAGGTCTCCAGAGTGAATAATCATACTTGGATTCAATTTCAGAATTTGAGCAACAATCCTTTTATGAGTTTCGGGATAAGTACGATTGTCACCATAAGCAACCATTCTCCAATTGGGTGTCCCAGGTACCGGTGCGGTAGTGAAGGAAGCACTTTCCAGCATCGTATTGTTGTAGCTAACCTTGTAATAGTATTTGGTACTGGGTTTTAGATCATCCAATTTAATTTCATGAATTTTAACTGGGTGCAATTCGCTCTTCTCATTGCTAAAACTATCTTCTTCACTATAGTTAACTGTACCCACAGTAGGATTTACCGTTTCCCACTTGATAATGATTGAGGTTGGAGTGGCGTACTGCAGATAAGGATAAATGTGCAAATTCTCAGGGTAATTATCGGTTTGAGCAAAAAGGCTGGTATACACTAATAGGAAAAGAACGGATGTTATTATTGATTTACATAATTTGTATTTCATAGTTGTGTTCGTTTGACTTGTATCATTGCTATATTCTCCATTAATGAAGGCTAACAACCGAATATAGCTATTAGCTAATATAGGGATATATAGTTAATGATTATATCCAGCTTATACGAGCATAAATTGTTGAATAATTGTTTTTATCCGCTCTTGCGGCATTAACCCAAAATAATACTGAAAAAGTTGAAGTTGTAAGCATAGTTGTCGTCTTAATTGTTAAACAATAATTGAGACGAAAGTAAATTCAACTCTGCAAGAATTTATTCCTGTGGGTGGTAATTTATAAAAGTGTTACCACAAATGTTACCATTTATAAAAAATGTTGACGATTTGTGACCTTTTAAAACCAAATTATATGATTGCCCTAAAAACAAAAAACCTTGCAAATCATAAGATTAGCAAGGTTTTGGTTTTAAATGATAACCTTAAAAGTGACCTGGCTGGGGTTTGAACCCCTTCCGTAATCAGTTGATATTCAAAAAGTTAAAATCTATATTTTCAAAGTACGCACCGAATAGCGCACCGGATTGTACTTGTATTTTATATGAACTTGTTTGTAGGTAATTGATACTATCCTACTTGATATACTACAAATATAGCTTCTTTTTTAATTTTTTTCCAGCACTTCCATCAACCGATAATTGAGATACAATTTCTCCTTTCCTACCTTAACGGATTTTAAAAAACCGGCCTTTTCAAGGTCTCTTAAATAGTTACCTACCGTTTTTGGTGTTCCAAGTTTGGCATCAATTAAATGTTGCCTTTTGGTATAGGGTAATCGGAACAGAATTTCTATCAACTCCTTGGAATAAGCCTTTGGCAATCTATCCTTTATTTCTGTTGACATACTCTCCATTAAGGCAAGAATACCTTCTAGACGGAGCAATCCTTTTTCTGATGTTGTTTCAATCATATCAAGCATATACAATATCCACCCTTCCCAATCCTCTTTTTCAGTGACCAGTCTAAGTTTTTTATAATAGGTTGCTTTATTGTCTATGATGTATTCACTAAGATAGATAGCAGGTATGTCCAGCAATTTTTCCAACTTTAGATAGAGTAGGAGTAGAATACGTCCTGTCCTTCCATTTCCATCGGAGAAGGGATGTATGGCTTCAAATTGATAATGCATTAAGGCCATTTTTATAAGTGGATCCAATTTACTGGGTTCATTGATAAATTTTTCAAGATTGGCCAATTTTTCTCTAATAAGAGATTCTCCAGTTGGTGGCGTATAAATTGTTTCTCCTTTGGCATTGGATAGGGTAGTGCCGGGCGTTGTTCTAATTCCTGATGTGTTTTGTTTTATCCGTTGCACAATGTCAATGCAGAGATTTGTAGTTATAAACGGCTTTTTTTTTAATTGATCCAATCCGTGCCAAAGGGCTTCTTTATAGCTGATTACTTCTTTGGCTGCGGGGTTATCAAATTTTTTATCGGCTATAATGGCCTGATATAAATCATCATTGGTGGTAATGATGTTTTCTATTTCAGAACTTGCTTTTGCTTCTTGTAAATGAATAGTGTCTAGAAAAAGTCTTGGGTTGGGTAGATTGGTAATGGCTCCATTTAATTTTGATAAGGCTCTACTGGCAGTTATGGTTTTTCGTAAAACAGCAGTAGTTTCCAATGCTTCCTTGGGAGGGAGTAATGGAAGATTGTTATAGGGAGTATCCTTTTTAAATGTGGCCACTTGATGAGGGTTTAATTTACACTCGTTTTTAATACGAGGGTAAATATACGAAAAAATTACCCTTGTTTGATTAACAGGTGTAAAAATTACCCTCGTTCATATCTAATCAGGGGAGGGCAGTTTTATAATCGGCCATTGGCTCTCATTCTATCTTCTACTACTTGCATAATATCAGATACGCTTTTATCGCTAATACCACTAGCTAATCCTTCCTGTAGCGCAGCCTCTAGCTCTTTAATCTGTCGATGCTTGGCTTGATCTTGTCGTACCAAGTCTCTTATATACTCACTATCATTGGTAAAGTCGCCCTTTTCGATTTGTTGCTTTATCCAAGCGACTTGTTGTTCAGTAAATGTTATGGACTTTCTAATGGTTGCCATATTTGTAAATTTAACACGTAATACTATTGGTGCAATATAGCGCAATATCGAATCAAAAACAAATGATTTGGGTTATAATAGATACCAACGAGGGTAAAAAATTGGAAAAATTACCCTCGTTAAATTAACGAGGGTAAAAATCACTCTCATTGGATTACAAAAAGCATTGGTATTTTGAGTTAATAGTGAAATAATGATACAGAAATAAAGCCTAATTCCTACAATACCGACGATTTAATTATATTTGTTTCAGGTGTTTTGACATGATGAATATTTGGAAAACCTTATGAAGGACGATAAAAAAATAATTATAAACATTATAAAACCCACAATATGAGAACAGAAGAAAAACAATCTAAAAAATTGAGTTTTGAAGATTTGAAGTAGCAAGGATTACCGCTTCCCACAATGTGTTAGGAGGGAGTACAACAATGGTGGCGCTAATACTCCGAGAAGCTCTATTAAGTGTCTAAACGGTACAGTATAAAATCCCTTTCTTCAAGTTTATAAAAATCATTCAATATGAATCAAGGAGCTCAATTTGGGCTCTTTAATCTTTACGGCATTTATGAAATTAAACATCTATCCCTTGCTTATAATAGCAATAGCGTTCAGCTGCAAGGATACTGCTCCTAAACAGGTTTTAATACCGGAAGCTATTGATTGGTATCTAAAAGATGTTGAGCTCGACACTGTGCCCGGTATCGGTTTGGAAAGGGCCTATGCAGAATTGATTGACGAAACAAAAGGTGAGGAAATAGTAGTTGCAGTTATAGACTATCAAATTGATCTTGCCCATGAAGACCTTGTGGATCAAATCTATACCAATCCCAAGGAAATCCCCGCGAACGATATAGATGATGATACCAACGGTTTTGTGGACGATGTACACGGTTGGAACTTCATTGGTATAGGTGACTATGAAAGCTTAAAACATGGCCTGGACGAATACGCCCGGATTGTAAAACGTTTACAACACAAGTATAAGGATAAGGTTAGGGAGGATATTACTGCTGAAAACATGGGGGAATACCTTAAGTATATTAAAGCGGTAGAACAGCGTAATAAAAACATTATTGATGCTGATGAACTAATTCAAATGTCTAAAAACATCAAAGAAAAGTATTTAACCTTTAAAGAATATTTTTCCAATATCTACCCCCAATATGATAATTATACCCTTTTTGAATTGGATAGTGTCATTCCTGAAGATGAAAAAGCCGAAAAAATATTAAAGACCATAAAAGGATATCTTAAATATGGAGTTGATTTAGAAACGACATTTGAAGAGGAAAAAAAATACATCATCCAAAAATACACCAACAACAATCTAAATTATAATGACCGTGAACTTATCGGGGACGATCCTTACGACTATGACGATGCGGACTACGGTAATAACTACGTGCAGGCCTCCCCGGATATTACTCATGGGACACTAGTTGCAGGAACATTAGCAGCTACTAGGGACAATGGTAAAGGCACCCGGGGTATTTCCAATAAAATCAGGATTATGGCACTTCCAATATTGACCAAAAGCGGTACCGAGAACGACAAGGATTTTTATAATGCAATTCGTTATGCGGTGGACAATGGGGCACGAGTAATAAATTTTAGTTCTAGTAAGTTAGTAGCAGACAATGAATCTTTGTTGTTCAATGCCCTGAAATATGCTGAGAAAAATAATGTGCTGGTTGTTTCTTCTGGCGGCAACGGTGCAGTGGATATTGACAATCCAGATCATTGGGTATACCCAATGGACCAAGATCCGTCAGGCAATACGGTAAACAATCTGATTAATGTTGGGGCTTCAGGACAATATATGGACGAACGTCTTTATGTTTCTTTTTCAAATTACGGCAAGGAAAATATAGATTTATTCGCACCTGGAGAGGATATGCGTACTCCTACGGCAGCCTTAACAAAATATGCTGATGATATAGAAGGGACTTCCATTTCGTCGGCAGTTACCTCTGGTGTAGCTGCGCTTTTACTTTCACAATATCCCGACCTTACCGCCATACAGGTCAAGGATATACTTATGGAGAGTGGTACCGAATATGATGTGTTGGTTAATACCATTGAAAAAGATAGTGTCCCTTTTAAGGAACTTTCAAAATCCGGAAAAATCATCAATGCTTACAAGGCGTTTAAAATGGCCAGACAAATAAGTAAAGGCCAAGACTAAACCCTATTCTTATATACCCTAACAATTTTTTGGAGCTTAAAAAAAATATCCTTTATTTAAACTTTAATATTCTACACTTGGGCTTTTTATAGGAGGTTTTGTTGTAACACGTTTTTCTTGTTCATTCTATCAATTGAAAATGTACCAGAACTGTTGTCCAAATACTCTAACAAAAAAATAGTTTTCTCCGACAGTGTTTTGATATTAATTCCTATATTTTTGCCCGTTTCTTTAGCTTTTTTAACTGATTCAAACATTAATTCAGTAATTTTTTCTAAATGAGTTTGGTCAATATCTTTGAAGTTATCTAAGATTTTTTGGTTTGACATATTCACTAACTCAAACAACGAAAATCCAAAATTATCCTGAAATTCTTGATCGGTTTGTTGTAAATCATTTTCGACATTGTCCAAATGGGAGTCACTTATTTTACTAATTAGTTTAGTTAGTAATAATGTCAGTTTTTGAATTTCACGTTGTAAATAATCCTTTTCATGATGCATAGGGGATATTTATTCTAAACAAAATATTTTTAGTTCAGAAAGCGACATAGGTCCAGCGTGTCTTTTTACTTCTTCGCCTTTATTTAATAGAAGAAACTGTGGGATTCCCCGAATTCCATACTTTTTTAGAATATCACTATTGGTGTCTGCATTTATTTTAGCAACATAAATGCCGTTTTGTTCAGAAGTAAATTCTTTTAATATTCCATTCATCAATAAACAGGGGCCACACCATTCCGCTGAAAAATTCATTAATACCAAGTCCTGTGTTTTCAAAATATTTTCGATGTTCTTGCTGTCTATTTTATGAATTTCAATGTTTTCTTTGCGATTGAAAAGTTTTATTAGACTTCTTATAGGCCAAGTCAAACTCGCCACCAATGTAGATGATAAAAAGACAATCAAGGCTAAAATATAAGACACTATATTCCCTACTGATTTCTGGTTTTTAAAATCTTTTTCTGCTTTATTCTGAAAATGTATTAATGATTCTAAGATATTCATTTAAATGTGTTACTACGATTAGATATCGTTACTAACTATATCCAGCTTATATCTCTAAAGTATAAAAGAAATTGAAATTAATCTAGCGCCCAGCGAAGAATCAATCCTTTATTTGAACTTTAGGGAACTAGACTAGGGCTTTTCATAGGAGGTTTTATTGTAGCACGTTTTTATTTCTGCAATTCATCTTCAATAGATTTAAAATCATTTAGATTGCTCAATAAATCATTAGAAAATTCGTCAATACTCAAGAAGTCTTTTTCCATATATTTTATGCTATTTCCTGAGCGAAACACTTTGGATATCTCAATTAACTTTCTCTTATAGACTCCATATCCAGAAGATACTTGTCTTGCATAAAACAAATCGGTCAAATATTCGTCTGACATTTCATATTGGCCATTACCTAGTTCTTTTAATTCTGACCGTGGGTTGAATTTTTTACTCGATTCAATAGATTTTTTTTCCTGTTGTTTGAGTTCAAAAATCAATCCATGCACGTTTCCTTTTGTTACATGAATTTGCTCTACTCCAGTATTAAGAATTACAAGCCCATCTTCTAGAAATTGAATTCCGAGATTAGGATTATTTGAAAATTCAGTTTGATTAACAACAGAATTCTCAAAATCCTTTAAATCTGAAATAAGTTCATAAATATTTTCTATTTGTAAATCTGTCATTTTCTCAAATGTGCTACAACTTGGTTCTATAGATGTAAAATACATCTTTATGCGTCTAATAGAACAAAGTCGATGTTTTTTATAATCTAAACTTTTGAGAACTGGACTAGGGCTTTTCATAGGAGCTTATGTTATATGGCGTTTTCTTTTCATCGATTATTCTCAGGTAGTCCTTTTCTTTTTACTATTAACCAGATACTTAGTGAAAGTTCCGCTATAGCCATGATTAACATGATAATTACCATCAATGATTTAGGTAGATGAACATCCACAAAAAACACAATATAGGTAAACGATGCAAGCATCAATAATACACCAAGACTTTTCGGGATATATCCTGACTTAAGGACTGAATAACCAAGTATAAAGATGTGTAAGGCAAAAAATATGTATCCAACAAGTTTAGTGGATGCATAGCCGTATACATCGATAATTTGGAATACCAGAGCAAACAAGCCTATTACCAAAGTAAAAGCGTATAGCAGCCTGAGAACTGACGTAAGCGACGCAAGATTCTTATTTGCGGGCTTAAGCACAACATAAAGAGCGAGACCAATAATTGAATCAAGCGCAAGTACGAGTAGATAACCAATAACAGCAAAACCAAATAGCCTCTCGTTAGCCTCAATATCATTGGCTAATGCTTCGGTATCTCCTGGCACCACAAAATTCGCTAAAAGAAAATCATCAACTAAAGTTACGATGAATACCGAGGTTATAAACGCAACCCCTACAACCATTGCTGCTTTCCTTGGTGATAAACTAAGAATACGATTTTTCATATGTTATCTCTTCTGCTTAGGTATTTCATCCTTTATTTGAACTTTGGTTTTAAAACAGATAAGGCCAAAGCACTTCGAAAATCAATTCATATAAAATCACACCAACTCCGATTCCAATAGCAAAGCCTACCCAATTTATCTTCTTTTTGTTTTCCATAGTATCCTTTATTTGAACTTTAATCCTTTACAATAATAATGTTTTCACTTTCTGGACTTACTGAAAATGGAAGATTAATCTGTTGTACTCTATTTTGCCAATAGGTCATTTCATACTCCCCTGGTTTTAATTCAACCTTTAATGGAAATTTCGCAAGCTTAAAGGTATGTTTTTCTAGTCCTGAGATAGAAAACTTATTCTTTTTGGTACAACTTTCACATTTAAAAGTTACCATAAGTGATTCCTTGACCTCAGTCAGAGAAATATCTTTGGATTGTGCTTTTAAGCTATCGGAATTTAAAAAACACAATAACATGGCAATAGATAATACTTGAACGATTTTCATAAATGTATTTTTAAATTAAACAAAGATCTATACTACCAAAGACGCGAGAAATTACTAAATGGTTGCCTCAGAACTAAGTTCAATAAATTTGTTTTACGGCTAGGTAATTCATCCTTTATTTGAACTTTGGTAACGTCTCAGTTTAACACTTATTAGTTAAGTTTTATACACCGCGTTGTAAAACGTTTTTTTCGATGTATTCATTGAGAATTAAATCAAGGTCTTTAATCAATTTTGTATAATCAAAATCTTTGGGTTTTCTTTTCATTTTGTCAATTCTGCTAATGGATTGAATCATTTCCTTTTTTATCAATTCCAACGTTTCTGTTTCGTTTAAACTTTTTATCAAATTCCAATCAAAATTTGAGTTTGTTACAAACCACTTAACAGAATGTTTCCAGCTTTCAATTTCATTTCTGAAAAATTGAGCAAACCCGCCATCAAACTTAAACAATTCGAAGCCCCAGAAATATTTCACAACAGAACTTCCATAATCTTTTTCAGCAAGTTTATCAGCTATAAAACTTTCAAGACTATTTAAATCTGCTTTAAAATTGTCATCAGAAAATTCGATAGTAATTGTTCTTTTTATTTCGAATTTCATTTTGCTTAAATGTATTACAACAAGTGAGTATAGTTATTGAATCCTTTATTTAAACTATGGTCTCAATTCATTGCATTCGTTTAATCTAAATCATCTCTATTAAAATCTTCAGCAAAATCATTGGTCTTTTTAAATCCCAATTTTTCAAGCTTTTCAAAGTATGGGATATAATCAGTTTCTTCAAATTTATATGAATCAACATCCCATAAAAAATGAATAATCCATTGATACCATCTTGGAGGAGAAGGGTATTTATTTAGGTACTCCAAACGTTGATTGAAACTTAAGACTTCTTGGTCAAGCCATTCGCCTAAAACCATCATATGTGTTTCTCCCCCTCCCATTCTCCATCCCATACTATATGGATGAAATTTAGGAGCATATATCCAAGGAGGTGGAATATCACCATACTCTTCTATGAGTTCTTTACTAGACTCCAAATACCAATCTGTATTTTTATATTCACCCATTTAGTATACTCTATAACGTATTTTAATTATACTTCTTGTTTGTAGGGTCTCAACTTCCCGTCAAGCCCCTGATGTCTTAAATATGTATAGTAGGTTGCCCTAGAAATTTCAACCCGCTCACATATTTCTTTTACCGTAAGTTTGCCCTCTTTAAAATACTGCTCACAAATTATGGCTTTTTGTTGGTTTTTCTTACTGATTCCTTTAGGCGCTCCAAAAACTTTTCCCCTTGCTCTTGCAGACGCCATACCAGCTTTGGTGCGTTCGATTATTATATCACGTTCTAGCTGGGCTAGAGCAGCGAAAATATTTATTATAAACTGTGAGTGAGAAGATTTATCGGTCGTATCTAGAAAAGGGCTCCGTGATACTTCTAAACTTAATATCTTTTGCGTTGAGTTCATTAATAAAGTTGGTAAAATGAATTAGGCTTCTGGCCAACCGGTCCAATTTCCAAACTACAATCGTATCTCCTTCCCGTGCATATTTAAGAACCTTGCTTAAACTCTTACGATCTTCCTTTGCGCTAGAAACCTTATCAGCATAAATGTTTTTTGCATCTATTCCATCTTTCAAAAAAGCGTCAATTTGCAAATCAAGATTCTGTTCAATGGTACTTACGCGAGCATATCCAAAAACCATCTATGTTGGTGACAATGTAAATGATATTACGGTAGTCGTAAAAGTCAAGTTCCATCCTTTGGACATTCAACTCAAAAGCCCTATTGCCTGCATTTATTTGTATACGATATTCATGGGGTTGTTGACCCGCCCCTTGTACTTCCCAATTGGGACGAAAGCAATGTGGTTTCATTCATGTTGGATAGGAAAGACGATTCTTTGGGCCAAGAAGTGGTCATGTTAAAAGCCGAGGAAGAAGAAATTACGGTCACGACACCGATGGCATTATCTTTAGGTAGATTCAAAAAGGAAAGATCGTTAATTTCAAGAAAAATGAAAGTCTTTGCAACCATCGCACCAGTTGTAGGCAGGGCATCCAAATTTTCAGAGCCTATTACTTCCAGAATTTCATATTAACTTGTTTTAGACCCATGTACGAATTGAAATACACAAGTCGATGCTTCTTTTCTGCATTCTTCTAAATTTTACTAATGACATAACGTTATATTTTCGGTTAAAAATATGACCTGAAGGAATAATACACAACCCACCTGCGAAATGATTTGGGTCAGTTCACAATATTTTAAGTGCTATTTTGGAAATCAATTTAATAGAAATGTTCCTCTAAGGGAATAATCCTTTCGAATTCGGAACAGGAGGCATAGAACAGTAAACCACGATCTAAGATGCGCCCAAACTGCTCTGCTGTTGGTGTAATATAAATCTGTGTACCCTCTTCTTGAGGTTCTGATAATATTCTTACTGGAGTGATAGAATCCAATTGTACTAAATTTTCAGGGATTTCCGCTCTTGCGAGCGAAAGCAGCCCTCCACCTTTATGGGATGCCACCAAGACCGCCCATGCGCGTTCATCGAGTTTGGTATTCATGATGAGATGGCCCTTAAAAGGCTTTAGGATTTGTTCCTTCCCTATGGAAAAAATCGTATCCAGCATAATTACTTTTGAGATGATAGTATCGCCTTTTTCCTCTGTGGGAAAGGAACTTCCCCAATCATTTACATATAATCTACCATTTTGAAGCTTTAGGTCGTAGCTTGAATCAATTTCCGCTTTGGTCAATTTTATTAGGAACTCCCTTCGCTTTATAAAGGTCCTGTCGTCAATAAAGAGCGAGGCGCTATCTACCTTGCACCAATAGATACCCTGATACTCGCTCGGAATCTCGGATAACGGTTGCACATCGGCAGGTTGCGGCTCGCCAAAGACCACGGGAGGTTGACATGAGATTAAGATGCCCAAAAACATTCCTATAAAAATAACGCTACGGTAATTCATTTTATCTTCGGTTTCATATTAAGTTTCAATGGGTGCTCATCTGAGCCTTTCTCTTTTTAAGTTGGACTTCCAAATCACGTATGGTCTCGGCGACCGAGGCTTCAAATTTATCTTCGTCAGAGGATGCGAATATTCTAGGGCCAGGCAAACTCAAACGTATTTCGCATATTTTACCCTTTCCGTCAGTATCTTTTTCCTCTTTGAAAAAAACATCGGCCCTAATAAGCCAGTCGTATTTTTGACCCAGATCATCTAGTTTTTCATTGACTAATTCTTCTGCCCATTTTTCCTGGGTGGTTTGTACAAATTGAATATTCACTTTCATCGATTGTTATTTTTTATTACTTTAAAGGCACTAGGCCAGTTCTAGTTAATGTCATTTGAACAATGAGAACAGTAGGGGCGTATGCTTTACCTATCATCCAAATAGTCGCTTAATACCGATACAACGCGTTCACCTTTGAATTCGGGTTTGGCATTTCATCTTTTTCCAATAGATACACCTTGCCACCGTTCAAAAAGATTTTGATGGCCGCTTTGTTCAATAGCGATACACTTGAGGGTAAAGGTTCTTCATCTACCCGAACATGTCTTTTTTCGGGATCGTAAATGCCCCAGATATCGGCGTTGTTCTGAACGAAAAGTGTGTCTATTTTTCCTTCCAAAGCAGCAGGCACTACTTGCTCGATTTCAGAGGAAGTTCTGCCAGTATCATCATATTGCTTAAAGGTTTCAACTTTTTCTTTACGTTCTTCATCAAAAATAGGAGCGACTTTTTCCCAGGCCATTTCGTGCAAGAGAAACTTATCGGTCTCCGATAGGTTGCAGTTTATAGGGTCGTCCAACAAATATTGGTAACTATTTTCCTCCTTATAAATCGAAAATAAATAGTCTTGTGATGCAACGATCATCGGAACATTGTCATCTTTCAAAAGGGTCATTAGTCCTTTGTCGATCGCCCTGAAATATCGAGCTATTTCGTTTTTACGGTCCCGGTCTCCTTCCGCATGGCCGTGGTACATGGCGCGGCCCTGTGCATCTGCCTGACTTTTATACTGTAGGCTTTTCGGCTCGTAATCATAGCCCACACGATCTTCCATTCGTGACGGAATCAAATCATCTACGACTACCTCGGCGATACTGTGTCTGGTCTGTTCGTAGAGCCTTACTTCCTCCAGTTCCAAGGCCAAAACGTAAAAATTTCCATCGCCTGTGAATATGGGAAGCAAGGGTTTTAGGTAAAACCCGTTCGCCACATAATTGAATGCCTCAAAATGAACGGGAAGCGTATATTTCTTGAAAAAACTATCGGAACGGAAAATCGCAAGTCCGTCAGATTGGTGCCGCCAGAATCCGCTGTCATCCAAAAGTTCTTGAATGGGTGCGATGAGCGTGTCGATTTCCCTTGGGCCCATTTCCTCATTTTCCAACTTGTTGCTGACTTCTTTCAATTGGTTCTTTAGTTTAAGGGTGTCCTTTCCTTTCAATACTTCTTCACCTGCACGATGCGTGGGTATGAAAATAGAAATGCAACTTTCGCTATGGATACCTTCCAACGCCTCGATTTCTTTTTTTGTGATCAATGCCATTTTTAAATAAAGTTTAACTGAGTTTCCTATTGTTTTTTTTTATAAATAGAAAGATAGAAAAGAAGTGTTTTATATGAAATGACCTAGGTCAGTATAGGCCAATTTTCGGAAATAAAGGACAATAAGAGGGAGGGGTTAAACATGATTGATATAAACTGCATATTCAATCTACTGCGAATTGAAATAGCATATTTGAATTGAAAGTGCTT
>RCND010001447.1_pt1 | contig 13442 bp, 10 predicted proteins | sample 2041351 | NCBI WGS metagenome assembly RCND01 (sample SAMN09708230, study PRJNA481090) | Marine sediment metagenome, whole genome shotgun sequencing project. | biome: marine sediment; feature: ocean; material: sediment; isolation source: Sewage treatment plant 12B marine sediment (STP12B) ...
CAACAATTGCAACCGATTTTGGATGAAAAATCGTTTCCAGGTTTTCCTGGCGAAGTTTTTTAAGATCGTCCATAAGGCTTGAGGTGGGATCTGAATCCTGAATTAAACGTATTCAGCAATAAAATTCACCGCATCTTCAATACTCTGAATTTCAAGTGCCTTGTCCTGGTCCATTTCGATATCAAATTCCTCTTCAAATCCGGCTACCAGTTCCACACTTTGCATGGAATCCGCTCCCAGATCGAATATAAAATTTGATTCATCGGTAATTTCGCTGTTTTCGACTTTAAGCACATTGCTTACAACGTCCTTGACGCGAGTCAGGATCTCATTTTTTTCCATTTCAAGAAGATTTTTGTAAGCCGATAAGATAGGAAATCTTTTATTTCATACCAAGGGTCAGATCCAGCAATTCTACCTTTCTGAAATCATAGGGGTGACTTTCAGCCTGCAGGGCAATATATCCTGAAGGAATGTTGGTCCCCTCCGGCAAGGGATAGCCCTCCGGGATGGATCCTCCACCCACTTGAGGCTTACTATAAGTCAGTACCGTATCTCCGTTGACCAGGTGGTGGATGATGCTGTCGCCATAGACCACCAGTTCAAACAGGACCCACTCCTCGCCAGCATAAGTATCTGAGCTGGAATTGGTGCAGTGCCGGGTGATTAGTTCGCCATCCATGACCACGTTGGTTCCGGGGGTGCAGAGGTTGCCGGTGGGGCGTTCTCCATCACCCAGTCCGCCAAGAAATTGAGCCTCAATACTTACCGGAAACTCCTGGTCGAGCAGCATGGTCTCGGGTGCCTGGGCATGGAACATTACGCCGCTGTTCTTAATGGCCCAGCCAGCTCCTCCACTTACCTGTTCACCCACAACGCGGTATTCCACACGAAGCTTGTAGTGGGAATAGGGATTTTTATAGAAGATATGGCCATATTCCCCATCAAACTTTTCATACTGATCGTAGCGGGTTACCATCATTCCGTTTTCCACCCGGAAGGTATTGTTGTAGTTTTCACCCATGGGATGCTTGCACATTTTTATGGTCCATCCATCCAGATTTTTTCCATTGAAAAGCTGGATCCATTCCTGTGAAATGGTCGATTTTTCGCTTCGGATTTTCTCTTTATCGTCGGGATTCTGCTGAAAGGAGCACATGAGGAAAAAGAGGACGGGGAGTAGAAGAAGTTTTTTCATGAGGTGCGTTTTACGATTGTGAGAAAGCAATATACAAAAATGAATACTCTTACATCAGGATTGTACTTGCCTATAAATGTAAGAAATGTTTGGAATCAGGGAATCAGACGGATGGAGCGGGGAATAATTTTCTGTATTGCCTGAAGCTTATAAGCTTACCGGCCTTCTCGTTCCAGAGCCGGAGCGACGCAGTACGGAGACTGGGCACAAAGGTGACAGGTTTGATTGCCTGAAACATTTGGTTCTCCTTGTGACAGGACTCCAGATTGTAATTGGGAATCTTAGGGCTAAGGTGGTGTATATGATGGTAGCCTATGTTTCCGGAAAACCATTGAAGTAACCTGGGAAACTTCATGAATGAGCTTCCTTCCATGGCCATTTTCCTGTAATCCCATTCTTCCTGGCGGGTCCAGATTACGTCTTCATACTGGTGTTGTACATAGAAGAGCCATACACCGGCCACCGTGGCCATATAGATGACTGGCAGCTGGATCATGAGAAATGCTTTCCAGCCCATCAGCAGGATGAGTGGAACGCAGATTAACACGACGATAAGATTGGTCATATATACGCTTCTCCGTCCAGCTTTGCCCATGGATTTACGGGGAAAGCGGAACCAGATCACAAACAATATAAAGGGTGCAATCACAAAAAGTATGATTGGATTCCTGTAGATGCGGTAATAAAGCTTTTTTCCAGTTGAGAGTTGTTCATACTCCTCTACGGTAAGGGTCTTTACATCTCCGCTGCCTCTTTTATCCAGATTGCCAACAGTTTTATGATGGATCGAATGCTCCCGGTGCCAGTAGTCATAAGGAGTGAATACCAGGCTGCCCAGGATGGTTCCAACAATCTTGTTGGCATTTTTACTTCGGAAAAATGATCCATGTCCGCAATCATGGAAAATAATAAACAAGCGCACCAGGAAGCCGGTTGCAAGTATAGCGAGTCCCAGAGTAAGCAGGTAGGATACCTGGAGACTGTAATACATGGCAGCCCAGAGCAATATATAGGGTCCCAGCGAATTAATAATCTGCCAGATACTTTTTTTGATGTCAGGTTTGTTGTAATCACTGATTACATCCATCCATGTCCGCCCGTCCTTCTGTTCTGCACTCATAATAGAGAAACAAGTTAGACTATTAATTGGTTCGCGAAATTGTTTTTGAGATGAATTGGATTCATTTTATTATTTTCATGCAGATATCATATGATGAGACGGGTAGCATTCATATTCGGATTCCTGCTGAGCACGATCCCTCTTCTCCATGGCCAGTCCTGGCTGATCCAGGGAAATATTGAAAATGCTGAAGAGGGTCCGGTGCTTCTGGCTTCTTTTTACGGCGATCGTTTCAGGGTGTTGGACAGCATGGATACTGAGTCCGGATTTTTCTATTTCATATTGCCTGAAGATACTCCCCCGGGCATTTTCCGGATCATCTATGCTGACCGTTTCGTTGAGTTTATCTTTAACATGGAGAATTTGGAGATTTTCGTTGCTTCCTCAGAGCGAGGACCGGTACCCTATTTTGAAAATTCCATGGAAAACCTGGTATACAGCGAGTTTATGGAGTTTGAGCTTGGCTATGAAGCCCAGTTGATGTCAGTTTACGGTCAGCTCTATCCCATCCAGAGAGATAACGATGATGCGGTGGAACGCTATATGGACTCCATTACCCATCTCTATCCCGATCTCTATGCAGTACGGATCATGAATGCATTCAGGGCCCCCATGATTCCCGGGGAAATGGCGCATCAAGAGCGTATTGATACCCTGAAAAAATGTTTCTTTGACCAGGCGGCCATTGATGATCCGATGCTGCTCTATGCACCGGTCTATACCTTTAAACTTATCGATTATCTCTCCCTCTACAAGGTTGATACTTTAACAAAGAACCAGCAGGAGGAGGCCTTTATGGAGGCAGTGGACTGGATCATGTTGAACGTATCAAGGGAGGAAGAGCTTCGAGGCTTTGTGGTGGAGTTTCTATTGGAGGGATTTGAATTGCTCCAGATGGAAAGGGTGCAGATGCATCTTGCCGATCACTACCTGGATGAGGCTTGTGAATCAGATATTGTAGAACTGGTGCTCTCCAGGATGGAAGGGTATAAGAAGATGACTCCCGGGCAGCAGGCACCTGAGTTCATTATTCGTGATGTGGAGGGTAAAGATCATCAGCTTTCAGAACTTGGACATAAGTATGTACTGGTCCTCTTCTGGTCAAGCACCTGTGAGGGTTGCCGTGAACTCTTGCCTGAATTGCACGACTGGTATCTTACGGAGAATACCTATGATCTGGAAGTAGTGGCCATCTCCATTGATACCTCGGTGGCGAATTTTGAGTATTTGTATAAGCAATTAAAACCCTCCTGGATTACCTCGCATGAGCCGCTTGGCTGGTATGGGAAGGTAAGCTCCGATTACCAGGTGTATGCCACACCATCCCTGTTCCTTCTGGATAGTGAGCGTACCATACTGGCCAGGCCCGGTTCTTTCAGGCAGTTTCTGCGAGCCATTAAAAAGCTGGGCGAATAAACCGGCCCGTGCTATTCTGCCAGCTTTCCTCCCAATCATCATAAAACTTTTGGGTGGGATGGCTCCCGAACCAGATAGGGAGTCCCTTTTCCCGAAAATGGGGATGTTCCACCCTGCCTACTAATTGAGTCTCCTGGAAATACTGAGGAACGCGGTCTGAGTAACCCACATAGATCATATATTCCAGTTGGGGGGATCTGGGGATCCACTCCATATAGGCATCGTTGAAGCTATATACTTCTGGGTAAATCTCATGGGGTCGGTAATAATCCATGGCTCCTGCACATCCATAAAACTCACCGTAGACCAGGGTAGAGGCTTTTACGGAATCGGCAAGACTTTCATAGAAGATCCACACTTTCTGACCCAGTTCGTCCCAACCCACCATATCGGCAAAATCCTGAGGCAGTTCATGAACCTCCCCGTCTTCCCACATAAACATGACATCCAGACCCAGGTCCGCCATCTTGTTTCCATATTCAACCATTCGGTCGGGTTTGTAAACGGGCAGACTAAGTGGTAGGGAGAAAATGCCGTTGCTGATCATAAGGGCAAGGACCACCCAGGCGATCCAGCGCCTGGGACGGGTCGCCCACTGCTCCCAGGCAATGCCTCCAAAGACCATCAACATGGTATAGGCTGCGATGGTGTAGTAGAACTTCCCACTGAGTAGGATGATCAGCAGCAGGGTAAGACCGAAGGCCCATGCAAAGAGTCTGAACTGACGGTGTTTTCGATTGAATATAAGCCAGATCAAACCACCTATCCAGACCGGAATGGCTGGCAGGTGCATAAAGAGTTGAGCCATGAGGAAATCCTTTAGCATCATGTTGCCCAGCTGGGTATCCTTCAGTTCGCTCATATGGGATATCACCGGCCAATTATGCATATGTTGCCAGTACAGGTTGGGCAGGATTAGTAACAAGCCTCCTGCCAGGGTCCAGGGCAGGTATTTGGACCAGAGCAGCTTTCGGTGTGGACTGATTATAAGAGCCACCATCAGGGCAGAAGCGTAGAAAATTATGGAATACTTGGCCAGCCAGCCCAGGGCCAGCACCGGAATCAACCAGAGCAACTGTTTCGGCTCCTGCTTTCTTACCAGCTGAAATATCGCTACTGCTGCCAGCAGCCAGAACAGGTGGTTAAAGACTGTCGGCTGGAGCAGGGCAGAGGTCCTGAGAAAGGCAGGCGACAGGAAGATGGCGGATAGCCCGATCACCTGGGCCATTACTCCCCCTTTCAGCTGCTTGATCATCCATCCGGCCGTAAAGATAGATATGACTCCGATAAGCGCGGGCAATAGCCTGACAGCAAGCAGGCTTTCCCCCCACAACATGGTGTGTATGCGGGTCACAAAAGCCACCAGCGGAGGGGTGCTGAAGAATCCCCAGTCCAGGTGTTTCGATTGCGCCATGTATAGATAGGCATCACGCTGAAAACCATAATTAGTGGCTGTTATCAGATGCACCACAAGTTTGGCCAGGGCAAACAGCAGGACAACCCAATATGCGCTTATCCAGGATTTAATTTTTTCCATGGGACGGATTGCTTTTTAATCGTTTAAAATAGTCTTTGGAGGCCCTGACCACATGGGGAGAGAGCAAGAGGGCCGAGATCATGGTGGGGAAGGCCATCAGGGCGTAGGCGCCGTCAAATATGCCCACCACGGTTCCCAGTGTGGCTGTGGCCCCCAGCGGGATGGTAAGCAGGTAGAACCACTTGTAGAGATAGCTGTATTTTGCTCCAAACACAAAGGAGAAACATTTGGTACCGTAATAGGGGAAGGAAAGCATGGTGGAGATGCTGAAGATGGCCACACAGATGGTAAGCAGGTAGGCCCCTATTCCCGGCATGGCCCGATCAAAAGCATCGGCCGTCATGGTAATCCCGTCCGATTCACCGGCATTCCATACTCCGGTCATGATTAAAGCCAGGGCAGTCATGGTACAGACCACAATGGTATCGACCACCGGTCCCAGCATGGCTACCAGGCCCTCCCGCACCGGTTCATTGGTTTTGGCAGCACCATGCGCCATGGGAGCTGTCCCGATGCCAGCTTCGTTGGAAAATGCGGCCCTTCTGACCCCGGTGATAATCAGAGCACCCAGCGATCCTCCCAGCACTGATTTTGCTGTAAAGGCATCCCGGAAGATCAGAGCAAAACTGGGAAGAATGTTCTCTGCGTTGGAGAAGATTATATAGAGGACAAATATCACATAGAGGGCTACCATGAGTGGGACCATACGTCCGGTGACTTTCCCGATCCGTTTGATGCCTCCGAAAATCACTGCTCCCACCAGGATTGCTACCAGGAAGCCCGAGATCAGGTTGGAGGTGAATCCTGCCTCCACATGATTGGGGATCAGTACCACATCCCGGACCACCTGCGTGAGTTGGTTGACCTGGAACATGGGAAGTACGCCGATCATACCCATCAGTGAGAAGAAGACGGCCAGGGGACGCCAGTTTCGTCCCAGGCCCTCCACAATTACATACATGGGTCCGCCCTGCAACTCTCCGTTTGAGTCGTATCCCCTGAACATCACTGCCAGGGTACAGGTAAAGTATTTGGTAGTAACACCCAGCAGGGCACTTACCCACATCCAGAAGATGGCCCCCGGTCCGCCCATGGTAATGGCCAGAGCAACCCCGGTGATGTTACCCATACCCACAGTGGCAGCCAGTGCGGTGGAGAGCGCCTGGTAATGACTGATATGTCCGGGTTCATTGGGATCGTCATACCTGCCCAGCAAAATGGCAATGGCATGGCGAAAATACCTGAAGGGGAGCATGCGGATATAGAACAGGAAAAAGAGTCCGCCTCCCAGCAGCAGAACCAGCAGGGGGGTCCCCCAGGCCAGGTCCGAGAAACCGGTGATGATCCGTTCGATATGGGAAATGCCTTCAGCTGGCAGGTCTAAGTTGCTCTGTTCGTTCATCCGTCTCGGCTTAATCCATAATTCCCATCTTTTTCATCAGGAATGAAGCGTTCATATTGGTGGCGATCCCTTTGCGAATGGTGTAGTCAAAGCTCAGTTCCATATCATGGATATAACTCTCAAAACAGAAGTTAAGCACCTGGCCTTCATATTCTTTTTCAAGCTCCCCAAGTGACAGGTCATGTGTAGCAATCAAACAGCGAACAGGGTAAAGCAAGGCCTTTCGGATCAGTCCCACCGACCCCAGTTTTTTATCTGTGGTATTGGTTCCCTTCAGTACCTCGTCCAGCAGAATCAGCATGGGTATGCCACCTTCCATCTCCTGGACTATCAGCTGCAGCTTTTTTATCTCGGCCAGGAAGTAGGACTCCTCATCCTTCAGAGAATCGGCTGTACGCATACTGGAATGAAGTCCCATATAACTGCACCGGAATAAGGTAGCACAGACGGGGCAACCGGTATAGGCCAGGACCATGTTGACTCCCATGGAGCGAAGAAAGGTGGATTTTCCCGCCATATTGGCACCGGTAATAACCACCACTTTCCCACTGCTAACCTCCAGGTCATTTGCAACTCTTTTCTGATGGGGGATCAAAGGATGACCAAGTCCGGCTATCTCAAAATCAGCAGCTATGTCACTTACATCGGGCGTGCTGAAATCAGGGTGGTTCCATGCAAATCCGGACAGGCTGATCATGGCATCGGTCCAGCCGGTAATTTCAATCCACTCCATGATATCCTCCCGGTTCTTCCTTTTCCATCGTTCCAGCAGGTAAAGCATGGTGAAATCGAAAAGGAAGAGGCCATTTATGATGCCTCCAAGCAGCATATTGAGTCGCTGGTCGAAAATTTGTAAGAGCTTTGAAAGCCTGGCCACCTCTTGGGTTCCCTTTCTGGATTTCTGGCTTATATCTTGCAATTCAGGATGCTCAAAGGAGCTTTCGGCGATCTGCTTCAGAAGCCGGGCATAGCCTTCGAGCAGATCATGCTTTCTGGAGATGACTTCCTGGTATTTCTGGGTACGCATGAAAAAGGGAGAGAGCACCGTTAGATTTATCACGAAAAGGTAGCCAAGCAGCAAATAGCGGGAAGGGTCAAAGATTCCCCAAATGATAATAAGCAAAGAAAGTAGACTAACACCCAGTGCCAGGTAAAAAAGCCAGCGGTACTTGCTGATATAGGTGCTGGTATCCAGCCAGTGGGAGATATCTTTGAGATCCTCGGCCTTCTCTTTGACCAGCTCTCCGGTGGCTGTAAAATACTGCCTGAAATCGATCCGGTCCTTCAGATCGCTGATAATTTTTTGCCGGTCCAGAATCGTCTCTGCTGAACCAGGTTCATTGGTGAGCAAAGCTGCCAGTATCTCACTACCTTTCAGCGTAGAGCTGCGGTTGAGGTACTGGAAGAGTGATCCCTTCCCAAAAATGTCCAGATCGTGAGACCATGGGTGGGAGGTATCGGCGAATTTTGCACCGTCGGGGAGATGGTGATAATCGTGATCCAGGCAGGCCAGCTCTTTTTCGTTAAGCATAAGCAGTTGCCTGAGCAGCTTCCGCTCACCTTTGTGTCTGTTAAAAATGCCTACCAGGTAGAGAAAAAGCACCAGCATCAGGCCCGAAAGGATATAGAACAGGAAAGCGTTGGTCTTGATCCCCAGCACCAGGAACCAGATGATCGATACCAGAACCACAAACCTTGCCAGGGAAAGGAGGTTGATCCGTCTGGTTTGCAGTTGAACAGCCTTTTCAAAGAGCCTTATTCTCTCCGAATAGGTATTTAGAAGTTTATCCCTGGGCATAGGTATACGGTTTTCTCAAAGATAGAAAAACCCGCTAAATGAAAGCTTGCACTTAGGGTTGGCGGAGGTCGATCCGATCAAGTTTGAGTTTATAGTAGACCGGGTATCCTGTTTCAGCATCATGAATTGCTTCACCACTTGTAGTTTGTCTCTGTTGCCAGATGACGGGGGTGATGCCTTTTACTCTCTTTGTGAAGACCTGTTGATCAGCATCAATGCCCCATTCTTCATGAAAATAGACTGAAAGAAGCTGTTCCCGTGGATCATAGATCTCCGGGATGGGATTTTTTATATTGATCAGAGCAATTACTTCTTCCTGGAGCTTTCTGGCTCTTTGGTCAAGGAGATCCAGAAAAGAGAACTCATAGCTTATGTCTTTTAAGCGGATCGCCCCTTCGGGAAGGCTCAGGCTTTCTGTACTGTCTGTACAGGAGATCCCATAGGCATTTATTTCTTTTGAAATGGAAGCCTTGGCCACATTAAGTACCCATTGTTCCTGGAATTCCAGTCTGCATGAAGTGTTCAGCTCTGGATTTAGCTCTGGGGGCAAATCAATGACATCAAGCACTTCATACACGCTCTGCTGTGCTTCTGCCGGCTGAATGGCTAGAAAGGCAAACAGGAGTATTAGTATGGAAGGAAGGGATGATTTCGTGCTCATTATCTCCCTCTTTCAGGCAGTTGTCCGCATTGTGCGCCTCCCAGCCGGAAGGGTATCTTCACGCCCAGATCCACGCTCCATCCACTTCCCTGGTAAGTGATGCCAGAAACAGGAGGCGCTTCAGGAAGCGCTTCAGGAAGCGTATTTGTGACGTCGATCAGTCCCACATCCATAAAGCCCTGCATATAATTCAGATAGAGGGTGGCAAGTAAGGGAAACTTCATGGGAAGCCTGTACTCAACACCTGTTCCCAGCCGGAGCATCGGGGCAAAGCTGTGAGCTCCATAGGCCGAGTAAGAGGTGTTTGCATTCACCGGATCAGGACTACCTGGGGCCGTGTATGTAAATGCGGCACTACCCTCATTAAATATCCCTGAGGAGAACTGGGCCAGCAGGGAAGCTCCCCCATAAATAACAGCATGGATCTTTCCTTTATAGACATCATAAAAATACCTGAACCGAATGGGGATCTCCAGGTAGAATGGGGCCGACTCTTTGCTTACAAAATCCACTTCATGGTCGTACATTAGTGCGTAGTGGGTGCTGGATCGCTGGTAGTAGGCTCCTAAATCAACGCCCAGTTCATCAGTGATCATGTATCCGGCATATATACCTGTATGCAGGTTGGCATAGCGGAAAAGACCACGGTCCTCCATGGGTCTTGGCCCAACCGCCGGGTTGTTGCTGGAAAAGGATCTCCATAGCGAACCAATCTCCCCTCCAAGGTATAGCTGTCCCCTCTTTTCAACAGCTTTCCCCTTAAAAGACGAATTTTCAATGCGGGCCCGGACCCTGTAATCCTTGTTTTGCCATATGTTGCTTACCGGGATGTTGAGTGCCAGGGTAGTAAGCAATGAATTCCCCTTAGAAGTATAAGCAGTAGAAGCGCTTATCCCTGCTCCATCATCGTAATCCAGCGAGTAGCGGGTAGAAGGAGATCCCAGCAAGCTGGTCATGTAGGAAAGGTTCAAGGAGCATTGCCAGGAGTTGGAGAATCTGAGATTGACGCCCATTCCGATTTCGAGCAGATGAGCAAGACTTTGCTCAGACTGCTGTTGGATATCGTAAGATAGTGCGGTCCCGTCGGGTGCTGAGAGTATGCTGTTTGCCGCATAGGGCTCGTCGGACTGGGTGTCCATATTATATACGTATCCGATCCGGGGAGTAAAACTAACCGGGTATTCGGTGGGCTGGATCCGGTACTCGACCCTTAGCGGGATCAGGATGGAACTGGAGGCCCGCCAGCTGGATTGGTGGGGGCGATCATCTATCATATTGATTCCGTCATTCCGGGGGAGGAACAGCACCCCGGTACTAAGTGTAAGCATGGGTATAATCTCCTGTCCCACGGTGATTCCCCATATAAAGCTTCTCACGTTGGCTCCCTTGAAGTATCCCTGGGGATCGCTCACCTTTAACATACTCCATTGGGGACCGGCCTCCAGGGTTAGCCAGGTTTTTCCCTGTGCACCCGCCTGGGTGCTCAGCAGGCTAAAAAGGGCTGCTACGGCCACTGACCTAAGGTTTTTCATGCGCTAAACTTGTTTAATACTCCTAAAACGGAATAGACCTGATATCATTGTACTCTGCTTCCAAGTTTTAGCTTATCTATCAGAAGGTCATATTGAAGATGGTCTCTTCGTTGGGTTTGGATTGTGCTGTAATGGTGCCACCATGCAGTCTCATGATCTGTTTGGAGAGGCTTAGCCCGATGCCCGATCCACTCTGTTTGGTGGTAAAAAAGGGAATGAAAATCTTATCTATCACATCGTCCAGGATTCCCTGACCATTGTCGATCACCTGGATGGTGGGCCGGCCCCGCTTATTATAAAAGCTCTTGATCTGGATCTTGGCTTCCAGGCGTCCCTTCAATGCCTGGACAGAGTTTTTAATAAGATTGATCAGCACCTGTTCAATCATCTGCTCATCGATCTGTACCTCAATGGTATCAGGTTCCACACTGGTGACCAGGATGATATTTTTCCTCGCCACATCTTTCTTCATCAGGGTATGGACGTTGCCAATAAGTTCATCTATTTTAACCACCGAGAAGTTGGGTTCCGGAATCTTGGTCAGGCTCCGGTAGGACTCCACGAAATTCATCAAGCCGGTGCTTCGTTTGTTTATGGTTTGAAGCGCCGCCTGGATCTCCATGATGGTCTCCTTATCCACCTCCTGTGTCTCTTTTTTACCTGACGCATAAGGCTTTACCATGCTCTCCACCGTGGAGGAGAGTGAAGAGATGGGGGCAATGGAGTTCATGATTTCATGGGTCAGCACCCGGATCAGCTTCTGCCATGCAGCGGTCTCCTGCTCTTCCAGTACATTCTGGATGTTTTTGATGGTACTCAGGAGAATCACCTTGTCTTTTACTTTGAACTCTGTGGCAAAAATAGCCAGCTGAAGAATATCTTCTTCATCCTGAACCTTCACCAGTTTGTTTTCGCCTGGATTGATGGTCAGCAGAGTAGAGGTCAGTTTCTCACTTAAGGATCGCAGGGAATTGATATTTCTCAGGTTGCTCACCTGGAACAGTTTCTTGGCTGCCGGGTTGATCATCTCCACAGTACCATCACGCTGATAGGCCAGGATACTCACATCGATGTCCTGCACGATACTCTGCAGGTAATGGAAGTGTTCCTCCCGCTCGGACCTCACCTGCTGGAAATCCTTCATGACATCATTGAAAGCTTCATTGAGTTCATCAAATGAACTGCCGCCATCGCTGATCTGGAAGGTCCGGGTAAATTCGGAGTAGCGGATCGACTCGAGGAAACCTGCCAGCTCCCTGTTGGTCCGGTCCACATACCTGATCATCGACCACACCTGGTAGATGATCAATCCGGCTACCAGAATGGGCGTAAAAGTGAATGCACTGTTCAGTGTGATGAACAGGGCAAGGCACGTGGCAGTTAGCAAGAGTACCCTGAGGACGACATTAAAGCGAAACTGTTTAAAGGCCATGCTTTTCCATTCTTCTGTACAGAGAGGTTCGTGTAAGCCCAAGTTGTGTGGCCGCCTGGGTCACATTTCCCTGGTTAGTTTTCAGAACTTTCTCAATGATTGTTTTTTCAATATCCTCCAGGTTATAGGATTCCAGTTCAAGTCCGCCGCTGCTTCTTACACCGGAGGAGAGAATGAAATCGTCTGGCCCCAGGCTGGATCCATCGCACATGATAACAGCCCGCTCGATGGAATGTTGTAATTCTCTTACATTACCGGGCCAGTTGTACTGGTTTAGTCTTTTGATGGCTGAGGATTGGATGTTCCTGATTGGTTTTCGGTATTTCCTGCTGTAGATTTTCAGGAAATGATCGGCCAGAAGGGGGACATCACCAGTGCGGTCCCTGAGTGCGGGCAGAGGCACTTCTACCGTGTTGATCCGGTAGAGCAGGTCCTGGCGGAATATGCCGTCGGCAACATCCTGGTGAATGCTGGTATTGGTGGCACAGATCATTCTTACATCGATGGGTATGGGCTTGGTAGATCCCACCCGCATGATTTCACGCCTTTCAAGAACGGTAAGCAGTTTGGATTGCAAGGGGTAGGTAAGGTTTCCGATCTCATCCAAAAACAGGGTACCCGAAGATGCAATTTCAAAACGGCCCTGCTTCATCTTATGTGCATCAGTAAATGCACCCTTCTCATGACCGAACAGTTCGCTCTCAAAGAGGGTCTCCGGTATGGAACCCAGATCCACACTGATAAATACCTCATCCTTACGGAGTGAGTTCCGGTAGAGTGCCCTGGCCACAAGTTCTTTGCCCGTTCCGTTTTCGCCCAGGATAAGCACATTGGCATCGGTGGCAGCCACCTTTTTAATGGTATTGAACACTTCGTACATCTCCGGCGATTGTCCTACGAAGTCGGTGTAGGGCTGGTCCAGTACGGCGCTGATCTCCTGCTGCTTGAGTTTCAGGTTATGTGCCTGAATCCGCGTACGCCGCAGACTAATGGCCGAGTTGATGGTGGCCAGGATTTTCTCGTTTTGCCAGGGTTTCAGAATGAAATCTGTAGCTCCCATCTTGATCGCTTTCACAGCTTTTTCGGCATCACCATAGGCAGTAATAAAGACCACCACCGCCTGGTGGTCAATCTCCAGTATCTGCGAAAGGGCATCAAATCCCTCCTGACCGCTGATGGCATCCTTGGTGAAATTCATGTCCAGCAGGATCACATCCCAATCCTGTTTCTTCATTATTTCCGGGAGCCGTTCAGGGCCCGAGAGGGTTTCAATAAGTTCCACATGAGGACGCATTAACAACTTCAGGGCAAACAGGATGTCTTCATTGTCATCCACTGCCAGGATT
>RCND010001448.1_pt1 | contig 13438 bp, 12 predicted proteins | sample 2041351 | NCBI WGS metagenome assembly RCND01 (sample SAMN09708230, study PRJNA481090) | Marine sediment metagenome, whole genome shotgun sequencing project. | biome: marine sediment; feature: ocean; material: sediment; isolation source: Sewage treatment plant 12B marine sediment (STP12B) ...
ATGGATCTTTAAGATATTTAATTTGCGGAAGTTTCATTAAGTAAATGTATAATTAATAGATTATGCAAAATAACAAAAGTAAAGCCATTATTAAACGATAAAAATTATAATAACGATACAAACTAGAAAAACTTTTCAAGACCCTTAAAATGCATTTTCAATATGATCAATAATTGCTTTTTCGTTTCCCTGAAGAAGAACACCAACGGCATCAAATCTACAGTCTATATTTGTAATGTTGTGTTCAATTAGATATGCTTCGGCAATTTTTCTTATCTGACGCTGCTTTCCCTTTGTAATAGCAGAGATCGGCTGACCAAATTCCAAATTTTTGCGTGTCTTTACTTCTGCGAATACAAGCACATCACCATCGTTAGCAATTATATCAACCTCACCATGTCCGTATCGATAATTTCGTTCTATTATTTTAAAGTTTTTTTCGACAAGAAAATCACATGCATAATTTTCTCCTTTATTTCCGGTATGCTGCTTGGTTGTTGCCATTAGCTTTATCTATTGTTTTTTATATAAAGGGTTCTTGTTCTAGTATGTTGCTCAAAAAACTTGTTCGATGGAGGGGTGAAGGTCCATGCTTTTTAATTGCACGAATATGTTCTCGAGTTCCATAGCCCTTGTTTTTACTCCACAGATATTCGGGAAAATCTACGGAAGCTTTTCTCATTATTCTATCTCTTGTAACCTTTGCAATAATTGAAGCTGCTGCAATTGAAAAAGATAATGAATCTCCCTTTACAATAGACTTTGTTTCTAGTTTTGTTTTGAATGTTTTGTTGCCGTCAATGATAACTATATCGGGAGTAGTTTTCAAATTACTTACAGCCTCTTTCATCGCCCTCATTGTTGCCTGAAGAATATTAATTTCATCAATCGTTTTTTCATCAACCACCCCAACTCCATATGCAATAGCTTTTTCAATAATTAGGTCGTATAACAATTCTCGCTTATTTTCAGAGACTTTTTTTGAATCATTAACTTCTTCTATAAATGTTTTACTATCGAAGATAACTGCTGCCGCAACAACAGGGCCAGCAAGAGGACCTCTGCCGGCTTCATCCACGCCGGCGATAAAATGAATTTTTGAGTTTAATAAGGACTTGTCAAATTTCTTTAACTGATTCAAAATCTGCTTCCTAATATAATTGCGATTATTCCCATGATCATATCTAATTTTAACAGATTGCTTGATAGTTTTAAGTTGTATTTAGAGGGATTGATCCGCAATATTGATATAACGAAAACCAAAACACCATTTACAATCGACATAACTAAAATAAAATATTTAATATTATATATTCCAAACAAAAAGGGAAGTGTAGTTAGTATGATCAAGACTACGCCAATTATTGACACTAAATTAACTGAGGTTACTACACCAGACTTTATTGGGTAAGTTAAAAGACCAACAGCCCTGTCGCCGTCAATATCCTCAATGTCTTTGATAAGCTCTCTCATCAGGTTGATTAAAATAGCAAACATAGCCGGAAAGATTCCACACAAAACATTGCCAACGATAACACTTCCAAAAATAAAAGCCAACCCAGTCAAACATGCCACTACCAAATTCCCAATAAGAGGAATGTTCATTAATTTGAATGAATATAAGTAAAGCAGTGATATGGTTGTTGCTACGATGATAAACAGACTGAACCCCAACAACGCAGCTAATAGCAATGCTGCAAAGTTAAACAGAAGGAAAAATAAAAGCGCAATTGTTGGGGATACAATTTCAGAGGGCAAAACTCTATGTGGACGATTGATTTTATCTACTTCAATATCGTAGTAATCATTGATAATATTGCCAGCTGCGGCTACGAAGATGCCGATAACACCTCCAATTAAGGTTTGCCAAAGATATTCTGAGCTTCCTCCGCAAATAAAACAAGCAGTTACTATTGTAATGAAAGTTATAAAACAATTAAGGGGTCTGCTCATTTTATATATTGCAGGGAGGATATTCATTTAAAATTCACCAATTAATCCGAAATGAATTTTCCCTTTATTAAAACTATCTCCTTCCCCAAGCGCATAGCTAACACCAAGCAAACCAAGGGCAGTTTCAAATGTGATGCCAAGCCCGTAGCCGACCTTTACAGCCGATACTTCCAGCAAATTATTTGCGGGGAGTTCGTCCCGCAAATAATACCCAACGTCTGTAAATAGAAACGCATAAGATCTTCGCCCCAACAAGTATCTATACTCCACGTTTGCCCACAACAATCTATTTCCAGTAAACTGATTTTCACGATAACCACGCACTGTGTTTGCACCCCCGAATCTATACATATCACTTATTTCAACATTGTCGCCTCTCATTTCTCTTAGGTGCAAGCCAACTGTGGGAATATGTCTGCTCAGCAATCTATAATGAATCATAAAGTCCAACTCAATGCTATATTGATTAGGCGAAGTGTTCATGGTATCGGGAACATATTCTGCGGGGCCATTAATATTTTTTGATCGATATTTATATGTGTTTAAAAAGAATATGCCGTTGGTTGGAACAAACAGATCATCACGAGTATCGATTTTTAGATTTACTCCGCTTGTAAATATTGTTGAATTATAAACAGTGAAACCTCTGGGGTCAGAATCGGTGGGGATTGTATAATCTTGAGAAAAAATTAAAGCCGCAGACATAGACTCTGTTGCAAGAAATTCAATATTTCCGTTAATGAGTCTCTGAACAAATGACGAGTCCTGTTGTCTCTGAAATAAAAGCAGGTCGATATTAATTGGAAATCCAAGCACCCACGGTTCCAAGTATTTTAACTCAATTTCTTGGGAATATCTATCAATTTTATTCCATCTAAAAGCAACAGCCCTCCCTGTGCCGAATAAATTTCTTAAATTAATATTTGCTAAACCTGTTAAATATCCATTGTCGTTGTCATCTGCTGGAGGAATATAGCCAATTATTCCATCAAAACTATTTGTTCCCTTTTCCTTTACCGTTACTTGAAGAACGCCTTTGTCCTTTGAGTTAAAATAATAACTGGGTGTTTCAATCGGTTCAAAAAAATGAAGTCGGTTCAATTTGATAGGAACTTCATCTATCTTTTCCTGCGAATAAGACTCACCTTTTCTTAACCTCAAATTTCTTTTGATTACATGATCTTTGGTTTTAGTGTTTCCTGAAATTATTATTGTGTCAATTGTGCTTATTTGGTTTTTAGAAAAATTGACATAAAGATCTACAAGGTTTTCCTCGTTGGTTGAATCGTAGAAAAAGAAAGTTGACTCAACTTTTATTGAAGCAAAAGGATAACCGCTATTTTCAAAATGATCCAGCAATTCGGATAAGGATATTTCAAGTTCGTCGACAATAAAGGGCGAATCCATCATATTCTCAAATTTATCATTCGCCATCTCAAGATCAAGAGAATCAAGGTTTGAAATAATTATATCATTTATATAGGTTGGATCTCCCTCGTCTATTGTTATGGAATAATTTACATGCTGGGAATCCGCAGTAATGTCATCTGTGATATCAACAAAGCGAAAGTTGTAGTAGCCGTTTTTTGTCAGTTCAAGAGCAACTCTACCTTTAATTGTGTCAAGAGTTGAGTCATCATGTTTTAGATTTTGGGGACGAATCCAAGAGATGTAATCTGATTTGGAAAAATTACTATTCCCATTTATCTCAAGATCACTTGTTATTTGTGCAGCGGAATTGCTGAAGCAAAACATCAGAAGAAAGAGAAACAAAATTGATTTAGTGTGTTGGTGAATCATCTATCAATTTTAATTTTTTGCCGATTGGTGTTATGGATGTTTTGTGAACATGTGCCTCTATTTCTGCAAGTGTTGACCTACAGACATCCCACTTAGAAGCATTTGCTACCCCTAGGGCAGAAGCTGTTTTTACAAACTCATCAAAGACGATCCCTTTTTCAATTCCATGCGCAATTCCGGCTACGAAAGCATCGCCGCTGCCAGTAGAATCAACCTCATCAATAGTAGTTGGATCAATTTTGTATATGAAATCAAATTTTGAAGCAAAGATTGGTTTATCTCTATCGGTTATGAAAGCAAGTTTAACTCCTTTTTTGTAGAGATCATGGAGAAAGTCGATCTTGCTGTTTTCTGTGGAAAGATTAACAGAAAAAGAATTTTCAATTTCAGCAGCATTATTATGTAAAATTGTGGGCGCTGCATTAATTGTAGATTGTAAATGGTTTCCATAAGTATCAAGGATTGATGTTTTATCAAGCTGATTAGCTAGACTAACCCCAAATGAAAATATCTCATCTGTTTCTGCGCAAGGCGAACTTCCAGAAAAAATTACGGTGGAACAATTCTGTATCATTTTTTCCAGTTTTGACTTAAACTCATCAACTTCTTTAGCAGTTATTATATTATTTGGTTCAAAGTATGTCGTTAATCTTTGGGAATCAGCCTCAATAGTTAAAGTGGCAGATCTGGTTTCAGATTTAGTAGAAATTGCAGAAAAATTAATTTCTTCTTCTGTTAAAATTCTTCGAAGAATTTTTCCATTGCTTCCACCAAGAAAAGTTAGGGCTATATTTTGAATGCCGAGACAGTTTAGCTGCCTACTTACATTTATCCCTTTGCCGCCAGCTTTAAATGCTTGATGCTTGCTTCTGTTAGAAGCACCCAATTGGATAGAATCATAATAAAGTCGATTTTCCAAAAGAGGATTTAAAGTTACTGTTAAAACCATGATTGTAGAATGAAAAAATAAATTAGAAAAAAGACAAAATTATTGTCGATACCTATACCAGTCACCATAATTGAAGTTAAGTAATCTATAATCGCCAAACCCTGTGTCATCAACGAAATAGAATTGTTGATTGATACTATAATAATACCAAATTTCATATGGCCTGCTGTCATATTCAAATGGATGTCTTTCAACATTATTTGGAGGTCCAAGCACAATATAGATCATTCCCATATCGGTTTTCCAGCCATCATAGTAATGCTTAAAATGCTTGTTGGCGTAAGCAACTCTGCGGTAGTATTCGTATAAAACTTCGTTTTGAATTGTACTAGGAGAAGGATCTTTACTTTTCCAATAATCTCTAAATTTTTGAAGTCTTTCTTCGGAATCTTCCGTTTCCTCAATTTCATCACGTATAGAGCTTCCTGAGATATAGACCATATGTTGAACCGCTTGATTTAGATCAGTTATGGTGGCCGGAAAGCCATAAATTATAGACACAAAATATTTTGAAGTGCCAACTATAACATCTTCATCAGAATCAACAGCTTTTACGATTAGTCTATATTTGCCAAGGGAAACAGCGGCATCTTCTAATTTATACTTTATAAAATTGACTCCTTGTAAGACATCTTGAGCTTCGGAAATGCTGTAAATTGTCTCTTCTTCAGAATCTTCTATTTCGTATTTTAGATTAAGAGTTTGGTTTTTGTCGGAATAGATCTCATAAAAAAATGAAAGAACTGAATCTGTGTTTTCTACAGTGTTGGAAATATTAGGAATTATCTGACTATCAACCTCTGTATCAATAAATATCAAATCGCTAAACTGAATTTCTCTATCAAATTCCTTCAGTTCAATAGTTGCTTCAACTGTAAAGTCTTTTTTAGAGTCCTTATCATACAAATTGCATTGCAACACATAAGTCTCCGGCTCAAGGTCGAATGATCTATAGTTGTATTTAAAATTATTTTCAGACGAAGCTGCTTCAAAATTTGGTGCAGTTATTTTTGCATTCCAGACTTTTTCCAAAAGAAGATCATCTTTGTCTTCATCATAAAAAGAAAGCGTGACAGAATACTTAGCTTGAAACGCTCCTTTGTATTTGACGAACTGCAAGTTTTTATATGGAACTTGGATGAATACATCCATTCGGGTTTTACCAGGCTTGTCGGATTTATAATTAGCTGCATCTATATAGAATCCGGGGAAATCTCCAATAGCAACAACACCTTGAGAATACTCAACTTGTGCTAGAACAACGGAGCTTATTAAAAGCAAGATAATAATAAATGTTTTCATTGAACTTCAAACTTATTTTACTATCAATTTAGCAAATAAATCATAATCATTGCAATCTATTATTTCGGTAGCATAAATATTTCCTATTTCTAAGTGACTATCGCTACCCTCAATCAAGACCTCCCCGTCAACCTCAGGAGCATCCTTTTCAGATCGACCGATATAAAAGTCACCTTCAAGGCGGTCTATTATAACATTTAATTCTTTGCCAACTAAAGATTCGTTTTTTTGAAGAGATATTATTCTTTGTATCTCCATCAATTCACTTTGCCGTCTTTCTTTCTCCTTTTCTGAAATTGGATCCATAAGCTCATAGCCTGTTGTGTTTTCCTCTTGCGAGTAGTTGAAGACACCAACTCTATCAAACTGGGTCTCTTTCACAAAATCACAAAGCTTTATAAAATCTTTTTCAGTTTCTGCTGGATATCCCACAATAAAGGTAGTTCGCAAAGTCAAATTTGGAATTTTAGATTTTAACTTCAAGATCAACTCCTTAGTTCTGCGTGAACTAATTCCTCTTCGCATCGATTTTAACACATCATCCGAAATATGCTGTAACGGCATATCAATATAATTTAATATTTTTGGGTTTTGGGCAATCTCTTCCATTATGTCATCGGGGAAATGAGAAGGGTAAGTATATAGAAGTCTTATCCATTCAATGCCCCCAATAGTGCTTAGCTTATTTAAAAGTTCGGCAAGATTTCTTTTGCCATAAAGATCAACCCCATAATCAGTTGTATCCTGCCCAATAATGATAAGCTCTTTCACACCTTTTCGTGCTAGAGCATTAGTTTCTTCCAACAACTCTTCCATTGGTTTTGAGCGGTGCTTTCCTCTCATTAAAGGTATCGCGCAAAACGAGCAGGGATTATCACACCCCTCTGATATTTTGAGATATGCATAATGTTTTGGAGAAGTGAGCTCTCGTTCGCCAAGCAGCTCTGTTTTTAAATGCCCTCCTAGTTCCTCAATAATTCCCTTATAATCTTCGGTGCCAAAATACTTATCAACTTCTGGGATATCTTTTTTGAGATCAAATTCATAACGCTGGGATAAGCAGCCGGCAACAATTACTTTTTTTACTTTATGTTCTTTCTTTAATTCTGCAGCTTCAAGTATTGCATTTATTGATTCTTCCTTGGCTGTATCAATAAATCCGCAAGTATTAATTATCACAGAATCAGCATTATTTGGATCATCAACTAGTTCAAAATCATTTATTTTTAATTGAGCCATCAGTCGCTCAGAATCAACAGTGTTCTTAGAACAGCCCATCGTTATTACACTTATTTTTTCTTTCATATATTTAACACTTTCTTTTACCATGAAGGCAAGAAAACTCAGAGAAATTATTTTTTTTCACTTTAGTATCCTTGCTGTTGTTTCTTTTTTTTTGAAATTATTTAGCCTTACAAAGATAATGGAAAATAGTGAGAATACTATAAGTTGAAAGAAAACAGCTGCTTATAAGAAAATGCACTTATTCTTTCAAGGCAAATTGTTAAGAAGGTAATCTATAATCGACTCAAATCCGAAGACCAAAATTATACAGGCCTAATTTAACTAATTAATCTTTTGGTTTTCTAAAAACTTCCCCAAAATGATTCGCATATTTTATAACTTAACTATCAAATAAAATTATTAATATAAAAGAATATAAATGAAAAACAGAAACAAAAATCAAAGCAAACATGTTGATGTTATTGGTTTTCCAATGGACCTCGGAGCAGATAGGCGCGGTGTTGATATGGGGCCTTCTGCATTAAGGATTGCTGGAATAGAAAGTAAATTACAAAAACTTGGGTATCAAATTTCTGATTTAGGTGATGTAATAATCAGAAACCAGGAGAGGCAAAAAGTAAAATTCACAAAACTTAAATACTTAAAAGAAATTGTTAAAACCTCAGAGATGCTTGCAAGGAAGGTTGAAAAATCACTTGATTTAGAACGTTTCCCTCTTTGTCTTGGGGGTGATCACTCTATGGCGCTTGGAACTATAGCCGGGATTGCAGCTCATTGTGAAAAGCATAAAAAGCGTTTAGGTGTGATCTGGATTGATGCACACGCAGATATGAATACAGACGAAACAACACCATCAGGTAATATTCACGGAATGCCTGTTGCCGCGTCGCTTGGGTTGGGAAGTAAAGATTTGACAAACATCAAGGGGATAGCTCCAAAAGTAAAACCGGAGAATTTTCATTTGATCGGGATAAGAAGCATTGATACTCTAGAGCGCAAACTCATCAAAGAGATAAACCTACCTGTTTACACAATGACAGATATAGACAGAAAGGGAATTAATTTTGTCATCAATAAAGTTTTGAAAGAACTCAAAAACAATGTTGATCATATTCATGTAAGTTTCGATCTTGATTCCGTTGACCCAACTACCGCACCAGGCGTAGGAACTCCTGTTCCTGGAGGATTAAGTTATCGCGAAACTCATTTAATAATGGAAACCATTGCTGAATGTGGCTGTATGTCATCTCTTGAAGTTGCAGAAGTAAATCCAATTTTGGATGACAAAAATATCAGCGCAGAATTTGCTGCTGAACTTGTTGCTTCTAGCATGGGGTTAAGAATTCTATAATTAAAACAATTTGAGAAAGATTAAATAAATGCAAAATATTTTTGATGAAGAACCAAAACCAGAAGACAAATATGATCTTTTTAAGAATGATAAACCCTTTGTAGAAAAAACATTATCAAGATCCAAGAAAGACAAAGTATTTCTTGGTATCTGCGCAGGGCTGGCAGATTACCACAGCGTAAACCCAAATTTAGTTCGGTTGCTCTTTGCTCTATCCATCTTATTGGGTGGATTAGGAGCGGTGATTTACCTTATTCTATTTTTCTTTGTTGCCCATGGCAAGCCTCTTGATGAAAGCGAAGTTAGTGAAAAAAAACAATCACAGAATAAAAAGGCATTGTTAGGCATCACTCTGATCACTGTTGGATTTTATTTTATCGTTATGCCGACAAATTATTTTCCCTTAGCTTTTCTGTTCTTTATTCCAACGCAAATTCTTTTCCCTATTGTTTTTCTATTTGTAGGCATCTGGATACAAAAAAATTACCGCTCAATGACTGACGTGAGTGTAAAAAGCAATTTTCAAAGACCAATTAAAGGACGACTGTTACTTGGGGTTTGTGTTGGGTTGGCTCAGTACTTGGAAACATTTGCTTTGGTTATCAGACTTCTTTTTGTCGTTTTTACGTTTGCTACTTTTGGTGTTGGAATAGTAATCTATTTTTTAATTGTACTTTTTTCAAAACAAAAAAGAGTTGTAATCATTGAATAATAAAATTTCACCACTGGCATTATCATTTATTGTTTTAGGCTTTGTGCTTCTTTTAAAATTGGTTGGCGAGGTTACAGCTCCCTATTCTAATATTTATGCAAACATGTTTCTCTTCTATGGAATTATTTCGGTTTTTATAAATATAGGCAAACAGAGGAAGGGAGGCTTGTTTGTTGGAGCAATCTCATTCATGATTGGTGTTCTTTTATATACTTTGAATCACTACAATATAATGTCTACTAACCAGATCATTCTTCCGGCAACATTTTTTGTTTTGAGTTCGGGATTTCTCTTTCTCTTTTTTGATGACTTTTCTAAAAAAATATTTTTGTACATTTCTTTGCTTCTAATCTTATCCGGGTGTTTTTCAATCGTGGGTTATGATTCTTCAGAATGGATAAAATTTTCTGCCTCAACCAGCAGAACGATTTTAGCTCATTGGGAATATTTGATTATTATTATCGGTGTCGGAATACTAACTGATAGAAGGGGATAAAACTTGTTTTCATTTTATGCTAGGAACAGAGCCAGAGAGATAAGTTTTTTTAGATGGTCTGTTAACGGCTCCATTTGTTTCTTGTGTTATCTTAAAAAGAGCCATGTTTCCAACTGTTGTATAAGGAATCTGTGAAAATTTAATATACTTCTGATCTGGAACAATTTTAAATGAATTAAGTCGAATATTTGTCATTTTGCTATTCATCCACAAACTATAAAATTGATCTGATTGAAGCTCGGGCAAGTTTTTTGCTTCAAGCAATCCCTCGCCAGCATCAATTGAAATAAACAATCTTCCAAAACTATTTGGATTCTCATCACCGCCAACCATTGGAATGATAATAATATTTGGATTATTGAAAAAGTCGATAAATTCTGTATGTTCGGCAATAAACTCTTTTGCAGCAGAGGTTTCCGATTTAATTTTAATTAACTGTTGCTTCATTAATTCGACATTTTCGTTTAATTGTGAGGTTTTATTGGAAAGCAAATATGAAAAGAGAATTAATGCTCCAATTAATATGAAATTAAAAAACCAAAATAATTTTGATCCGGTATTTTCGGGCACCTCTTTTTTTTCATACCCAGACTCAAGAGACAAATCTTCCTCAACCTTTTCTTTGAGAGGAGACAATTCGACTGGTTGAACATTGTCGGTTTGTTTTTCAACAAGCTTATGTTTTCTTCTATCAGCAATAATGTTGCTCAATATATCTTTGTGAGTATTGAGTAGTTTGTTGCCAAGCCTGTCTTTGAGATTCTCAGAAATGTTTATGCTTCTAAGAGTTATTGGCAAAAGAGAAATAGTGACCTGTAATTTCCCAAGCACTCGTTCCGGCAAATATTCTCCCATTTGTTTATGCTTTTTGAAGTATGAATAATTCTCCTCATCCATACAACCGACAGCATAAGCAGAGATCATCTCGATTAAATCATTGTTTTCAATTGTCTTTGTAGAAGTGTCAGAAAGATGGTCCATTAAATTGTGAAGCGACATAGTAATCTTCGAACGAATGGTAGGAAGCGGAATGTTGAGCTTCTCAGCAATATCGTTTAATGTAAATCCATCATAATAAGAAAGGAAAAGAACATATTTCTGAGCTTCGGTTAATTTATTAACTGCGTCTTCAACAACAGTTTTTCTTTTAAGAGCAGTAACAAGATCTAATGATTCAACTTTTGTGTCTAAATCGGGTATAATATAAATGGTTTCATATTCATCTTCATCAGCTATTTGTTCATTACCTTCTGTGTGTTTTTGTCTTAAAAATCTAACCGCCTTATTGCGCGCTAGTGTAACCAGCCAGGTATAAGTGTTGCCTCTTTCAAAATTAAAGAGATCAATTTTCCTCCAAAGAGAAATAAAAACGTCAATTAAAATATCTTCGGCCGCCTGAGGATCATTGGCAATTCTTACTATTAGCGGAAATAATGTTGGGGCGTATCTTTGATAGACCTCTTCAAGAGCATATGGATCATACTTTTCAATTTTAATAAATAATTCTATATCGGATAGGTCTATGTAGTTTTGCACCGTTAATATACAATGTTAAGTAATATTTAAAGGTAAAGTTTAGAATAGTAAAATGCAATAAAATGGAATTTATAAGCTAAAATTACTTTAAATAATTTTTCAATAGAAGAGTCATATCATTTATTAGGCTTTTTTTTGCGGCAATGATTCTATGGCTTCCAGATAGATATTCCCTCCCGTCAAAGTTATAAATCTTCACTCCAGCCTCTTGTGCAACCAGTAGACCAGCAAACATATCTTCCAACTCGCTTTCATAGCTTACCAAAACATCTATCTTTCCTAAAGCCAACAAACACCAATCCAACGAAGGGGCCCACATTTTAAGGATCCTAGTAAAGTTTTCAGATAAAACATGTTCAATCTCTTTCGCCTGCATGTAAGAGATTTCGGTGTCATTCTTAGAATGCCCTTTAATAAAGGACAAAACTGAATAAGGAGTTTGCTGCTCAAGCTTCAATTTAATCTTTTTATTGTTTAGAAATGCACCTCCTCCCTTGATAGCTGTAAAAAGTTGATTAGTAATTGGATTGAAAACAACCCCAACAATTACTTCCCCATTCTTAACCAATGCAATTGAAACACCAAAATAGGGAAGGCCAACAAAGTAATTATTTGTGCCGTCCAAAGGATCAACGTACCACGTTAAATCGGTTTCGTTTTTAATCGTTACAATTTCTTCAGAATAAATACTGTGTGATGGGAAGGCATTGCGAATTCTCTTTAGTATAATATTCTCGCTTTCTTTATCAACAAGCAAGCCGACATCAAACTTTGATTTATAAAGCGGACTGTGATTTTCATAGAAGTGATCGAGTAAATAAGCACCTGCTTCCTTTGCTGACAGAATCGCAATTTCTAAAAATATTTCCAGCTGACCCATCTTAATCAGCGGGAATAATTTTATAAACTTGATCTTTCGGCCTTACCAACTCATCTAAGAAGAAAGTTATTTCCTCTCCCTTGGCAGCGGAGTTAATTTGAGTTTCATCATGAACAATAGATTGTAATGTCGTTTCTACAAGCCCTGTTGTATTACCTGTTATGTAAATTGAGTCACCAATTCTAAGTCCGCCAGCCTCAAGTTTAATATGTGCAATTTTAGATTTCTTATAATAATTTATAACCTTTCCAACATAGACCTTTTTAGTTGTTGCTTGATTGCCATAGCGCTCTGTATATTCATCACCGCTTGGAGTGCCAAAATAAAATCCGGCAGAAAATCCTCGGTTATAAACTTTTTTAAGATCTTCGTACATCGTGTGCTTAATCTCTTTATCTAGTTTTCCTTCAAAGTAGAGATCAATAGCTTTTCTATAAATAGAAACAACCGTGTGGATATATTCTGGACTTCTTTTTCTTCCTTCAATTTTGAAGGAATCAATTTTTGCCTCAATCAGTTCATCAATGAATTCAATTGTGCAAAGGTCTTTGGGAGACATTACATAATCTTCTCCGATCAAGAAACTTGTATCACCGGATTTGTCATAGATCTCGTATTCCCTTCTGCACGGCTGAAGACATTCACCAGTGTTGGCACTTTGCCCAAATGCATGATGGCTCATAAAGCATCTTCCGCTGATAGCGACACACATTGCTCCATGAACAAAAGCTTCTATCTCCATATCAAGATTAGTCTTTATGTTTTTAATGTTTTCAAGGGTTACTTCACGAGCAAGGACAATTCGCTGCGCTCCCAGTTTTTGATAAACCTTGGCGGCGTTAACATTACTTACCGAAGCTTGTGTGCTTATGCAAAGAGGTATTTTGTATTCTAATGTTTTGTCTATTACAGCCATATCCCAAGCAATGATCATATCAACATTTGCTTTTTTTGCAGCATGCAAAAGTTTGTCAAGTTTTTCATTCTGGTCGTCAAACACAATGGCATTTACTGTTAAGTGTGCATCTACGTTATTATTATGACAGAAAGAAACAACTTCATCTAGCTTGTCTAATTCAAAATTATTAGCCTTAGCCCTCATGTTAAGTTCTTCAACCCCGAAATAAACAGCATCTGCCCCTGCATTAACTGCAGTGGTCAACATCTTCCAGTCACCTGCCCCAGCTAATAGTTCCGGTTTTTTTATTTTCACT
>RCND010001605.1_pt1 | contig 13427 bp, 16 predicted proteins | sample 2041351 | NCBI WGS metagenome assembly RCND01 (sample SAMN09708230, study PRJNA481090) | Marine sediment metagenome, whole genome shotgun sequencing project. | biome: marine sediment; feature: ocean; material: sediment; isolation source: Sewage treatment plant 12B marine sediment (STP12B) ...
TCTAATAAAATTGCGATATCTGCGGTTACTGGTCTTTTCCCTTTGATTATTTCATTTAAGAATGATGGTTGTACGTCTAATTCTTTTGCCAATATTCTTTGGTTTAAATCCGGTGTTGCGTCTAATTCATCTTTAATTAGAACTCCAGGATGTGTTGCTTGCGCTGGTGTTAAAATACTGTTTGTTGTCATCTTTCCCTGTATTTATTTGTAGTGATTACTCAATTCAATAATTGAGCATATCGTAATACTATTAGGTTCTTCTCCTTCTAGTGTAGTTATAAATTCTATTCGATATTTGCCATCTACTCGAACAGATTCTAATCCTTTTTTATCGCCAATAAGTCTTTCATAATTCAAACTTTTAATGGGATATAACTCTTCTGTCTTTTTTGCAACTCTTAATTTATCTATTGTTTGGATATACTTTTTGATAACTTTTGGTTGAAACCTATGCTTTTTACTTCGAGCCTTTCCGTTTTCATACAGTTCTCTCAGATAATCTTTCTCGAAATTTATTTCCATAGCTTTCTTCCATCATAATGCAAATATACAAATAAATAGTTCACTTATTTAGTGAACTATTTATTTGTAATTGTTGCCAACACTTTATTTACATAGTAAATACTGTCTATAATGGTGTAACGATACTAATAAAGTAAGTTTTTAATTTTGTTTAATTTCTAAAATTGGCACTTACATTAGCAAATTATATAGATTATATCATCTCCTAAATACCCTTAGCAGGGTAAATCCTCTCCAAAACTAAAATTATTGATTAGGTCGAAAGCGGCCTATTCTTCTCAAGAAAAACCATAGAATAAAAAACAAAAAACACACCCCTGTTCTCCTAGCGTCGAACCACCCCTCTCAAGAGGGGAGCCGCTTTAATCAACGACTTCTGTCGCGACTAAACCGATCTCTTTTAATCATTATCTGGTTTATATACATCCCGGAATATTCTCCACGTATCAACCTCTTTTTTCCAGACCAATAGCGCATTTCCTTTACTCGCCAGAGTTCCGTTAGAATGATAAAATTCAACGTATGCATCTTCCACAATAATATCATCATTGCCCCATAGGTTGATGATTCTAAAACTCATCCCCGTAATACTATCTCTAAACATCTCATGGGCTTCTGTGATAATACTATTTCTCCCAATAAGGCTCGGTATTATTTTTGTGTCTATGGTGTAAAGGTCTCCAACAGCTATGGAGTCTCCTACTTTAATTGCCTCTTCAAATTCCTTACATCGTTTTTCAATTATTTCAGTTGCAGTCGCTACATCAAATGCGGTTTTAATATCATTTTGAACTGAACCAAATGCTGATTTTTCAGCACTTTTTTTACACGATATAGTAAAGACTATTAATACAAGGAAAATTATTTTTAAAAGTTTCATATGTCTTGGTATAGTTGAGTTTTAATTAGACTTATACTATGCTAAGCGTCGTTTTATATGTAGATAAGTGTTTCACAATTGCCTCTTTTACTTCAGTATAATTTGATTGGATTAACCAGTGACCTCCATCTAATTCTTGAAAAGTATACTCACCTTTCATATACTTCTGGTTAAATTTAGCAGCAAAAGAACCAACAGCTAAATCCTTTTTCCCCCATAAAAATAAGGTAGGTGTTTTTATATCTCCAATTGGTTGACGGCCTTTACCTCTACCAATATTTGCTCTATAATAATTTAAGGCCCCAGTCAAAGATTGTTTTCTTTTAAATACCGAGAGATAATTTTCTATTTCTTCCGGAGAGCTATGCTTCCATAATTTCCGAAATAATTTAAAATCATTGCTCCGTATAAAGATCTCAGGGATAATTGGCACTAAGAACCAGCCAATATAGCGGCTCTTCTTTTTTTGTTCTTTATCTACCTTGAGCGCTTTTACAAAGGCTCTGGTGTGAGGGATAGATAAAGCGGTCCAACTAATTACTCTTTCGGGATTGTTATAGACAATGTTCCAACCAATTGCAGCTCCCCAATCATGACCTATCAGGTGAAATTTGTCTACATTTATTTTATCAGCAATGTGAAGGATATCATCACTTATCTTTTTTGCAGTATAGTTTTTTACGCCTTTCGGACAAGCATCTTTACTGTAGCCTCTCATATCTGGGGCCATACAATAAAATCCGCGAGCAGCTATAGTACTCATTAATGCTGACCACATGATTGATGTTTCCGGAAATCCATGAAGAAAAATCACTAATTCATTTTTTTCATCTCCAGAAACCCTGCAATCAAATTCAAATTCGCCGACACTTATTTTCTTTAATGCTATCATGATCAGTAATTACACCTACCGATTCTGCCTAAGAACCGTGAGGAGTTTATAACACGTATTTGCCAACCTAAACCTAAGATGTATTGGGTGTTCTAAGCTACATTTTCACGCGTCAACCCAGATGTTTTCTTAGCCGATGTAGGTGTGGCGCTATTTATTTTTCATTTTCCCTATTATGGTGGCCAATTTCGCCTTCATTTTGCCAACAGCCTCATCAAGGGCTTTCTCTTTTGAAGCATTTTTACTTACAACCATCACAGGCTGTATACCTTCTATCCTTGCTTCCATCTTACATTGTATATCGTCTGTACCTCCTTTATCACCATTCTGGTCTGAAAGATGCACTTCAATGCGCGTGATTTTGTCAGCAAAGTGTTTTAAGGAACTGCTGATTTTTTCAGATACATAAGTTTCCAGCACTGCTCTGCCCTCAATGTTTTTATCAGTATTGAATTGTATTTTCATATTATTTTGTTTTTAATCATTTAGTATGTTTAGTGTAATACACGTCAACGTTTGGTATATGATCCGATACGTAAGTACTAAGATAACAAAAAGGTACTGGCTTTTCTTTTATCTTTTATTCCATTTCCTTGTTTTCAGTCCGAGTTTGACTTAGCAATTCATTCAACATGCTGTTAATCAATTCCGTTTGAGTTATTGAAATAAAACATATCTCGGTGGCACAAGTTCGTTTAGTCGTAAATAAACAAGCATTTGTCCTCTGTGATGCGTTATGTGGTCAGCAAGTAATGAAAAAATTTGTCTCTTTGACCTATTCAATCCAAAATAGTCTAACTCGTCATTTAATTGAGTTGTATCAAATTCTTTAATTAAGTTTATAGTTTTATCAAATGTTTTGTCAATTGTAGCAATCATTTCTTCTTTAGATTTATTAGCAACCTTATAGATGGTATCCGTTTTCCAATCTCTGGATGCTCGTCCTCCTAACAATGACTGACTATGCCAATCTATCGCATATCCAATATGCAACAAGTTTTCGGCAAAGGTCAAAGATTCAGGTGTAGCTCGAAAATCATACGTATCCTCTGGCATCATTTCTGCCACAACGATTAAGTATTTTCGTGAATTTTCTAATCGTTCTAAATAGTCTTCTATAAAATTATCCTGTTGGGCAAACAGCGGTGATGACACCGAATTAAATAGGAAAATGGTTGTTAGGATAAATATATGTTTCACAGTTTTTAAATTTCGTTTGTTCAATTTTTATCAATACCGACAGCGCATTACTTTTCAATTCAATTTACGCACATTATTATAGGTTGCGAGATTTTAATTCTTTCTCTAATACTATGATTTTTTTTCCATTTTTAATAAAAGGGTAGGTCAAGAGCAATGGGAAAAACGTAAAAAATACAAATCCATTTTTAACTGCACTAAATACAGCAATACCCACACAAAGACCAATAAGAATTGCATTTACTGTTTTGTTGTATTGTATTTTCTTTTTTTCTTCAAGTAATTGCTCGTTAGTTAAATCTGCTAATTCTTTCTGGTCCATTTTCTAAGATTATTTAAATTTTTATGAGTTTCACTGTTTTTTCAAATATGTTACAACTATTGTATAAAGTGTCTATCCCAGAAATTGATGGGCTAAAACAGCTTTGTTGCTAAGGAACAGACATCCCCTAAGGCCCGGTACCTGACTCCTTTTTTAATGCTTCGAATGTATTGAGCAATTCGCGGTAACGCTCCTCGGCATCCTGTCCTGGCACTTGGTCGGCCCCATTGATCATATTGTACAAATAGGAAATTTGTGACACCAGCATTTCTTGCGGATAGGCGCCTTCCTCATTTTTTAATTGTTTCAACAGCGAGTTCACCTTTTTCAGAGCTGTTTCTTTGTCGGCTTTCCCTTGTAAAGATTCCGCTTCATTTTCCAAGTCTTCTTGCAGTTGTCTGGCGCTCGCCAGCAGATCAATCACTTGGTTTTGCATGACCCATTGTGTTTCAATATTTGCTTCAGATACACCTTCTTCTTTAACCCTGGGGTCGATCACAAGCTCAAACGAGTTTTCAAAAGTCTGCTCCCCAATGGTTAATTTTACGGTATAGGTTCCAGGAGGAACCATGGGTCCGTTCTTATACCGCTTTTTCAGCTCTTTGTGCCACGTCCCTTTTTGCCGCAGATCCCAGGCAAAACGGTTGAGCCCAGGTTTGTTTTCCAGTTTTTCACTTATATAGCGAAAGGTACGGCTGAGATTCATGTTTTCTACTTCCTCAACAGTTGAACTGAGTTGCGTGCTGTCACTCAGCACAGTCACCAACGACGCTTTCTTGCTGTCTAAAATTTCCAATTTCAATCCGTCTTTAACCGCTTCCGGAAGATAATAATCTATAAGCACGCGGGTTCTCGGATACTTTGGAAAAGCATCTTTGGATCGGATCATGGGATACCGATACCGAATGGTGGTGTCGGGTTGGAATAAATGAGGAGCCTTTTTCAATTCGGTGATCGCATTTTGCCTGAGAGAGGTAATATTGTCTAAAATCCAAAAACCCCGCCCCATGGTACTGAGTACTAAATCACCTCGAAATATTTTCAAATCGGTAATAGGAGTTACCGGAAGATTTTGTTGAAAGCCTTTCCATGTTTTTCCGTCGTCAAAAGAAATAAACATGCCGAATTCAGTGCCGGCATACAACAAGCCCTTGCGCACAGGGTCTTCTCTTAGTACACGAGCTGTGTAGTCAGCGGGAATTCCGTTGGATTCGGTGCTTAAAAGGTCCCAGCTTTTTCCATAATCTTTGGTTTTAAGGATATAGGGTTTCTCATCGCCCAACAAATGACGATCGACCACAATGTAAGCCGTTGCCATATCGTGATGAGAAGGCTCTATCGATTCAACCCTTCCTCCCTTCGGAAGCTTTTTAGGGCTAACCTTATTCCAGGTTTTCCCGCCGTCCTGAGTAACTGAAATAACTCCGTCGTTGGAACCTGTCCAAATCAGGCCTTCTTTCAATTTAGATTCGCGGATGGAGTATAAGGTACTGTAGTACTCTTCTCCCGTAATATCCCGGGTAATCGGACTCCCTGAAATTACTTGTTTGTCGGCTTCAAAAGCAGTCAGGTCTGGTGAAATGGTTTCCCATACCTGCCCCTCATTGCTGGTTTTGTGCACATACTGTGAACCTTGATAGACTACATTGGGGTTGTGCGGTGATACATGGATTGGCGCTACGCGTTGAAAGCGGTATTTCAAATCTTTCGGATTGTGCCCATAGCTATTGGATGCCCCTATATAATAGCTTTTTTCGATGCCCGTTTTCTTGTTGAATACACCGAACCGGCCCTTACAATTCGCATAAACGGTGTTATGATCACCCGGTTTGGGTACAGCCGGACCGGTTTCACAACCTCCCGTATTTATAATCCATCCACTACCGGGGTTTTGAATGGCACTTGGAGGAAAACTGGGCACGGCTATCGTTGAATAATTGTCTTGCTGACCGGCGTATAACCAATAAGGATACTGGTCATCAACTTCGACCTGATATAGTTCTGCAGTGGGCTGATTGAACTGGGTTGACCAGGTTTTTCCTCCGTTGAGACTCACATTGGCTCCTCCATCATTGGCTTGAATCAATAGCTTTGGATTATCGGGATTTATCCAGATGTCGTGGTTATCTCCGTGGGGGACGGTCATTTTTTCCCAGGTTTTTCCGCCATCGACAGATTTCAATAGTGGATTCGCATTGGAGTATACAATGTCTGAATTGGTCGGGTCCAACTCAATATTGGTATAGTAAAAAGGACGATTGACCAAACCCTTGCGATTCGATACATGCACAAAAGATTTGCCTTGATCAATTGATTTGTAAAGGCCCCCCTCTTCTCCAGGCGCTTCAATAACGGCATATAGTATACTTGAATCAACCTGTGAAACCGCCAAATCGATTTTTCCAATGCTGCCTTTTGGAAGTCCTTTTTCAAGTTTTATCCAGTCTTTACCCCCATTTACAGATTTGTATATGCCTCCTTCGTCATTGCTTCCCCCAGAAATGATCGTCCATGGTTTACGCTCGGCCTTCCAGGCTGCTGCGTAAATTACATTCGGATTGCCTGGTAGCAGTTCTAAATCAGAGAAGCCCACTTTATCAGATACGAATAGCATCCTCTCCCAATTCAGTCCGCCATCTGTAGTTTTGTAAATACCCCGTTCGTCGTTGGCCTTAAAAGCATTTCCAATAGCCGCAACCCAGACGATATTGCTGTTTGTAGGGTCGATCTCAACGGCTCCAATTTGACCGGTTTGCCGTAACCCGATGTGCTCCCATGTGTTCCCTGCATCAATGGATTTATACATTCCTTTCCCGGCAATGACATTGCTACGCAGTCCGTCAGAACCTGTACCCACATAAATAATGTTCGCATCATTGTTTGCCACCTCGATGGCACCTATAGAAGGGGTCTTAAAATATCCATCAGAAACATTATTCCAGGTCGTGCCATAATCTTCTGACTTCCAAACCCCAGCCCCGGAGGCCCCTAAATAAAAAGTTCCCGGCAACAAAGAGGTACCTGTAACTGTGGTCACCCGTCCACCTCTTTCCGGACCCACGGTTCGGTATTGCAGTGCCTCGAAGTCTTGAGCAGATAAAGTTGTGCAAGCAATGGTAAAAGATAAAATAGTAAGTTGGTGCCAGATTCTTAAATTCATATTGTAAAACTTAATTGTTGATTATTCCTTTAAGCGTATAACATGTGCAGGGCCTGTAACATTGATTGATGCAACAGGTCCCTCAGCGGTTTATAATTATTACGAATATAAAAACAATTTTCCTTTCCTTAAAGCGTCAAGGTCAAACCCCCATCCGGTGTAAGCGTAGTACCCGTAATATAACTCGCGGCATCTGAACAGAGAAATAAAATAGATTTAGCGATCTCTTCCGGCTTACCGGCACGTTTAAGATGAACTCTGGGCAAAAGCGCCTGGTCATAAAGCTCATCGCCCACAATACCTCTTAGGCGTTGATGCATAGGGGTGTCAATAACACCCGGGCATAGAAGATTGACCCTGATCCCCTGTGGTGCCAATTCTGCAGATACGCTTGACGTAAGGCCCACTAAGGCATGTTTTGATGAAACATAAGCTGATCCGGTAGGAAAGCCTAGAAATGAATTCACAGAACCAATGTTTACGATGGCACCACCTTTTCCAAGTTTGATCATTGCTCTGGCTTCATACTTCATGCTTAAGAATATACCCTTAAGATTGATGTTCATCACCTGGTCCCAATCCTCTTCCGACAGGTCAGTGATCCCGTTAAGCTGCCCTTCGATACCAGCATTATTCACAGCATAATCAAGACGCCCGAAAACCTCAATAGCATGCGCCACCATTTGTTCCGTATCCTTTGATTTGGAAACATCAGTTTTGATCGCAGTTGCCTTGCCTCCCCGAGCTTCAATCTCAGATACCAATTCAGCCAATTCATTTTCTCTTCGCGCCGCCAGCACCACATGTGCCCCTTTGGCTGCAAAAAGCTCCGCCGTTGCTCTACCAATTCCACTACTCGCTCCAGTAATCAGGACTACTTTTTTATTCATGTCAGACATCTTAACCTTTATTTTAAATTATTGATACAGACAATTTACAAATTAATTTTTAATCCCTACCAAGCTGTAGGCGGACTTAGTACTTAAAACTTAATCCTTATATTTAACCTTCAACAACCAACCCCATGATTCCTTTCTTCAGAAAAACACGCAAAAAAATGGCAGATGATAATAGACCGATTAAATATATGAGATATGCTATTGGGGAGATAATATTGGTCGTGATTGGGATTTTGATAGCCTTGCAAATAAACAATTGGAATCAAAACAAAAATAATGTGGCTCAAGTAAATAAACATTTAGCAACTTTGAAATTGAATCTTCATGATGATGTTAAACAGGTCGAAAAATTATTAAACAAAACCGATACGGCTATACATTACAGCAATACCTTTTTAGATCAATTCAAAACATTAAAGCCTATTGATAACAAGGTACAGATGTATTTCATATTTCTAATGCTTGAACACAATCTTGAGGTCAACAATAGTGGCGTTAATGCAATTCTAAACTCAAACGGAATGGCCTTTATAAATGAAGATCTTCAGGTCAAAATATTGAACTATTATAGACATATAGAACAACTTACAAGCAGAGAAGAGATTACAAATAGTGATATAAAACTAATGTATGAGCCTTATGTCAAAAAAAATTACTCCTGGGTATATAACCGCACAAATCCATGGCCAAGGCAAACCGAATTTTATAAAAATGATCCGAGACCCGTGGAACAAATTGATGAAAAAAGTTTACTCTCAGATAAGACCTTAGAAGTAATGATATTTGGAAGACGATTTCAGTCAATGAGGTTAAAGGAATTCTATTCAAATACTATCGTTCTTGCCAAAGAGATTATTGATGATATTGAGGGGAAGTGATATTTCTTATTTGCAAGTCAATTTTCATATCTTCAAATCAAATATTCCTTATATTTATCTTCCAACAACCTAACACCGCAGCTCCAAATAATGTTGTTCCCGTTCAATCGGTTAGAGCTGAAGAAATGGAAGAATCGGCAAGAACCGAATTACTGGCAAAAAGTTGGATTGTGGTTTCAACAACTATAACTGATGAAGAGGGTATTCCTTGGACATTTCAATTAGAAGAGGAAAATATTAGAATGATTTTTTCATTAACCTATTATGGAACTTTTTCAAGCTATGGATCTCAGAATGGAGAAGTAGAAACACCTTATGGAACTTGGATGTGGTCAGATAAAACTGAAATGGCCATAAAAGTATATTCCAATAATGAATTTTCTGGTCATGCACCAATATATACAATCGACAGTCTTACAGAAAACTCATTGGTATTTTCTTTAACAACCGAGGAAGGTAGAGTAAGCTTCAACTGTATTCTTGAGCCATCTGGACGTTTTTGGTAACAAAGTATAGAAAATATATCCCGCTAAATTTATTGGCTTTAGCCCTTTTAATCCATTTTGAAAGGGCTATATTTTTATGCTATGATTTTAACAAAAAAATAGGGGCGATTTATATCTTCTAGATTTTTGAAATTTATAGGTTTCCAATCTGACACTAGGGTTATACTAAAAATAGATCGTATCATAGGAATTGACAGTGAACTGATAGTTTGGTATGGTACAATTTTCAATCAAATATTTCTTACTCCATTTTCAATTCCTACCCGTTCTCAGGTGGGCTTCAAATCAAAAAGTAACAAGAATAAAAATGATATACAAGCCTTGAAAGAATCAGGCCGACATAATTTGATACAGTTAAAAATTAATTCATATACTTTACAATGTAAAAGCCAGATAAACTTACTGCAGCCGTTAAAATCATCCCCCAGGCGATATCAATAAAAACAATAGGAAGTGGCCAGCCTTTGAGTGTGGCTAAATTTGTTAAGTCGTAAGTGGCGTAGGTAAAGAAACCAAACAAAGCCCCCAGTATAATTGCGCTTAAGGCAGAGTTTTTATTCACCGAAGGGTAAATGGCAAAAATGGATATTCCTACAACATAAATTAGATAGAAAATAAAGGCCGCAGTCCAGTTAACTGTGTCGCTCAAAAGGCTGCCTAAATATTTTTGATATATATTTTTGGCGATAAGCCCTAACCAAGCCAAGTCAATAATAAGGAAAACAATAGTTGTTAATACATAATTGATTAATATGCTTTTAATAGTCATAATAGTTAAATTTTAAAAACATTAGTTCATTTATTGTTTCTGTTATACTCTAATGAGTCTTGAGACAACTTATGCTAGTTCATCTAATTTTCCGAGAGGCTCATTGCACAAACTTTCTTCTATCTTAGGAGTGTTGCTCAATATTCATAAATAATTATCATACACCCTATTGCAAGTGATCAAAAATTAAGTTCGAAACCTCACATTCCTGTGTTTATAGTTTCTAGGTAACGATTTACTTCAAATATAAGAAATATAATTACTGGCAGCTATCTTCCCATCATGTCTATAACTTATATATCCTTGCCTCGCATTGACTCTATCAAAATAAAACATGTCAAAAAGAATATCTAAAAATTTATTCGAAAGATCTGGTTGTCCTTTTCTGAACCTCTGGACGTGACTGATCATATAAATCAGCTGCGCTAGACCAAATAGGAGATTTTGTTTCACTTTTTATAGTATTTTTTCGAATTAAAATGAACAAAATAGTTTGTTCAACTATTTTAACAAAACTTTAGACAAAAAATATAGAATTAACTCTAAAGCCCTTGTATATTTGATAAAAATTAAAATATATATCTCATGAAAACAAATAAAACCATTTTAAAAATAACTCTAGGAGTATTTTTATTCACAACAGTAACTGCTTTTGCAAACAACAACAATCCAATTAATACCAACAAGAACAAAACAGAATCTGAGCTGGTACTTCTTGATAGACCAATGGAAATAAATAAAGAATATGTGACAGTCGTTCATGAAAAAGCTTCTCAGAAGGAAGCAGAATTTTTATCTGGAATTATTTCTGAATGGGACGTTAGAAAATCTTCTAACTTTGATTCAAGAAAGAATGAGTTTACTGCAGTTTTTAAATCTAATAAAGGATACGCAGAAGTAACTTATGACAACCAAGGGCTTGTAAACGCTGTAGAAAAGAGATTAACGAATGTTGTTTTACCAACTCAAATTACTCAGTTAGTAGCTAAGAGGTATGAGAATTGGGTTATTGTACAGAACAAATATAACGTGTCATATAAACAAGGATATGATGTGAAAAAGACCTATGAATTGACTTTGAAAAAAGGAACTGAAAAGAAAAGAATAAGAATGAATGGTTAAGATGCTATTAATCCCATAATAAACATTTTACATATTTTAAAAACTCCCAAATACTTTTTTGGGAGTTTTTTTTATCCTTAATAATAGGTCGAGAACCTTGAAAAACACGCTAATTATTTTTGTTTAATTATATAATGTAATTCTTGAACAAAAAATAGTGTTCCATGAAAGTAACAAACCTAATGATCCCCTTATGCAGAAAAATTCGTAAAAAAATGGCAGATGACGACAAACCAATGAAGTATGCTAGGTATACTATTGGTGAAATAGCTCTTGTGGTGATAGGTATATTGATCGCATTGCAAATTAATAATTGGAATGAAAATAGAAAAACAAGAAATTCTGAGCAACAATATTTACTTGCTTTAAAGGAAGAGTTCAGCTTTAACAAGGATGAATTAAAAAGCATAATGAACCGTAATAATTTAAATTTTGAATCCTCAATAAAAATACTAGATAATACGGGACCAGGGGATCCTGAAATAACTGAAGAAGAATTTGGAAGCTTAATGATGAATTCGTTATCCACAGAAATCCAATTTGACCCAAATCAAGGTGTTATAGATGAAATAATTAATTCTGGTAAACTAGGTATATTTAGTAGTAAAAAATTGAAATTTTTATTATCATCATGGAGTGGAGTCCTATACAGGGTAAGATTGCAAGAGCAAGAGCTCCTCAATATGAGATCAAGAACGATAGAAATGGCAAGAAACCAAGGGAACTTAAGAAAGGTACTCAGTCCTGTACTTGATGTATTTGAGATTAAACAAACTAAATTTGGGCAAGGAAATCTTCATTTATTAAAATCTTTGCCATTTGATGGACATCTAACTGGTGTTGCTACAATGTCCTGGGCTTTGAATAATAATTACTATCCTAAATTGGTTGAGAAAATAGATGAAATATTACTATTAATTGATAATGAAATAAAATAACGAAAGCACAACAAAGAACTGAGTTAAACCCCAAGCATGGCTACGATTAATAGGGGTTAGTTTACATAGCTTTGAATTTATGCCTACTAATCTTACCGATAACTTGTTATATCTGCCCTAATATAGCTATTTATTAAAGGAGCATCTCTCAGCCCTCCCTTTAACCTCTTCATCAAGTAAGTCATCGCATGGAGTATTTTGTGCGTCGCTCTGTGGCTCTTTGTTTTTCTATAAATTTTCCTTTTCAGCTTTTCTCCAAAAGTAAATTGCAAAAATAGTCGTAACAATTGGAATCATCAATCCATATTCATCAATCCAAAATGTAGTCTTATCATTAGAAAGAGTTAAAGGAGTACATATTTTTTGAATGTAAATATTATGCACAGAATGGTATAGAGCTGCCGGCCATAAACTGTTCGATTTAAATGTGTAATAAGCCAAGATTACTGAAATACCAATTATCATAGTTGTAAAAGCTCCCATATGCAGAAAGAGATTTTCACCTCTACCGTATATTAAATCTATTATAGGGAAATGCCAAATAGCCCAAATTATTCCACTTACAATGGACAGTGCTTTAAATGGCATCACTTTTCTCAGTTCGAATATTAAAAAGCCCCGCCATCCGATTTCTTCACCCAATGTAGAACCTAAATTTTTAATTACACCAACAGTTAATAGTAGAAAAATCATTACTGTTACTACGAGTGTTTGATTAGAATCATCAATACCATTCATTACTCCATTGCATGATTCTTTCGGTATTCATAAAATTCCCAAAACCAAATAGCACAATTAAGGCGTAAGCTATTGAAACATACAATATGGGAGTGATGTATGAAAATTTCAAGTATTTAAGCTCTTTTAAACTCCAAGGCAAACTAGAAATAGGTCTCTTCTTGATTTTTAGCGTAATGAATGCTGCCAAAGCAGGCGACATCATCAAAGAACCAACGAAAATACTAGTTGGGTTTAATTTCAAGATTGCATAATATGCTATTGAACTTAAGGCGGTAAGTAGTATTAAAAATAAAACTATTGTTTTCCACGCTTCTTTAATTTCAGCTGCTGCTTTTGGCATTTGTTTATTTTAGGTTGGTTTTAATGAAGACAAAAAGAAGCGAATTTTGTTACATTGTGCCTAACTGTTTGGTTATGGTTAACTAAAAATAAGTATTTCGATAGCTTTGCAGTTTCATAGCTAGTCGAGTTGATAGTTTGTGTCATTTATGAACAAATATTTTTTCTTTAAAATTTTTGACAAGATCATGGTCAATAGAATAGACTTCACTATTTTTCTCCATTCCTTTAAGTTTGTATTTTCCAAGATTTATAAA
>RCND010001451.1_pt1 | contig 13416 bp, 15 predicted proteins | sample 2041351 | NCBI WGS metagenome assembly RCND01 (sample SAMN09708230, study PRJNA481090) | Marine sediment metagenome, whole genome shotgun sequencing project. | biome: marine sediment; feature: ocean; material: sediment; isolation source: Sewage treatment plant 12B marine sediment (STP12B) ...
ATCCATCACATCAGCGCGACCAATCACACCAGCCAACGGATACCCGCCTGCCATGGATTTCGCCACAGTGATCAGATCAGGCACAACGCCCGAATGCTCGATCGCGAACCATTTGCCCGTACGGCCAAAACCTGCCTGCACTTCGTCAGCGATCAACATGATGCCGTGCTGGTCACAAATCTCGCGCAATGCGATCAGCATCTCGAACGGCACTGGTGTGTAGCCGCCCTCGCCCAAAACAGGCTCGATGATGATACAGGCGATGCGTTCGGGCTGTGCATCGGTGAGGAAGAGGTTCTGCAATCCTGTCAGCGCGTCTTCAACCGTGATGCCATCGCGTGTGTTCGGAAACGGCGCGCGGAAGATATCGGACGGGAACGGACCGACATCTTTTTTGTAGGGGCTGATTTTGCCAGTCATGCCAAGCGTCAACAGCGTGCGACCGTGGTAGCCTCCGGTAAAGGCGATTACACCCGGACGGCCAGTGGCTGCGCGTGCAATTTTCACCGCATTCTCGACCGCTTCGGCACCTGTTGTCACCAGAAGTGTCTTTTTCGGTTCATCACCGGGCGCCAGTTCATTCAGCTTTTCGGCAAGCTCGATGTAGGGCGCGTAAGGCACAACCTGAAAGGATGTGTGGGTGAACTGGTCTTCTTGGGCCTTGGCCGCCGCAATCACACCGGGGTGGCGGTGACCTGTGTTCAGTACGCCAATACCGCCAACGAAGTCGATAAACCGCTTGCCATCTACATCCCAAAGCTCTGCATTCTCGGCATAAGACGCATAGACAGGTGTAGCCGATGCCACGCCACGCGGTACTGCCGCTTCGCGGCGCGCCACAAGATCAGCGTTGGTGTAGGTCACGGGGACCGCAGGCTCAACGATTGCGATTTGAGGTTTCTTTTTTGCGGATTTGCGCGGCGCGCGTTTTACTGTGCTGGCCATGTTATGCTCCTGAGATAAAGAGTAGGATGAGCGCGGCGTAACCCGCGTTTAAAAAATCTTTCGTCCTGTTTAATTTAATTGTCAATCTTGATAATCCTGACACTTGTTTTTTTCTAATTGGAGTGGTCAGTTCGGCAAAAGATCGCTGATCGGTCGCGCTGGTTTTGCGTGCAACCTGTGAAAAGAAAGATATCCCTTGGACATCGGACAACGCCTCAAACAGATCCGCATTGATCGGGGCCTATCCCAACGCGAACTGGCAACACGGGCAGGTTTAACGAACGGCACGATCTCTTTGATCGAGACAGACAAAACCTCACCTTCTGTTGCATCACTCAAGAGCTTACTCGACGCCATACCGATCTCCATGGCGGAGTTCTTTGGCTCTCTTGAGGATCAGGACACACCCAAGATTTTCTACCGCGCCCATGAGTTCACTCAGGTCGCTCCTGAAGGTCCAGGGCAGGTCTCGCTGAGACAATTAGGCAACGCGCGCGAGCACACATTGCAAGTGTTGCATGAGACATACCCTGCTGGCGCAGACACGGGACCAGAGTTTCTCACACATGAGGGGGAAGAGGCGGGAATCATCACGCTTGGCCAGATCGAACTTACGGTCGGCGACGCGGTTGATGTGCTGAACGTGGGGGATGGATATCTATTCGACAGCCGACTGCCGCACCGGTTTAGGAACGTTTCTGCGGAGCCTTGCGAAATAGTAAGTGCACTTACGCCCCCTGTTTTCTAAAGGAACTGTTAGCGTTGCCCGCGCGGGTCAGCGCCAAAGCCCTTTCGGCGAAGATTTTTCCAAACAACATCGCTGACATTGCTGCTTTTTGTCGAAGTCATAGAGACCACAATCACAGCAACCATCATCAGAATTAAAAAGCCGCCAACTAGCATTTCAATCGTCATCGCCACCTCCATTTCATAGTGTTCGCTAACCGAACGAACATCCTTAGATGTAAGTTCCCAATTTGTTGAAAAAAGCTTAGATCGCTGACCAGTGTGGTATGAAATCACTAAGGCGACGTTAAACGCCGGCCTCAATAATCAAAGGCGGCCTTATCCACGACCGGCACCGGAAAATCGAGCTCGAGCGCATAGAGACCGTCCTCTTCTTTGACACTCAGTGTGCCATTTAACTGGCGCGTAAAGGCCATGATAAGCTTTGAGCCAAGACCCGTACCTGTTTCGGGTGGTTCCCCTCCCAAAGTATTTACGATGCGCAAAGTTGCCCGTTCGGCACCGCTATATTTGAGGCTCACAATGATCTTTGCCCGCTGCTTACTTTGCTGCGGCACGTATTTGAGGGCATTGGTCACCGCCTCCGACGCCAGCAATGACAGGGGCGCCGCATCGTCGGGACCGATCAGAATGCTGTCGTACTCTTCAGTCACGTCAACTCCGGCGTTCGGCCCCATCCCGATTTCTAGACTGCGGGCCACGATTTCACGCAACAGAATACCCGCATCAACCCGCGCCATCTCATTGTCCTGATAGAGGCTCTTGTGCACTGTCGCGAGGCTAAGGATACGGTCTTGCAAGCGCTGCAATACACGCTTGTTTGCCTCTGTTGGCGCTTGGCGAATCTGCATATTCATGATCGACGATATCAGCTGCAGGTTATTTTTGACGCGATGGTGCACTTCTTTGAGCAGGATATTCTTCTCGCGCAGGCTATCCTCCAAACTCGCTTCGTCTTGCAAAATGGAATTAGCCATCGCCAGAAAGGATTGCTCCATAGCCACGATTTCCACGGGCACACGATCTCCAAGCGGTTTGCGCGGTAACGTCCGGTTCAGCGCAAAATGACGCATCTGGCGGCCCAGCTTACCGATGTGGGTGATCGCCAGCCTGTTGAGCGCCCAGAACGCAACCACAAGGCTGGCAACCCACATGAGAATTGGCAGGACAGAGGAAAGGCGACTGGTAAAATCAGTCTCTAACAGGGCCGTATCACTGGGCCAAACGCTCATCGCAAAAACGGTCCCGTCAACAAGCGGGATGAGAGCGTAAACGCGCTCAACGCCTTCGGTATTCTTGGCCGTGAACACCTGTCGTGTGTTGCCCGCCAATTGCTTGAGCGGATAGGCCGCTGGCAGTTCGGATTCTGTCACATCCTTACCCTGCTCGAACGTGGTAATTTCGCCTGAATCGTTGAACGTAATAAGCGACAGGGGTGATCTGGTGGGGTCCGCCATCTCCTGGGCTTCCAGCGAATCCCGGCTGACAGAAATAAAGAAATAGCCGATGATCTCAGCCTCTTCGAATACCGGAATTGTCACGACAACCACAGCAGCACCTGACACCCGCCCGTGATCAACAGCCGTCACAGTACGTACAGAGCGTGCTACGGTATCCTGAAAAATCGTCGTCGCCGAAAGGTCATATGACTGATGCGTCGAAGAGCAATCCATCCGACCATCCACAGTGATAAACCCGATAAGCCGGTACTCGCTGATCTCTTCCTTGTACGCATGCAAAAAGTCAGAGCAGCGCTGCGGATTGTCCTGAACCAGCTTCACGACAGAAGTAAGCGCGCGACCTGCTCCGAATGCCTCTTGCAGCAGCGCCCGCTCTGTAGCGGCGGCTTGCTCGGTCACCGCGATAAGGGACAATTCAGCTGTTCGCTTACTCTGTTCCGCGATCTGCTGGGTCTGGATAAACCCAATGAGGCCGATTGGCAAAAGCGCCAAAGACAAAAACAGCAAAACCCTGAAGGCCAGTCCCCCAAAGAGGCTATTGCGCAAGAAACCTGATGTCATGGCTTAAAAGCTTGCTACTTTCGATGCCGAAAGCACAGACATTGTTGCGTCATCTGTCATCTCCATCGCCTCGTCTTCGCTCAAACCCATCAGATCTACCAGCTGCGAACGGGCGCGATTAACACGGCTTTTTACCGTGCCAACTGCAACGCCACACATTTCTGCGGCTTCCTCATAGGAAAACCCAGACGCGCCCACGAGCAATAGTGCCTCGCGCTGCTCATCCTTCAGCTTGCCCAACGCGGTGCGGAAATCATTCATTTGCAGATGGCCGTCATGCGCTGGCTTCTCAGCCAAACTCTCGGTGAAAACGCCGTCGATATCGGCAACCTCGCGCTTCGCCTTGCGGCGCGATGAGTAGTAAGTATTGCGTAAAATTGTGAACAACCATGCGCGCATGTTGCTGCCCACATGGAATTTATCTATATTTGTCCATGCTTTAACAAGCGTATCTTGAACCATATCGTCTGCTGTCGCACTGTTGCGCGTCAGCGATATGGCGAACGCGCGCATCGCCGGAAGATGATCCACCAGCTCATCGCGCGGGTCGGTCGCGCTCATCGCTCATTGCCCTGGTCGCGCTCTTGTTCTTTGAGTTGCTCCAGAAGTGACGTGAAACGATCGGGTATACCCTCGTCTAACGCTTCCTCATAGACGCGGCGTAAATTCTGATCGATAACACTCTCGTGTGCTTTATGCTGTCTCTGACTAGTCACGTGACCCCGATCACAAAATTAAATAATTATACTTTGGCTGGGAACTTAACGCGCCCAGGATGCGTTTGGTTCCATAAAAGACAAAAAAAGGATTTACTCGAATGAGTGATGCAGCAAACGACCTCAGCATTAGTGACCAACTGGGTAAGTTCATCCCCTATCTGCGCCGCTATGCCCGTGCGCTTACCGGCAGCCAGAACAGCGGTGATGCCTTTGCCGCTGCCGCGCTCGAAGCAATCCTGACCGACCGAAGCGTGCTCGACGGCACCGATGTAAAAACAGGCCTCTTTCGTGTATTATATGGCATCTGGTCCAGCGCCGGCGCACCAATTGAAGAGGCAGAAACAGGCGCGCGTGCGAAAGCGCAAAAGCATCTCGCGAAACTTACCAACAACAGCCGTGAAGCTTTGCTCCTCTATACGATTGAAGGATTCACTTACGGCAACATCGCAACAATCATCGGCGTTGAAACCGAAGAAGCTGAAAAGCTTGTTTCTATCGCACGACGTGAAATGGCGGACAGTGTTATGGGATCCGTAATGATCATCGAGGATGAGGCGATTATCGCCATGGACATCGAGAGCATCGTTGCCGAAATGGGCCACCGCATCACTGGCATCGCCCGCACACGCGACGAAGCTGTCGCTTTGAGTAAACAGGACGCACCAGATTTGATCCTCGCCGATATTCAGTTGGCCGATAACTCCTCCGGCATCGATGCCGTGAATGATATCCTGTCGGAGTTGGGCGCACGCCCTGTCATCTTCATCACTGCTTTCCCCGAGCGTCTACTGACCGGAGACAAGCCTGAGCCAGCCTTCCTGATCTCGAAACCTTATACAGAAGACCAGGTCATCTCGGCTGTCAGTCAGGCAATGTTCTTTTCATCGACAGAGACTTTGCACGCCTGAAGGACCTCAGATAATATCGACCTTGAGCGCGAAAGTGCTCAAGACAACGGGCCGGCGGAGGTCTCGTCCACCAACTCTTCCGGCGACGCCGCAGGGACATCTTCAAACGGAGAAGCTGCCTCAGGAATATGCACCCCATACACATGCTTTTCCACCTGTGCATTCACAACGGCCCCCAAGAGGATCAAGAAGCTGCTGAGCCAGAGCCAAACCAACATCGCAATCACGGCGCCGATTGAGCCGTAAACCTGATTATAATTTCCAAAATTTGCAACATAGTAGCTGAACAGAACGGACAGCCCTGCCCAGCTGATCACGGCAACAAAAGCACCTGGTTTAATGGCCCGCCGTGATTGCACACTCCGGTTAGGGCCATAGCGATAAAGGACGCTCACACCCGCGAGTAAAACAGTCACAGCAATCGTCCAGCGCAACGCCTCCGCAATGAACCCGGCAACGCCACCAAGCGGGAAAAACGCCAGAACCACAGGTGCTACAACGAGCGTGACCAACGCGACAATTCCCACAGCAACAAGCGCAAGTGTCAGCAAAAACGCTCTGACATAATGTGATAGGGTTGCGCGGTTTTTCTCTCCATGCACTGCATTTAAGCCTGTCATCATCGCCGCGACACCCGCACGCGCAGACCAAAGCGCTGCTATGATAGAGATCGCACCTGCCCACCCAAGTGTATCGGCACTCGCCGTCACAAGACTCACAATCTGCACATGAAGAATCTCATACACATCCGCAGGTATAAATCCCCGCATTTGCTCCAATTGCGCCACAACAACATCAGGGTCAGACACAAGGCTCAGCAAAGCAATCAGCGCCGCAATCGCCGGAAAAACCGAGAGCATACCGAAAAAGCCGACGCCGGCCGACACCAGCGCAAGGTTTGTTTCGCCAATTTGCAAAAATCCATCTCGAAGGGCCGCCCAAGTGGTGGCGATGGCACCTTTAGGCGCGGCAGTCATACCCGTTTCACTCATATCGACCCTCACTTGGAAATTTGCCATCGTCCATTTGACGTCTATCGCCCGTTCAGCATGCTTTATGCAAACGTCCAATTTATGTCTTGCACACTCGCCCAGTTGCGCAATGATAGGGGTTCAACGCAAACCCTCGAAATCTCGTTCAGTAAAAGGGCGCAGTATGATCACTCCTCTCTCGCAAGCCATCACCGCAAAGCGGGATGATCTGATCGCCTTGACCCAAGATCTCATTCGTATCCCGACGCTTAATCCCCCCGGCCATGACTACCTCGCCATCTGCGAATACCTTGACCGCAGACTTAAGGCACACGGATTTGAGACCCAACTCATCCGCGCACACGGCACCCCCGGTGACAGCACGAAATACCCGCGTTGGAACATCATCGCACGCCGCGAAGGAAAACGCAGCGGTGAATGCGTCCACTTCAATAGCCATACAGATGTGGTCGAAGAAGGTCAGGGGTGGACCTTTGATCCTTTTGGCGCAGAACTCAAAGACGGCAAAATCTACGGGCGTGGGGCCTGTGATATGAAAGGGGGGCTCGCCGCCTCCATCATCGCCGCCGAGGCCTTCATCGAGACCTACAGTGACTTCGCCGGAGCGATCGAGATTTCAGGCACTGCAGATGAGGAGTCCGGCGGCTACGGCGGCGTCGCCTATTTGGCAGAGCACGGCCACTTCAACCCCGCCCGCGTCCAGCATGTCATTATTCCCGAGCCGCTGAACAAAGACCGCATATGCCTTGGCCACCGCGGCGGTTGGTGGGCCGAGATCAAAACAAAGGGCGAGATCGCCCACGGCTCCATGCCCTTCCTTGGCGATTGCGCGGTGCGCCACATGGGCGCTGTTCTGACTGAGTTCGAGGATAAACTTTTCCCCGCCATGGCCCTGCGCATCACTGATATGCCCGTGGTCCCCGAAGGCGCGCGCAGCTCGACCATGAACATCAATTCCATTCATGGCGGCGCAAAAGAACAAGATGAGGACTTTGACGGCCTGCCATCCCATTGCGTCCCCGACAGCTGCCGCATCACAATCGACCGCCGCTTTCTGGCGGAAGAACCGCTCGACGATGTCCGTGACGAAGTGACCAATTTACTCGAAGGCCTCCGCATCACCCGCCCCGATTTCGACTACGAGTTGACCGAGATAAACTCCGTTCTGCCCTCCATGACCGACCGCAACGCGCCCGTCGTGCAAACCGTTGCAAAGGCCATACAGGATGTATTGGGCAAAGAGCCTCAATACGTCGCTTCCCCTGGCACCTATGACCAAAAACACATCGACCGGATTGGTAAGCTAAAAAATTGCATCGCCTACGGCCCCGGCGTGCTGGAGTTGGCCCATAAGCCCGACGAATGGATCGGCGTGGATGACATGATCGACAGCGCCTGTGTCATGGGCGCTGCACTGGAGACACTACTGCTCCCGAAAGGCTGACCCCTATCTCATTTGGCGATAAATACTCCGGGGGAATTGGCCCCACAGGGCCAAGGGGGCTGGCCCCTATAACACCTCAATCAAACGCACGCGCACTCGCAAGGCTCAACCCATCCACGATCGCCGTAAGTGCCTGCCCGTGATGCACCTGCGCCTGCGGGAATGCCTGTGCCAGTGCACCACGCGTCACCTTCATCAGACTGGATCCGCCCACAAACACCAGATGCGTCACGGCTTCAGGTGCCACACCGGCCTGTTCAAGCGTCACCAACGCAGCGGCACCCATGTCATTCGCCATTGGCCGCAAGAGCGCCTCAACCAGCCCGTCACCCAGCGCGACATTCAGCCCCCGCTCAACCACGCTCAAATCAATCGCACCTTCCCCGGCACCATTTGCCGCAATCTTGCCCGCCTCCACCGCAAACGCGATGTCATGGCCCAGCTCATCCTCCAGCACGGACACGAGCCGCGCAAACAACAATGGCTCCACCGCATATTGCGCCAAGTCTTTGGCAAGACGGCGACTGTCTGGCGCATAGAGAAATGGGATTTTCTGCCAGGTCGCAAGGTCATTAAAAATCGTTGTGGGTGCCGTGTGCGTCTCGCCTCCAAACGCATGGCGTATCTGGCTCCCCCGTCCCAAGAGCGGCATAACAGTCTCTAAGCTCACCATACGGTCAAAATCAGTCCCACCCAACCGCACACCGTGGCTGGATAGGATATCGATCGCATCAGCACCGTTGCGAAACAGCGTAAAGTCGGACGTACCGCCGCCAATATCCACGATCAGCCCCAAATCACCCTCGGCCAGCACCCCACGATTGGCGAGCGCTGCCGCTTCAGGCTCATACATAAAGGCAACGTCCTCAAATCCGGCACGCACATACGCCTCGCGCAAGTCCACCTCTGCCTGCGCGTTGCGTGCATCATCGCCGTGAAACCGCACCGGACGTCCTGAAAGTGCGCGTTCGAACCGCTCCCCGGTCTGCGTCTCTGCCGTAGCTTTCACGCGCGCCAAAAACCGTGAGACCACGTCGATAAAATCAAGCTTTTCACCCAGCAGGTTTCGCTTTTCACGCATCAACGGCGCGCCAAGCAAGCTTTTGAGGGCGCGCATGTAACGCCCTTCTTCACCCGCAAGAAGGGCGGCACCAGCGGCCGAACCCGTCAACATCTTCTTACTGTCGAAATCAAAAAACACAGCAGTGGGCATCGTCATATCCCCTGCCTCAAGCTGGATCAGATGGGCCACACCGTCGCGCGCAATGCCCGCCGCCGAATTCGACGTCCCAAAATCCACACCCAAAACTGCCATGCCCGAACCCTCTTCCGTTTGAAGTCCGCACGCCTAACCCAGCGCGCATGCTCCCGCAAGGTTTCTCCTGACCAACCCCTCATTCGTCGCCTAGCCGTTCTGCGAAACACAACGAGGGAGCCTCTCATGTTCAAGCTGCCCCCACTCTTGCTCGGCGTAAGCGCCGCTGCCCTATTGGCCAGTGCAGCCATGGCAAAAAGACGATCTGACCTATCCATTATGCTCAACGAAGGTGTCACCTTCCACGATGGCTCTACAATGGACACGGAAGATGTGGAACTCTCCGAGGCCAACGGCAACATGCTGTTCAACCTCGCGCGGGGCGACGCCGTGATCGTCGCACCCGAAAGCATAGAGGGCGTCAAACAAACGCCCATCGGCACAGGTGCGTTCAAATTTGACAGCTTGACCCAAGGCGGCAAAATCGAGCTGAGCCGCAATGACAACTATTGGGGCACACCATCCATTCTCATCAATGCCACATTCAAGTGCATCTCCGATCCCACCGCGGCGCTCGGTGCGATGATGGTCGAAGACGTTGATGTCTTCTCCAGCTTCCCCGCGCCAGAAAACCTGCCGCAATTCGAGGCTGACCCGCGCTTTCAGGCATTCGTCGGCTCCACCGAAGGTGAAACGATCCTCTCGACAAACAACAAGATGCCGCCCTTCGACAACGTAAAAGTCCATGAAGCTCTTGGCCGAAGCAGGATTTTCCGACGGGTTTGAGACCACGCTGTTCCTGCCGCCCCCCTTCCTACGCCCGTCGCAAGGGTGAGATCATCGCCTCGCAACTCGCAGACTTCGGCGTTCCAAGAACTGATGACCACGCTCAACGCCACGACTGACCCCGATTTGCGGAAAACCATGATGGGCGACGCGCAAAAGATGATCTCGGCCGATTACGTGAGCGGCTACCTGTTCCAGCTCGCGGCCCTTTCGGTTGCAAAAGCGGATATTCAGGGGCTTTGGCCAATCAACCGACCCAAGCCAATGATCTGACTGCCGTTAGCTGGGCCGACTAACCCTGTAGTCCGCCATATTAATACCCTAAAAAGGCCCCGACTTTCAGACTTTTTTTGCGTTAGCTTGAGGGACAACTGCCATTATCGGATCGAACGATATGATACTGCTTATACCGATTTTTCTCTATCTCGCTTATATGAACATTGTGGCATACCGCGCCTTCGCTGCTGACAAGCAATTTGCCATCAACAAAGAACAGCGCACACCAGAGGCGACTTTGCTCCATTGGGCGCGCATTGGCGGTTGGGGCGGCGCAAAACTCGCACAGCACCGTTTGCGTCACAAATCCTACAAGCAGCCGTTTGGTAGCCAGCTCAACACAATCGGAATGGTCCAGGCCACAAGCACCATCCTATTCGTATTGATCCTGAGTGTACTTGCACTTGTTCCAGCACAAAGCGCTGTCAGTCACGCGTCCCTAACGGCAACGGCCGAGCCGCAAGTTGCGCAACCCGTTGACGGACCACTCCAGATATCGCTCCGCCCTCCTGCCGTTCGTCCTGCAACGTAGTAAACCAATGCTCGGGCGGATTGCGTCCACGGCGGTTGCCCTCGAACGTCAGCGCACGCAGCACCTCTTGCGCGTCCGTAGGAAGCACACCGCCCACATCATGGCCGTTTAAAACGCCCCAGACACCTGTCCAAAGCCGCCCAACCGTCCACGGATTGTAGCCGCCGCCGCCAAGTACGAGCAAACGCGGTGCGCCCAGCGCCATCAGCGCGCGCAGCATATCCCAATGCGCATTATTGCTCAGCCCGAGGTGCGCCAGCGGATCATCGACCACGCCGTCCGCACCGCATAGAAACACAATCGCGTCAGGCTCAAACGCCTCAATCTTGGGAAGCACCAGCGCATCGCGCACATGCGCCATCTCTGCATCATTGAACCCGCGTGGCACGGGCAGGTTTATCGCATTACCACCCGCGTCATCTTCAATCAGCCCCGTGCGCGGCCACAGACGTTCCTCATGCACCGAGATCATCAGGCAATCGGGATCACCAGCAAACCCTTCGGCCACCCCGTCACAATGATGCGCATCAATATCGATGTAAGCGATACGCCGCACACCGTGATGACGCAGGGACAACATCGCCAAAACAGGATCATTTAAATAGCAAAACCCGCTCGCCCGCCCCGGCAAGCCATGATGTGTTCCACCCGCAGGGTTATAGATCACCCCGCCCTGCGCCAGCAGCTCCCCCGCCAGTATCGACCCCCCCGCCGCAGTCGCGGGTCGGCGGAAAATCTCGGGGAACACAGGATTGGTGACAGAGCCGATGCCAAACCGCGCCAGATCATCTGACGATGCCTCTTGCGCAGCCTCTACCCGTTGAAGGGCGGCAATATATTCGGGGTCGTGCCACACTTCCAATGCCTTCGGCTTGGCGCGCGGCGAGGTGATAAATTGCGACGCGGGCAACCACCCCATCGCGCGGCTCAAATCCATCACGGTAGACACACGCGGCACGCGCAGCGGATGAAAGCGTCCATAACTGGAGCCGCGAAATATCTCGTGTCCGATGAAATGCGGTTGTTGCACAGGATCGACCCTACCTAATTTCCTTGGTCCAAATCCAAACCTAATGCTAGTCTGGCCCCGCATCACCTGCAATTGCATCTTGCACCAAACCTGCTGCGTTTTGCGCACATGTTCGGATCAGCAGGTTGACCCTCTGCTCGCTCGCCTTAATGCCCGATGCGCGCAACAGATCGGACGCAACATCGCGCTGAGTAGTGGCATCCATCGCCGTAAAACTACGGCAACTCATGTTATTGTTTACCTGTGCAATACCGGTCGATGCAGATAGCATCCCAGCCAACAAAGCGATATTGAAAATAGCCCGCTTGGCCTCCATCATTCTGCTCCCCTTCTTTATGACCTATTACTCAGCAATCAGATAGAATTCGGGCCCATAAGGTCAAGCGGATCCATCTTGCATAGCCAATGCAGCAAACCCATCGCTTGCCGCCCTAAAACCCGCTGGACCGCCGCGCGAGCAGCGCCTAGGCTTTGTGCGATGCTACGTTATACCCTCAAAGGACTGTTCTTCCTCGTTATCAGCCTTGCCGTTGCATCGCTGGTTATTTTTGCGGTGATCGAGGTTGCACCGGGTGATCCCGCGTCCTTCATGCTGGGCATCAATGCACAGGCCGAAACACTGGCGGCACTGCGTTCCGAGCATGGCCTCGACCAATCCAAGATGCAGCGCTATGTCAGCTGGATCACTGGCATGCTGAGCGGGGATTTTGGCACCGCATACACCTACCGCACACCTGTGTCAGAGATGGTTACAGGACGTCTTTGGGTCTCATTGCCGCTGGCGCTTTATGCCCTCATTCTCTCAACAGTTATCGCGTTTCCCGCAGGCATCTACGCCGCTTCGCGCCGCGGCAAAGCGTTCGATATCAATACCATGGGGGCCACACAGTTGGGCGTTGCGATCCCAAATTTCTGGTTTGCAATGATTTTGATCTTGCTGTTTGCGACCAAGCTACGTTGGTTTGCGGCGGGCGGATTTGTTGGCTGGGGCGAGGGGCTGTTCGCAGGCATACAATCCCTCACACTTCCCGCAATCGCATTGGCGCTTCCCCAAGCGGCAGTCCTTGCCCGCGTCATGCGCTCGCCCCTGCCGGATGTACCGGTTGAGGATTTTATGCGCACCGCCCGCGCCAACGGATTGACCGGATGGCAAGCACCGCGCCGTCACGGGTTACGCAATGCCATGATCCCCGTACTGACCATCATCGGGCTACAATTCTCTTTCCTGCTCGCCGGCGGCATCATTATTGAGCAGGTGTTATACCTACCAGGCCTTGGCCGCCTCATCATCCAATCCATCTCTGCGCGCGATCTGATCGTGGTAGAAAGCGTGACGATGCTGCTGGTCTTTGCCGTAATTTTTGTGAATTTCTGCGTTGATTTGGAATACGCCGCTGTTGACCCCAGATTGCGGAGCCGCGCATGAACCGCAACCTGATCGTCGGCGCGCTCCTGTCTGGCATTTTCATCCTCGCCGATGCAGGTCTGAGCGATGTCGGCCTTGGCGCACGGCCCCCGTTCCCCTCTTGGGACCATATGTTGGCCGGTGCACAAACCGTTTTCAGCATCACCCCACATATGGCACTCATGCCAGGCTTTGCGATCATTTTGACGGTTCTGGGGTTGAACCTGATGAGCGACGGCCTGCGTGACTATCTCGCCCCACGCCTGAGGGTGGCAGGCATATGACCCTGCCGTCCGTCCAGAACCTGGACTTATCGATCCACAGCTACGACGCCTTCAAGGGCGTAACCTTCGACA
>RCND010001452.1_pt1 | contig 13414 bp, 12 predicted proteins | sample 2041351 | NCBI WGS metagenome assembly RCND01 (sample SAMN09708230, study PRJNA481090) | Marine sediment metagenome, whole genome shotgun sequencing project. | biome: marine sediment; feature: ocean; material: sediment; isolation source: Sewage treatment plant 12B marine sediment (STP12B) ...
CCATCGGACCCGTATGTGCTGTTGAGGTAGTCCGAATCCGGTACAAGACCACTTTTTTCATCCGTAAAGATTTCCGTAAGGCGCGAACCGAGGCCGAAGTATTCTGCATACTCGGCAAGTCCGTCCAGCGATCCCAGCTGTGCTGTTCTGTAGAAGAAGACATCGCATGACCGCGCCAGTGATGAGATGACATTCAACCTTCCATGGGCAGTCCAGCATCCGAATTCAGTGTCCCCGAGAGTAAGTGACCCGTAACATGGCGCAGGCATGGTATTCTCGCTGATAAGACCCTCAGCGAGAAGCCAGTAGGCAGTTACTATCTTGAAGGTGGAAGCAGGCGGGTAGGATGCTGTCCATGCTCTGCAGTACAGCGGGTTCGCTGGATTCTGTAAAAGTGCATCCCACTCATCCTGCGATATTCCCCTTGAAAACATGTTTGGATCAAACGAAGGAGAAGAGACTGCACAGAGAATTTCTCCATTCATATAATTGATGACAACTACGGCACCGGGCAGTGCAGTTTTCTCCAGGAGTTCAAGAGCTGTTCTCTGAAGCTCCGCGTCAATGGTAATAACAACATTCGTCCCGGGTACGGGCTCGTCGGAACCTGTTCCCCTGTATTCCTCAACGACTCTCCCCATTGCATCAACAACTTCACGGTGCAATCCAGGGCTTCCACGCAGTGTTTCGTTCAGGTTGAATTCGATTCCGGTTCTCCCGGTTATTTCTCCTCTGAAGGATTCAGGATCGTCCGAGAGTCCAACGTATCCTATGATATGACAGAATTCCTCAGGTCTATGATAGCGCCTCTGAGGAGCAACATCTATAAGAATACCTGGAATACGATAGATGCACTCTGCAATTGAGCTTACATCTTCAACACTCATACTCGCCCGCAGGACAACAGGTCTATGGGGAACAGATGAGGCCTGATTCATAATACTGGATAGAGCTTCTTCCCGTATGTCAAGCAGCGAGGCGACCTGCCCGGTATTTGCGCTGTCGAACTCCGATGGTACAGCGGTTACGATAAAGGATGGTCTGCTGTCCGCGAGAATTACTCCGTTCCTGTCGCTTATCAGTCCGCGGGGGGCCGGCTTCGTCACTACTCTGATATGGTTCTGACTGGACAGGCCTCTGTAATAATCTCCTTTTAGTATCTGGAGGTAGAACAGCCTTCCCCCGAGTATCATGAAGAGAAGCAGTGTAAAAAGCAAAAATGCCAGTGAAGACCACTGTTTCTCTTTTCTCAGCATGAACTTACCCTGTGACTTTTCTGGATCTCATTTCCGAAATCCAATCGGTTACAGTGAGGAGCAGTGCTCCAATGATCACAGAAAATATCATCCTTGGAATGACAAGAAGCAGTACTGAACTGAAACCGGAACCAAGGGGCCGCGTCGCAATAAGTATGAAAACCGTATCGGAGACCAATACAGCTATGGCAGTCATACTTAGGAGGTAACCTTTCCCCTCTCCGGATGAAAGCTTACTGAAGGCCTTCGCCGCATACAGCCCTGCAAGAAGAGCAAGAGATGATGAACCAGGAGGTTGGTGCAGAAGTAAATCTAGACAAAGACCGGACCAGAAAGCTCCGTTCACCGCCCACATCTTTTCGTAGTTCTCCGAAAGATATACGAGTACAAAGGGTAATAGAGAGGGAGCAACGAACACTCGGCCAGCTGTCAGTTCCATAAGAAACTGAATCATTATTGCTATAGCCATTACGATTATTCTTATCTGCAAACTACACCTGAAATCCGGTCATGATACTTATCGCCAACTATTGCACATCGATATCCTGGAAACCATCCGGAAGAAGTATAAGAACCTCTCCTGTACCCTGAAAATCGACTGCGGGTGCCACAGTGAACTTCAGCGCAAGACCCGCCTCACCAGTGGAGAGACCCGTCACCCTCCCGGCTAGAAGTCCATCGGGAAAGACACCGCCGTACCTTGAAGTAAGAACCTGATCACCTGGTTCAACTTCACTTGTCAGATCAACATGAACAAGATTAAGCTCACCGCTCGATGTTGACTGCAGAATTCCGTAAGCCCCCGATGGCCATGTCACGCAGCTTACATGTACGGAAGGATTGGTAATGGGAAGGATCTCGCTGGTAGCTTCCCCCACTGAACTTACAACCCCCACAAGACCTTCGGAGGATATACATACTGAGTTCTCAAGGATACCGTCTCTTCTGCCCTGATCAATAACCATAGTACCGGTAACCAACCCTTCGGAACGGTAAAGAACCCTTGCAGGCACTGCGTCTCTGTTATCAGTCCGGGTTATACCAAGAAGTGTTCTGTACTGATCAGCTTTTATGGCTTCCTCCCTGAGGATAGAATTCTCAAGCATCAGCTGCATGATATCGTTTCTGAGTTTATCCTCGGTAGGATAATTAGTCCCACTGAAAACAGCTTCGCTGAATCTTGCTCCAAGCCAGCTGCCCAGTCCGCCAAGAAGAGCCGGACCGAATATCAAAAGGATGAATGAGATAGAAACATAAAGAACGAATCTCCTGTTCTTCTCATCACTCCGAACAGCACCTTTTTTTCCTGAAGTAATCATGACGCTACTGAATGAGGAGGTTGCGGTACCGGTAGATATCTTCAAGGATCAGACCGGCACCCAGCACAGTACAGGATAGCGGGTTGTCCGCGACTCTTATCGGCAGCCCTGTTTCACTCATAAGAAGCCTGTCCAGTCCTCTCAGAAGGGCCCCTCCGCCTGTAAGAACAATGCCGCGCTCTACAATGTCGCTGGCGAGTTCGGGAGGAGTTTTCTCGAGACCGTGCCTTACGGCATCTACTATCGTTACAACTACTTCTTTAAGGGCGTTTCTGATATCATCTGAGTTAATCATGTAGGTCTCGGGAATTCCGTTTACAAAGTCTAGTCCGCTGACTTCGTACTCTTCGTCGTCGTCCTCAAGCACAGTCCCCATTCTTATCTTGACAAGTTCAGCGGTTCGCTCACCGATAAGGAGGCTGTACTTTTTCTTAAGATATGCCGATATCGCCTCATCGATCTCATCACCGCCGATCCTTATTGAGTTGTTAGCCACGATCGCGGACAGGCTAATCACAGCAACTTCCGTTGTTCCTCCACCGATATCGACTATCATATTACCGGCGGCTCCTTCAACGAGAATTCCTACGCCTATAGCTGATGCAAGAGGTTCTGATACGAGAAGAACCTCCCTTGCGCCTGCCCTTTCAAGGGCGGTTCTTACCGCTGAGATTTCAACCTCCGTGATGCCACTGGGTACGCATACCAGTATCCTGGGTCTCATTGAAATTTTACGTGTTTTTGCCATACTGAAGAATTCTCTCAACATGGCCATTGTAGCAGTGGCATTGGTTATTACGCCATCTTTGAGGGGTTTCAGAGCATGGAGAGCTATTCCGGTGCGTCCAAGCATTACTTTTGCGTCGTTCCCAACTGCAACAAGTTCACCGCTTTCGCGATCAATCGATACAACACTGGGCTGCTCCAGAACAATACCCTTACCCTGTAAATATATGAGCGTATTTGCGGTTCCCAGATCTATGGCCATTGAATTTGACAATAGAGTACCGGGTTTTCTTCCGAAAATACTGTTTAATGTTCCGGAAAAACTCATCTACCCTCCCGTAAACTGTATAGTAACTTGTTGAATAGTAAACATGCAGGCTTGCGTCAACTCCCGATTCAAACAGCTGTATTATACTAAAGAATATTGAAAGTTAACAGGAGGGAGAATATGTTAACATTATCTCCGATCAGGTTGATTTTCAGGCTGCCAGAATGGAGCAAAGTCAAGTGTATCTATGGGAATGGGAACTCTCATTTCCCATATACCCCCCCAGGGTACCGCAGAAGTGTTTATCTCTGTTAACTCAAGTTCTACCGCATTATCGTTAATTCTGGTACTCCAGCTCCATGGCCAGGAGTTGTATTCATCGTGCGGTGAAGAGGCTCTTATTGTGAATTCCCCATTTTTCCACTCACATTCAGAGGGAAAAATATTACCATCCTCCATTGAAAGGATCATACGGTCTACGGAGTCGGAAACACAGAAGATCCACTGGATCCTTTCTCCCGATACCGATGCGCTGCCTGTTATCTCCCATGCTTCCATTACGATGGGATAGCCCGTTCTGAGAAGATGAACAAGATCGATGACCGAAATGGTTCCACCGCCAACACGAATACCTCCGGGCATGAAGGAGGCGTATTCGTCCTGCGGCATATAGATCAGCATACCGGTTGAATCACCCTTAACGGAGATAACCGGTCTGCCGTCAGGACCGTAAAAATCTCCTCTCAGCAGACCTTCTTCAGCTTGACCCCAAAGCACAAAAGGCCCCCTGGCAACGAGATTGCTTCCCTCCAGTCTGGCAGTACCTCTGAGCTGAAAACTGACAAGTCTTTCCCAGCCGAAGGCAATCCTGCTTGCGTAGAGCTCGCTCTGTCTGAGCATGGATTCCTGCGTTACGGTATCGCAGGAAAGAAGAATAGAGATTGAGAGAACCGCAAGAAGAGTCTTAAGCAGCATTATTCAGTTGTAAGATCGTACTTCTCTTCTAGTGCGATTATCCGTTTTTCGAAGCCGTACTCTTTCTGAAACTTCGCCTTGCGGGAAAGAATCTGCTTATTGTCCGGCACTTTTTCAAGAAGTTTGTCAAGCATCAGCAGTGCTTTCTTTCTGTTACCATCTTTAGCTTCAGCATCTATCTTTTCAATAATTTCGCTAAGCTTAGCCACTTGTTCTACCTCCTGCTATCATCTCTGCAAAGGGATATGAAATCCTTAATATTCTCAAGTTCAATATGAAACCCATTTTCTGTTCCCCCGATGGGAACAGCTTCAATGCTCCTGCCATGATAGTCGGTTCCGCCTGTAATAACAAGTTCGAATTCCCGCGCAAATGATTTGAGCATTTTCATAATCGAAGCGGTGTGTGATGGATAGTAAACTTCGATTCCCGCCAAACCATAGCCCTTCATTCTTTTGAAAAGACTCCTCAGCATTCCGCGGTCCAGCTCTATATATCCTGGATGGGCCATTACAGGCAATCCGCCTGACTCCAGAATAACTTCAATAGCCCTGAAAATTGAGAGCCTGTCCCTTTCAACGTATGCACTCTTTCCTTTTGCAAGGAAACGTGTGAAAGCCTCATTCATGCTTCCTACATATCCGGCGTTTAACATCGCCTCGGCTATATGCGGCCTTCCAACAACATCGCCTCCGGCGATAAGCTGTACTGTCTCCATATCGATGTGAATGCTTTTATCTGCAAGTTTCTCAAGTATTCTCGGGTTCCTTCGGGAGCGGCCTCCCTGAACGTAAGCAATAGCCTTCCCGAGGGAGTGCGACACACTGCACAGAAGCGGGATATCAGCACCCGGGAAATAGCCCAGAAGATGAGCAGAAAGTGCCTTCTCTTCAAGATCAACGCTCAACTCAATTCCTGGTATGAATTCCATCTCAAATTTCTCTGCGGCAGAAGCACCTTCACGAATTCCGTCCAGTGTATCGTGATCTGTTATCGAAATCACCGAAAGGGATTTCTCACCTGCCATCGCTACCAGTTCACCAGGAGACCTGATGCCGTCGGAAGCGGTACTGTGGATATGAAGATCTACTCTGGTCATATATTGTTTCCTCCAGAAGCCTGAATATTACTCCCTCTGAAACACCGTGCAACATGATCTGTTTACTTCCGCACGCAGATTCGGTAAATATATTCATGCTGCTCTGTAATGATACTTAAAGCCAGAATCGATTTAGTTGAATCGGAATATGGTTCATTAACGTATAGCCCGGACGGAGATACAGTCAGTTATGAAGAATCAGACAAAATCAAAGGTAATGTACATTCGAGATCCTGTACATGGAAGTATCCGTCTTTCAAAGCTCCAGGAGGAATTGATTCAGACTGTGGAAGTCCAGAGGCTCAGTTTCGTACACCAGCTGGGTACAACATTTCAGAGTTATCCAGGCGCACACGGAATGCGTCTTTCTCATGTGCTTGGTGTTTCTTACCTTGCGGACACTATATGCATGCACATCCTTGAAGAAATGCCGGGAATGTCTGATTCAGATAAAACCGCTATCCGTCATCTGCTTCAGGCCGCCGGCATGCTTCATGATATTGGACATACACCCTGGTCTCATACACTGGAACCGCTCTACATAGAGTTAAATGGTGAAGATCATATGGACCTGGTTGCCGACATGGTCAAGGGTAACACGAATATGAACATCAGAGGTTCAGGAAAAATCCCGGAGATACTCAGGTCACATGATGTGAATCCATCGGATGTTGCCGACCTGATCAGCAGCAGATACAGCGGCCCCCATTACCTTCAGCAGATGATATTCGGAGAGGTCGATGCGGACATGCTGGATTACCTTCAAAGGGATTTCTATTTTACGGGAGTAGCCTTCGGGCATATTGAACTGGACAGGATAATATCAACAATGAGGGTTGTGGAAGATGAAATAGTATTCCTCATCAAGGGTCACGAGGCTATCCGTGATTTTCTATTCGCAAGGATGCAGATGTATTCAAGTGTGTATCTGCACAAAAAAACAAGAATTGTGGATATGATGCTTCTTGCGGCTGCCAGAAAAAGCATCATCGAATTGAAGGAGATCGATGATTTCCAGATCATGACAGATGATGAAATACTGAGTTTTCTTGCAGAAAGATCGAAGGATCCCTGGGTAAGGGATATGGCCTGGCGAGTGAAATACAGACAGAAGCTGTTTTCACAGGTTTTCCGGATAGATGCTGCAACGCTTAACGAAAGTGATGTATCCTTCCTTAACACAGTCGGCAGATCAGGTGAAACACCTGCCGAACGGGTCAGCGATCTTGCACTGAAACTGTCTGAAACAGCAGGAGTTACACCTGGATATATACTCGTGGATATGCCTATGGAAGTCGTTAAAGTATCGGAGGAGAGGTTTTCAAAACTCGATATCAAATACCTGGAACCGTCTGGAAGCATTCTACCGCTCAAGAAGGTGGATCCACCCTTTGCCCAATACCTGTCCCGGGCACATCCGAACAGTAACTACCTTACCGTATGCTGTAGTCCGGAAATTAAGGATAAGGTCAGAAAAGCGTGCGAGGAACTCTTCCACATGGCTGCCATGCCGCTGTTCCCGGGGAACCGAAACTAAATCTTCCCCTGCGTCCGCTGCCATCGAACTTTGATAACGCCCTTAACATCTGAAAGAGCGTTGAGAAGTTCCAGCTTGTTCTCCAGTTTTCTTATCCTCAGATGGTAAAGAAGACTTATTGAGTTTCCGTCTCTTTCTATTTCAATATCGATATCATGTATGCCCATATTGTAATGTTTAAAAATACTGGAGCAGTTTTCCACAAGCAGTTCCGGTTCCGTGTTCTCACCCAGTATTTTTACATCCCGATACTTCAGATCAGCAAGTCTATCTTCAAGAAATGGCAGCAGGATCAGCACAAGCAGGGCAATACCTGTTGATGAGAGTGCCAGAAGGTACTCTCCCAGCCCTATGGTCACACCAAGGGCAGCGACAAACCATATACATGCCGCCGTGGTAAGTCCCCTTACAAAATCACTTGTTCTGATGATAGCTCCGGCTCCGAGGAATCCAATTCCGGTAACCACTCCCGCAACTATCCTGCTGACTTCCGCACCGGGGTTGGGGCTACTCCCGCTGATTGCCAGACCGCAGATGGTTATCATGGCTGCCCCGATGGAAACGAGCATGTGGGTCCGCAACCCTGCGGGTCTTCCATGGTACTCCCTCTCCAAACCTATAAGGGATCCCAGAAAGGCCGCCAGAAGCAGTTTCACAATCCAATTTTCGAAAATCATTCCTTCCTCCCGGTGGTTCTTTTCCTCGCGTTCCCATTAACTGATCCAGAAGCTCCATACATTTCGATGATGTTAAGCAATTCATCCGTGGAATAGGGTTTTTTGAGAATACTGATTTTCGATCCAGATTTTTCAGGTATGGAATTAATGTCATAAGAAAAGCCTGTTGTAAGAATTATCTCGATATCCGGAAATTCCATTCTTATGTCTGAGATAGCCTCTCCCGGGGATTCATCGATAACGGAATGATCCAGCAGTAAAATATCGATTTCTGATCCAACCATCATTTCCTTCATTTCTTCCAGATCAGCAACAGTGAAAACACTCATCCCATACATTGATAGAACATCGGAAACACTCTCCCTGACAGCCCTTGACGCATCGCATATCGCCAGTTTCATGTTGCTCAGATTGATTCTGTGGGGTGATTCTGAATGGGATACATCGAAGAGATAGTCTTCACTGGTCCGGAACAGAATGTTTAGGGTAGTACCTGTGGATCCTTCGGTGAACACAGGATGACAGTCAAGCCTTGAAAGCACTGCAGCGACCGATGAAATATGAGAACCGTAATCCCTCTGAATACCCGACAGATCTGTCTCGGGATCAAGCAGAGCTTCTTTGAGGACAACCGGTATTCTGGTTCCATCAGTAAAGCTCATGGATACGGATCTGGAAACGGTTCTATCGCAGTTTGCAGAGAAAACCGAATCGGATACCGGTGAAGGCACATCCCTGGCACCAACTTTTATCCTTACCGATCCGCTTGTCGATTCAAGAGAATAGAAAACCATGTTTTTCACTATCTGAGTGAAGTCTGCTCTTGAGCATTCAATCTCCGGCAGAAAACCAGGAACATCCAGATCTACTGACACCCTGTCGGGAAGAACGTCATTCAGAGCGGTGGATATTGCATCAAGTTCCGAGAATATCTCAATGGTCTTAACCTGATCCTGGTCCTGTGTTTCAAGAAGTTTATCTCTTCCTGAAAGCAGATCAGATATTCCCTTGAGGTGATCAAGGAAGGGCTGATCTCCCTGGAACTTGATCCTTCCTTCTTCCAGGTAGGACATGACACGCTGAAGATCGATATCCGGCAGGCTTTCTGCTGAAACTTCAGTCAGCTGCTCATCACTTTCAACTTTCCGTTTTTCCGGTGATATACCTTCCTGATTTCCGATATCCTTAACTGATATGGCGTATCCATTCTTACCGAGCATCTCTATTCTAAGGGCAGCCTTTCTGGAACTGCCTGAACTGTCAATAATGCCAATATCCAGTTCCAGCGGCTCTTCTTGTTCCGGGTATTCGATCAGGTCCTGATCCTCCAGTGTGAAACATGGCAGTTCATGGAATTTGGCACCCCTGATATCGTTCTTCGAAATGTCGATCAGCTTCTCTGCGGAATTATTCATGTAAAGAACTACGCCTTTGATATCGAGTCGGAACAGCGCCGGGAATTCATACCCTTCAAGAAACGATGAGGGGTACTCATCAATTGTCATGGTTTCAGCATTGCTTGCAGTTTTCACAGCATCATCGCTCTTATAGAAGCCGTTCTTTTCGATCTGTCTTCGAAGGTCGGCCAGTTTCAGAAATAAACCAGGCAGGATCAGCAGTACCAGCACTGCAGCAGAAATAAGATAGAAATTGTACAAACTGCCGGCACTCTCATTTCCATGCACGTTTTCAAATACCATCCTGGAAATTGAGTTATTCCGGGATGAATCAATAACAGGATAGAAAACAAGAAGACTGTTTTCCTTGCCCCTTTCCATATACTGCATTACCGGTGATCCGCTTGTAAGGGCACTCCGGGTCAGAGAATCTTCCTCGAAGGGAACACCTTCGAACACATCATCATGTATCGGGTATACGATAGTACATTCGCTCAGGTTGAAAGATCCCAGGAATTCCGGTTTCAGATCAAGATAGACAAATCCCTCCGACTGACGACGGTTGAACATTAGAATGGACATGCTTTCATCCATTGAAATACCGTTAATGCTCTTCGCTGCCTGTATGGCCTGTTCCTGTTCCATCCGGACTATATCAGAGCAAATGTCATCAGTGAAGTGGATGTATGCTGCAAGAACTGCTGCTATTGCGATCGTAGTGAAAATGAAGGGAAAGAGCGCCCGCAGCATGACCTTCGGTGAGATACCCGGGAAGAGGATCATTGTTCTCCCTTCAGAATTCAGTAAGTAATTAGTTTCAACCAATGAAATGAATATGTCAAGGGTCAGCAGCAAAATCCAGCCTGAAGCATGAAATTAAGACCGTTTTCAGCAGAAAATGGAGATATTGGAACTAATTTCCTATATCTCAAGTATGGATTTAGTCTGTTTTGTTCATCTTGTCATCACTAAGTGACTTGACATATTCAGACTCATTTGGTAAATTAATTGTAAGTAATAATATATTGGGCTTGTTTATTGAGCCATAATCACGATAATTACATTTTGAAAGGATGGAATAAAATGCCGGATTACGTTGAACAGACCAGAAAAGTACTAAGAACCGCCGGACGAAGTCCCAAAACAGCCAACAGCTATTTGTCTCACATCAGACGGCTCGAAAATACATTCGGGAGCAGAACAGTTGAACTCGATGAGGATACTCTGAGAAAATACCTTGAGGACCTTGTTGATGAAGGAAAGTCACTTTCCTACATCAACCAGGCCCAGAGTGCTATCAGATTCATGTACAAGCATGTGCTTAAAAAGGAGAATCCTTTTCCGGGTCCCGGTCTCATTTCAAAGAAGATACCAATGCATGGCATCTTCAACAGAGACGAGATCAGTCAGATATTCGCCAATGTACACGAGTTGAAGTACAGACTGGCTCTCATGCTTATCTATTCTTCAGGATTGAGAGTGGGCGAGGTTACACATCTGCAAAGAAGTGCTGTCGACTTTGACAGTATGGTGATCCATGTGAACGATCAGAATGGTGATTTCATAAGAGATACAATACTGGCGAAATCAATTTCTGATATTCTCAGGTACTATATCGAAACAAGAACCGATGATTCTCCCTGGATGTTCCCCGGCAGGGGCAAAACCAACTGTATCTCCCCCAGAACAATCCAGAGAGCCTTCGCCGAGGCGATGCTTGCCGTTGGTATTGAGAAACGTGCAACTCTGGGATGGCTCAGGCACAGTTTCGCGGTTCATATGCTTGAGGACGGGATTGACAGAAAACTCGTACGCACTCTTCTGGGAATTACAACCCCCTCCATGATATCTCCCTACATGAAGCTTGCGGAGGGAAGAAGTGCGCTGAGGGTCAACAGTCCCGCGGACAGGTTCCTTTTAAAGAAGTAACCGGGACTTTTCAGAACACCTGAGTTCTATTCAAGAGGGCAGCAGTTAAGCTGGTGCCCTCTTTTCTTTTAAGTACCAGTCCTGTTCAGGGGGAGATGGATACTGAATTCAGTACCGCAACCAGGTTCAGACGTAACTTTTATCTCTCCTCCATGCTCGGTGATTATTTTGTGCGAAACTGAAAGTCCGAGCCCTGTACCTTTTGAGCCTTTTGTGCTGAAAAAAACCTGAAACAATTTTTCAATGTTCTCTTTGCTTATTCCACATCCGTTGTCCGAAACAGATACAGTCAGAAGATTGTCCTGAGGGAATATGTCAGTCTTCAGTTTGACAATTCCATCATTACCGCATGCATCTATTGAATTCGATACGAAGTTGAGCAGGCATCTGTAAATTCCCTGAGGATCTATAGTCACATTGCCGATATCCTCAGATAATTCAAGAACAATACTGATGCCCCTCTCAGCTGCATCATCTTGCAGCAGATCCCGGATATCAATGCAGACACGGTTGATTTCGTATTCTACGTATTCAGGTTTCCTGTCCTTGGAATAAGCAAGCATATCCATTACGAGAGTTTTCATGATCTTCGTATTCCTGCTGAGTATATCCCAGCCCTTCATCACTTTTTCAAAATTGTTTTTTTCCAGCGCCCGTTCAAGGATATACGATCCACCATCAATTCCGTTGAGGATGTTCTTGATGCAGTGCGCTGCTCCGGCAATGCCCTGGCCGAGTGCGCTTAATCGGGCGTGCCGCAGGTTTTCCTGGTACAATGTTGCATTTTCGATAACAAGTGCTGCCTGTGAAGCCAGTACAGCAAGCACTTTCTGGTCGCTTTCGGTAAACCCGCCGGGAACTGTTTTGTTAACCGCCTCAATAACTCCGATAAGCTTATTATGCACGATCATGGGAACAGCAAGCAGGGATTCTGTTCTGAATCCGGTTTCACTGTCAGCTTTTGCGGAAAATCTGGAATCTGATGAAGTGTTTTTCACGTTCACCGGTTCTCTGTTCTCAGCGCACCACCCTATGACTCCCTCGCCCATTTTAAGCCGTACACATTCCAGCTTCTGCTCAAAACCCTGTCGACCAGTGCTCCCGCCGGCAACATAGAAATAAAGCTCATTCTTTAATTCATCGCAGAGACCAATGGAGGCGGATTCTGCACCGGTAACGGCGGCTCCCTCTTTAATGATTGCAAGGAGAAGACTATCCAGATCACTTATAGAAGATAGAAACTTATCTATCCTGTACAGTGTCTGCAGATGAGCCTCTGTTTCAATAAAAGCCATAATTCAGTTTCAGATTTAAGACAGTGGTTTGTTTATTGAATTCCGAATACCTTTTTTATCTCCTGCTGAAGTTTTTCAGGATCAACCGGTTTATCGATGAATGCTTCAGGTTCTTTTCCGAAATATTGTCCCATATCCTTGCCTCTGAAAGCAATTCCTGAATCATGAGCAATGCCTGTAAGCATAATAACCGGAGTATCTTTCAGGTCATCAGATTTTCTCAAATCATTGAATGTTTCAAATCCGTTTTTCACGGGCATTGTTACATCCAGAATAATAAGATCCGGCCTGAAGGATTTCGCACTGGTGAGTCCGCTTTCACCGTCCATAGCAGTTATCACATTGAAGTCCCCGAGATCGGATATTACAGATTCAGCAAATGCGATAGCATCAGGGTCGTCATCCACAACAAGAATAGTTTTCTTTTCATCCATTATTTTTCTGTCCCCCCGTGTTAGCATCCTGCAAGCTTGTTCTGCAAATGCAATTCGTGAATTGTTAACTGATTAAATCATATCAGTGCCGCATATGTATACTTGTCAGAATATCTGCTGTAAAGTACCAATTTGGTAGGAAATGCTGTTTGTCCGGCACACTCAGGGATCCTCATATACGCGGTTTTCGCATTTGGCGCCCTTTAGAGCTGGAATCTACTTTCTACTGAGTACAATTATTCTATCCTTGTCTCCTCAGATTGCTTTCAAACTCATCAAGCTTTGCGTGCATGATAATCCTCCTCTTGCATATGAAGTTGCAGTATAACAACGATATTCTCGTTGTTAGTACACATATGTTTATTATTTCATCTCAACATACGTAACTTGACCAAGGAAATACATCCTGTTATCCTCATGCAAGATAACTATTAACTAAAGTTATGCCGCAGCTGTAGAATCATTGTTATCACTAAAAAATGGAAAGCGCACATTGCGTTCA
>RCND010001453.1_pt1 | contig 13411 bp, 14 predicted proteins | sample 2041351 | NCBI WGS metagenome assembly RCND01 (sample SAMN09708230, study PRJNA481090) | Marine sediment metagenome, whole genome shotgun sequencing project. | biome: marine sediment; feature: ocean; material: sediment; isolation source: Sewage treatment plant 12B marine sediment (STP12B) ...
TTGTTAGATAAAGAATTAATTAGTTGTTAAAAAAAATTAATTTCTTAGTATTTTTGGGTCATCTCGTACAATTTTTCTACTCTTGCAGTGTTTAATTAACAGAATTGACCTAACCCAATAATTATATGACATCCAAATATTTAATGCTAATATGTTTCTTCCTAGTTAGCATAACTGGTTTTTGCCAGGACAACACCAATTCGATTGAGAATCAATTTATAAAAGTCGTTGACAAATCGAATAATTACCAAGAGTTTAAGGTTATTAAAAAGAGCAAAATAAATGTCCTCCGTAAGAATGTTATGGATTCCATTAGTGCTCTAGAGGATAAAATTACTACCTCACTGGTCGAAATCGAAAAACAAAAATCTGAAATAGAACTACTAACTCAAAACTTGAATACCACCAAATCAAACCTAGCAGCCTCTATTGAAAAGGAAAACGGTATAGAAGTTCTAGGGATGTTAACAAAAAAAACTACCTATAACGCTCTACTATGGTCTATTATTCTTGGATTGATAGCTATACTAGTATTCATATTCTATAAGTACAAGAGTAGCAACGTTATTACTAAGGATACAAATTTAAAGTTAACTGAAATAGAAACTGAATTTGATGCCCATCGTAGAAAAACCCTTGAAAGCGAGCAACTTTTAAGACGAAAATTACAAGACGAGATAAACAAAAATCGTAATGTTTAACACCCCCTATTACCTTTAATTGTTTAACACCCTATTACCTTCAATAAGTATAACGCAATAAAAAACCATCCAGATTATATTTCGGGATGGTCTTATTGTTCTATTAATAAGGCAAAATTAACTATCTAACCTTGTTATTTTTGCACCAATGGCTCTTAGACGCTCGTCAATATTTTCGTAGCCTCGGTCTATCTGTTCAATATTGTGAATTACACTCGTCCCTTTCGCAGAAAGTGCTGCAATAAGTAAAGAGATACCTGCACGAATATCTGGTGAAACCATAGTTGTTGCTTTTAGGCTAGATTCAAAATCATACCCTATAACCGTTGCACGATGAGGATCGCACAAAATTATCTTTGCTCCCATATCTATTAACTTATCGACAAAGAATAACCTACTTTCAAACATTTTTTGATGAATTAAAACACTTCCTTTTGCCTGAGTGCAGACTACTAGAACTATACTTAATAGATCTGGTGTGAATCCAGGCCACGGTGCATCAGATACTGTAAGGATAGATCCATCAATATATCCTTGAATTTCATAATGTTCATGTGCAGGAATAAAAATGTCGTCCCCTCTTCTTTCAAGCGTTATACCAAGTTTTCTAAAAGTATCGGGGATTAAACCTAAGTTTTCCCAACTTACATCCTTGATTGTAATTTCGCTATGTGTCATCGCAGCAAGACCAATCCAACTACCAATCTCAATCATATCCGGTAATACCCTATGTACACAACCATTAAGAGCATTGACACCATCGATGATTAACATATTGGACCCTATTCCTTTGATATCCGCTCCCATCGAATTCAACATCTTGCAAAGTTGCTGAAGATAAGGCTCACAGGCCGCGTTGTATATTGTTGTCTTTCCTTTCGCAAGTACAGCCGCCATAACAATATTAGCAGTACCTGTTACTGACGCTTGGTCTAACAACATATATGTTCCTTTCAGGCCATTTGGCGCTTCCACACCATAAAAGCGTTCTTCTTTATTGTATCTAAAAGTAGCTCCTAACTTTATAAATCCTTCAAAATGGGTGTCAAGTCTTCTCCTTCCAATTTTATCTCCACCTGGACGAGGAATGTATCCTTTTCCGAAGCGCGTAAGCAATGGACCGACAATCATTATTGACCCTCGAAGTGAACTTCCCTCCTTTTTAAATAACTCAGATTCTAGATAATCCAGATTAAGCTCGTCTGCTTTAAAAGAAAATTTTCCTTTTCCTAGTTTTTGGGTTTTCACACCAAGGTTCCCAAGAATCTCAATTAATTTATTGACATCTCGAATATCTGGAATGTTCTCTATAATGACTTCCTCTGGAGTTAATAATACAGCACATAGGATTTGAAGTGCTTCGTTTTTTGCACCTTGAGGACGGATTTCTCCCTTTAATTTGTGTCCTCCTTCAATTTGAAAAGTTGCCATGAATTACGGTAAAAAGATTAATAGCGCTTCCTATTTGAATTCCGATTATTCGAATTACCCTTGTAATTCTTTTTGTTTGATGGTCCAGAATTTGAAACAAAACGTTTCTTTGTTTTTAACAATTCCGTAGCGTCAACTAATTCTTCGCTGCTGTCCTTATAGTCAATCTTACCATCTGAAAGCTCGAAAAGGTGATTGAAAATAACTCTATCGTCAACAGTATCTTTATTCCAATTTAAAAAGCACTTCTTCATATGATTAGCGATCGTAATAATGAGCCCGTCACGCTTATCACCTTCTTCCCAAGTTACTGCAACATCAATCATCCTTTTGATATTATTTCCGTAAAAACGATACCTAGGAAAATTTTGAGGGTACTTTAACGGCTCCGGTCTTTCTGCTAACTCCTCTCTGGTAGGAATTGGAAATGGAGATTCTACATCGAGTTTAAAATCTGAAATTATAAATAACTGATCCCATAACATTGGTTGAAAATCAGGGACATCTCTTAAATGTGGATTTAAGTTACCCATTACTGCAATTATGCTCTTGGCAATTTTATTTCGTTCTACAGGATCCTCTGTTGCAACAGCCTGATCCACCATTTTTTGCATGTGGCGGCCATACTCTGGTATAATCAACTTAGGGCGCTCGGTATTGTACTCTATATCTTCAATCAAAATGTATATTTTTAAGGGGGTATTGTATTTCTGAAGTAATTAGAAACGCAAAATACTAAATTTATAAAGAAATAACACCCTCTACACTAGAAACTTCAAGATATTTAGCAATAACTGAATCAGCTGATTCCATTGTCACTTTAACAGAAATACTAGTATAAGCACCCTTTGAAGAATCTCTAGTATTAATTATCGCGTCGCTACCATCAAAAGCAGCTTCAATTTCAGCTATTTTCTCAAGTTTACCCGGAACTATAAATTTAAAAAGGTATGGAGACGGCCAGGCCGTGTCATTTTCCAATTGCTCTTTTAATCGTTCGTAAAATTCTGAAGATTTTTTATCCACTTTTATCCGATTTATTTATAAACTTCTTGCAAAGATAGGCTTTCAGTATCAATAATTATTTACGAACTTTGTCTATATTTAAACTATCATTCATTTAAAATGGTATGCTAAAAAAGAAAGCTTGAAATCAAAAAGAATTGTCATTTCAGGAGGACCCGGCTCCGGCAAAACTAGCCTCATTTCCCACCTGGAAAAAGAAGGTCATACTTGTATGCATGAGATTTCAAGAGATGTGACGATTGCCGCCCAAAAAGAGGGAATTGCACAATTATTCATAGAAAACCCTATGCTTTTCAGTCAGAAATTACTTGAAGGAAGATTACAGCAATTTATTCAAGCTTCTGTATTTTCTGAAACCTTTGTTTTTTACGATCGTGGAATGCCTGATGTTACCGCATATATGGATTATATAGATTCGCATTATCCTCTTAATTTTTCCAAAACCTGTAGTAGCAATCGATATGACGCTGTTTTCTTACTACCCCCATGGAAAGCCATATACATGCAAGATAATGAGCGATACGAGTCTTTTGAGCAAGCGGAAGAACTGTACCAATTCTTATTGAAATCATACCAGAAATTTGACTATTCTGTTATAGAGGTACCGGTTGGAACGATTGAGGAACGCATCAACTTTATGTTAGATAAACTGAAAATATTATTTTGAATACACCGCTCCAAATTCTTGAGAAATATTGGGGATTTTCTTCTTTTAAATCAAGACAAGAAGCGATTATAGATTCTGTTCTAAATGGGCAGGACACTATAGCATTATTGCCTACTGGCGGCGGAAAATCGATTTGTTTTCAAATTCCTGCCCTTATAAATGACGGCATCTGCATTGTCGTCTCTCCCTTGGTTGCTTTAATGTCTGACCAAGTGAAAAATCTTAAAAAGAAAGGTATAAAAGCTCTCGCTTTAAAAGGAGGTATTTCCTTTGATGAATTAAGGACCTTACTCGACAATGCAACTTATGGCAATTACAAATTCTTATATCTTTCACCTGAAAGATTACAGCAGGAAATGGTTCAGAATTACATCAAGCAGATGAACGTCAATACAATTGCTGTTGATGAGGCGCATTGTATTTCGCAATGGGGCAGTGATTTTAGACCTGCTTATAGAAATATTACTATTTTACGAGAACTTCATCCCCTTGTTCCAATCATAGCCCTAACGGCAACAGCTACTCCCAAGGTACTCGAAAACACTATCGATGAACTAAAGCTGGAATTGCCGAATATCTTTAAGGATTCATTTGTTCGAAAGAATATATCTTATCAGGTGATTGAGGAAGATGATAAATTATATCGAATTGAACGCCTTCTAAAAAACAATTCTGGATCTGCAATTGTCTATGTACGAAGCAGAAATACCGCAGTTGAAATTAACAATCAGTTAAACAGTATTGGTATTAGCAGTGCTTTCTATCACGGTGGTCTTTCCGCAGATGAGAAGGACAGAAAACTAGAAGCTTGGAAGAATAACGTTGTTTCAACTATGGTCGCAACAAACGCATTTGGAATGGGGATCGATCATCCAAACGTTCGTTTTGTAATACATGTACAACTGCCTGAGAGTTTGGAAAGTTATTTTCAGGAAGCCGGAAGAGCTGGAAGAGATGGAGCTCGCGCAACTGCCGTACTAATTCATAATGCTTATGACAAAATACTTGTCAGAAAACAGTTTGTCGATTCGCTAGCAACTCCGTCTGACCTAAAAAAAATATATCATACGCTTGTGAATTATTTTCACATAGCCTACGGGGAAGGAGCATTTTCGGAACACAGTTTCAATTTTACAGATTTTTGTCAGACATATAAGCTCAATACTTTTGTAGCATACAATGCTCTGAACACCCTCGATCGCCTTACAATTATTCAGCTCTCAAAGGAATTTGGAAGGAAAACAACAATCAATTTTACTGTTTCTTCGGAAGCGCTCCTCTCCTATTTTGAACGAGACATACTAGCTTCCGTCATTGGTAAAACTATTCTCCGACTTTATGGTGGGATTTTTGATTCCCCAACAAAAGTGAATTTAGAATTAGTATCTAAAAAATCCGGACAGAAAATTTCAGAAATTATTTCAGTGTTAAAGAAAATGGAGCGAGATGAATTATTGGAGCTAAGCTTATATATTACGGATGCTTCTCTCACATTCTTAGTGCCACGTGAGGATGACAAGACCATAAACGTGGTTGCAAAAGAAGTAGAACTTTTAAATACTAAGAAAACGGATCAAGTAAAGGCAGTTCTTCAATATGTCGCGGACGACAGCCACTGTCGAAGTCTTCAATTAGTTCGTTATTTTGGGGAGTCAAATTCAGAACCCTGTGGAATTTGCTCGGTTTGCCATGCGGTAGTAGAAAAACTTGACAGAAAACAAGCACGATTGATCGCTAAAGACATATTACAATTATTGAAAAAGGAAAGCCAAAGTTCACGTCAAATTTCTGAGGCATTAAGTTTTACCGAAGCCATGGTTGTACAAGTATTGAAGCTTCTTTTAGATGCTGAAAAAATTCGCATTGATCAGAAAAATAAATATAGTATTCGGTAAATAAAGAAGGTTTATGATATGGTTTCAGTAATTAAAAGCCAGAAAAAAGAGTTTAAACAAAATGATTAATATAAAATAATGAGAGACTTGAGGATTGTATTTATGGGAACTCCCGATTTTGCCGTCGGAATTCTACAGAAATTGGTAGAAGCGGACAAGAACATTGTAGGTGTCATTACCGCTCCTGATAAGCCTGCAGGTCGAGGAAGAAAGCTTATGCAATCGGCTGTAAAGAAATATGCATTATCACAAGATTTAAAGATACTACAGCCGCCAAATTTAAAAAATGAAGAATTTTTAAACCAACTGAAATCACTAAATGCCAATTTACAAATCATAGTAGCTTTTAGAATGCTACCAAAGGTGGTTTGGTCTATGCCTAAGTATGGGACGTTTAATTTACACGCCTCATTACTGCCTAATTACAGAGGTGCTGCTCCAATTAATTGGGCAATTATTAATGGAGAAACTAAAACGGGGGTTACTACTTTCTTTATCGATGAGAATATAGATACTGGTGAAATAATAGCAAAATCTGAAATAGAAATTGAATCTGACGCGACCGTTGGAACCCTGCATGATAAACTAATGGAACTCGGGAGTGATTTGGTTATTCTCACTTTAGAACTTATTGAGCAAGATAATATTCAGACTCAGGTTCAATCAACTAGTGCTGCCTTGAAAGAAGCTCCAAAACTAACTTCAGAAAATACACGTATCGATTGGACAGCAACTGCCGAGGAAATTGATACATTCATTAGAGGGTTATCCCCTTATCCAGTTGCTTGGTCAATTTTAGAGAATGATGGAGAAGAAATGAAGGTGAAGATTTATACGGCTACGATAGAAAATGAGTCTCATACAAATGGAGTTGGTGAGATATTTACTACCAAAAAGAAAATGCGTGTTGCTATCAAAGGTGGCTATATAGATATTAAGGAAATACAACTTCCAGGTAAGAGAAAAATGGAGGTTTCTGCTTTACTAAATGGATATTCTTTTAATAATAGTGCAAAACTATTGTAAAGGCGCACTATCATTGAATTCATAAAAAACGACAAAAAACGGCCTGCTTTATTAACAAACGCTCGAAGTTATTAACAAAAATCGCGATTTAGCCCGTCATTACTTGCTTGAACCGATAATCCTGTTAAATTTGTAGAGCAATAAATACAAGTATAATCAACAATTTAATTTAAACAAACTATGAACAAATCAGATTTAATTGATGCAATGGCAGGTGATGCTGGAGTAACTAAAGCCGCGGCTAAAAAAGCATTAGAGTCATTTCTAGGAAATGTACAAGGTTCTCTTAAAAAAGGAAACAGAGTATCATTAGTAGGTTTTGGATCTTGGTCAGTATCTAAAAGAGCTGCAAGAGAAGGAAGAAACCCACAAACAGGAAAAACTATTAAAATTGCTGCTAAAAAAGTAGTTAAATTTAAAGCTGGTTCAGATTTACAGAGTAGTGTAAACTAATTCTAATTGACCTTTTATTATAAAATTCCCTCTTGGTAGTCATACTAAGAGGGTTTTTTATTTCTATATGAATAGAACTTATATACATTAAATTGTTTTGTTAACTTTTTTTACTTAGTTTTAATAAACTAAAACCTAAACATGACAACGCAAAAGCCAACAAAAGGTGTACTTCTTGTTGCAGAGCCATCCATTATCGGAGACATTTCATTTAATAGGTCTATAGTATTATTGGCAGAATACAACGAAAATGGATCTGTTGGGTTTATTTTAAATAAACCACTTGAATTTAAAGTTAAAGATTTTATCCCAGAGGTTAACTCTAGCTTAAGAGTTTATAATGGGGGTCCAGTAGAACAGGACAACCTCTATTTTATCCATCGAATTCCAGAAATCATTCCTAATAGCATCGAAATTGCAAACGGAATTTATTGGGGAGGTGATTTCAGTGCAATTCTAGGTTTACTTCAAGAGGATAAATTAAGAGAAGATCAAATTCGATTTTTTCTTGGTTATTCGGGTTGGGCTAACGAACAATTAGAACAAGAATTGGAAGTTAAGAGTTGGGTCGTTATTCCAAACGAATATAAAAATGATATCATTGGAAAATCTAATCAAGATTTTTGGAAAGAGAAAATGATAGAATTTGGAGGAGACTATGTAATTTGGTCCAACGCGCCAGAAAACCCTTCGTTCAACTAGGTCAGACGTGCTCTTACATTTATTTTTGTCAATAGATCTTTTGCTACACTATTAGAGTATTCCTTTTTACGATACTTGGTAATGGGCTGAATTCCAGAAATCACATTTGTAATAAACATTTCATCAGCTTTTTGTAGTTCAAAAGGAGAGACAGAAGCTTCTTCTAATGTATATTCTGGAAGCTGCTTACATATAGCAATTATCTGTTTTCTTAGAATCCCATTGAGACAACCGTCTATAATTGGTGGTGTTTTAATCTTGTTTCCATTTACTAAAAACAAATTGCCATTTAAAGCCTCAACAATCATTTTAGTTTCATTCAGTAATAAACAATTTTGATAGTCATTTTCTTTAGCGAAAATACTACCCAAAACATTTACTATTTTATTGTTCGATTTTAGCGTTGAAAGGAGTCCTGAAGTCACATAATGATCTTTGAATAATTCAACCTCATACTTACTATCATTAAGCATATAAAACGGAGCCTCTATTTTCGATCCTGTGACTAAGTAGTCTATATCATTCGTAGTAGGTCCATATTTTCCGCCAGCTTTTCTCCAAACTAAGATTTTCACATTATAAGTACTGTTCTTTTCTGAAAAGGTATCAACTATTTTAAGCACCTCATCTTCTAGAAATTCCAGTGTAAAATTAACGGGGATTTCCATCCGTAATATTCGCATTGAAGCCATTAAACGAAAGTAGTGATCTTCCCAAAAAAAGATTTTCGAGCCTGAGACTCTTAAGGTTTCAAAAACGGCATCCCCATAATTAAGTCCACGATTATCAGGTCCCAGAGAGGTTTCCGCCTTTTGCATTAAGTTTCCATTGAAATTGACCATAAAAAAACCGCCCCAATTTAACGGGACGGCGCAAAGATAGTTTATTTTTTAAGTGATTCTAAGTAGAACCTAATATCTGTTTTAGTTCAGAAACCATGTTTTCCCATAGCATTTTACCTTCTTCTACTTCATCTTCTTCCGCAAAATCTGTAATCATCAACGATACATCTTTGGTGATTTCATCTACTTGTATTCTAAGCTCAAAATAGAAATCAGTTCCTTCATCTTCAAGCCATCTAAATTTAATTCTTTCCAAGTTTTTTTTACTCAACAACTTGGCTTCTTCTTCACTTTCAGCCCAGATAAATGTAAAAAACTCACCTCTGGAGTTTACGTTATCTGCATACCATTCAGACATCCCAGAAGGCGTTGATATATATTGATACAATAGAGCTGGAGACACGTGAATCGGAAATTCCATCTCATATTTTATTTTATCGTCCATAGTTTTTATTAGTTGAAGTCCAATATATAGAATTAATTACAAATTCAAAACAAAAGGTATTTAATTTTTCATTTAGTATTACCAAGAAAAATAAAAAACCCTTCAACATAACGTAATATGGATGAAGGGAAATTATGTAGCGAGAGGGGGGCACGATCCCCCGACCTCCGGGTTATGAATCCGACGCTCTAACCAACTGAGCTACCTCGCCGCGTTTGAGGTGGCAAATATAAAAACAAATTGAACCGCCTCAAAGATAAGTCTGCATTATTTTAATCTTTTTAATGGCTTCAAACAAATCCGTAAAAAAGTGTTGTTAAGCTTAAAATGAATGCCTATTTAAAAGACTCGAGCAAACCGTTAAAGTCAACACTGACCTGTTCTCCACTCTTTAAATCTTTCAAGGTATACGTATTCAACTTCATCTCATCTTCGCCTGCCAAAACAGCAAATTGAATACCGCGATTGTTCACATAATTCATCTGCTTACCAAGATGTTTTTGGTTTTTAGCAATGTCTGGGTACAATTCCGCTGAAATACCCTCTTTTCTTAATTTGGAAATTGCTTTCATCGCATACATCGCTTCCATTTCTCCAAAATTAATAAAAAGCACCTTGGTAGTTTCTGAAACAGTTTCAGGGAATAAATCCAATTCTTCCAAAACCAAATAGATACGGTCAAGTCCGAAAGAAATTCCAACACCACTTACATCTTTTAAACCAAAGATTCCTGTTAAATCATCATATCGACCTCCGCCGCCAATACTTCCCATTTTCACTTCTGAAGGTGGAGAAACTTCAAAGATAGCACCGGTGTAATAGTTCAGTCCGCGAGCCAAGGTCACGTCTATTTCTAAAATTGCCGTTTGCAATCCCAATTCGGAAACCGCATTCACGATGGACTGTAATTCAGAAATTCCCTCTAAGCCTGTTTCAGAAGAGGCAAGTAATCCTTTTAAAGCGGCAAGCTTTTCCGAAGCATTTCCAGTAAAAGAAAATAAAGGTTGTAATTTCACTAAAGCGGTTTCAGAAATACCCTTGGCGAGCATTTCAGTTTTAACGCCATCCTCCCCTATCTTATCTAATTTATCAAGAGCCACAGTGAAGTCAATCAATTTGTCTTCTGCTCCAATCACTTCAGCAATACCACTTAAAACCTTACGATTATTCAGTTTGATAGTAACTCCATCAAGCTTTAATTTAGTGAAAACAGTGTCATATAATTGAACAAATTCTACTTCTTGCCACAATGATTTGGAACCAACGACATCTGCATCACACTGAAAGAACTCTCTAAAACGTCCTTTCTGAGGTCTATCGGCTCTCCAGACTGGTTGTATTTGGTAGCGTTTAAAAGGAAATGTAATTTCATTTTGATGTTGCACAACATAACGCGCAAAAGGTACCGTTAGGTCATAACGAAGGGCCTTTTCAGAAATCCTTGGCGTTAATTTACCACTATCCTTTTGGGTATACAGTTCCTGATCTACTTTCCTTAAATAATCGCCACTATTCAATATCTTAAAAATAAGTCGATCTCCTTCTTCTCCATATTTTCCCATCAAAGTGTCGCTATTCTCAAATGAAGGCGTTTCAATAGGCTGAAAACCAAAAGTTTCAAAACTACTTCTTATGGTGTTCATAACATAGTTTCTTTTTACAACTTCCAGAGGTGAAAAATCACGTGTGCCTTTTGGTATCGAGGGTTTTTTCAAGATATTACTTTTTGTTATCCGATTGGAGATTAGGTTTCATTAAATACTATTCGCTATAATACATATAGAAATGCAAAATTTAACTTGTGCAAATATCCTAAAATAATAGGTAAATTGTAACTTTAAACACAGTTTATAGTCTAACCCTAAACTGCACACCAAAAACTATGTCTTCACTGTTCCGCGAAAATGTGCTTATCGCACTAGACTCAATTAAAACGCAGCTTCTTAGAACCATTTTAACAATTGTTATTATAGGAATAGGGATTTGGTCATTAGTAGGTATTTTAAGTGCTGTAAAGGCATTAGAAAACACTATATCGAGTGACTTTGCCTCTATGGGCTCGAACACATTCAGTATAAAGCGTTATGAATTTACAGTAAATAGAAATGGTGCTGAGCGAGAGAAAATTAATCCCGTAATTAATTATAATGACGTGCGGGCATTTACCGATCTCTATTCTTTCCCATATACCAAAACTTCAGTTTCTTTTATTGGCTCGCGAGGTGCGGAAGTAAAATTTGAAAATAAAAAAACAGATCCAGAAGTTAGAATTTATGGCGTGAACGAGAATTATTTGGAGAACACGGGTACAGAAGTAGCTAGTGGTCGAAATTTAAATGTCTTTGATATAGAAAACAATAACAAAGTATGTCTTGTGGGGGCCGATTTTCTTAAAAATTTATTTATCAATGACGATCCAGTAAATAAGGTAATTAGTATTCGAGGCGTGAAATTTAAAGTCATTGGGGTTTTGGAGTCCAAAGGAGCGACCTTCGGAAATAATCAGGACTTGAAGGTACTCATCCCAATACAAGTTGCCCGTAGTATTTTCACACAACCAAATATTAATTATACTATAAGTGTGCAGGTCGATGATAAGGAAATGATGCAAGGGGCGCAAGATGCTGCTATCATTACGTTTCGGAATATTCGAAAATTAAATCCAATTGAAGACAATAACTTTGGGTTAGAAAGAAGTGACGACCTAATAAATCGAATTGGTGCAATTACTGGGTATTTGGAAGCGGCTGCATGGATCATAAGTATTATCACCATTTTAGGATCTTCGATAGCTCTTATGAACATCATGCTGGTTTCTGTCACAGAACGGACTCGGGAAATAGGGGTGCGAAAAGCTTTAGGAGCTAAACGCTCGACCATTTCAATGCAGTTCTTCATAGAAACAATTGTAATTGGTCAATTTGGAAGTATTCTAGGAATTCTATTAGGTATAGGCACAGGTGCTATATTTGCATCTGTTCTAGACTTCGAGTTTACGCTCCCCTGGGCGGCAATGCTCTGGGCTACATTGATTACATTCTTAGTTGCAGTAATTGCAGGTTCATACCCAGCGACCAAAGCTGCACGACTTGATCCTATTGAAAGTTTGAGATATGAATAATGGGTAATGGGTTTTGGGTGCTAGGTTATGACTTTGAACTTGACTAATTAAGGTTGCCTTTCTTCTTAGGTCTTGGGTCAAGGACAAAATTTTAATTTCCAATTCCTAAAATAATTTGAAAACATTTTGGATTTCAAACTTATTACATAATTCCTTTAAAGAACTCAAATAGTTGTCCCTTAGTTATTACTGCTCCTTGCTGAATCAAGCTAAAGACATCCAAGTTCTTATCTTCGGAAAAAGCTTTCGTAGCAGTAAAAAATTCTACTTCATCTGAAGTAAAATTCTCCTGCAACCACTTATAACCCTCTGAAGTAGAAATATCAATGTCCGCCTTAGTTGCTTTGACAACAATAAGATCCATCTCGGTTTCTCCTATTCGAAATAGAAAGAGTTGCTGTGCCGAAATATTCTCTAAGTATTCTGCTTTAGAAAGCACCCCTTCCCAGACCAGGTCGCTAAAGACGTCCAATTCCTGTTCGGCCACTTTCGGTTCATTCATTTTGATCGATTCCCATTCCTTGGCAGTGATCGACTGTGTAGCCAGGAAGTTTATAAACTCTTGAGAGAGGGAATCAAATTGTTCTTTAGTAAGACGACTATATTTCATAAAAAATGCGCTCCTTTTAGGGGAGCGCAAATTTAAGATAAATTAATAGATTCTTTAGAATATATATCGCAATCCAAATTGCATTTGCCATCTCGACGCCAAACTTGCGTCGTATCCAAATGTTTCTTGCAGATCTGGATTGAAAGTATAAACTGGCACAGTATCACCTCCACCACCACCTGGAAGCGGTAACAACTCAACTCCAATGGGCTGTACATTATTGGGCTGTTGGACCAATCCCCAATCTGAACTAATTAAGTTTCCGACATTTAATATATCTATGTTGAATTGGATCGTATGGGTAGTCTCATCAGAAATCTTAATGTTATAATCTTGTAACAATTTAAAATCCCATTGACCTCTCCAAGGAGATATTGCTCCGTAGCGTTCTGCATACTGTCCTCTTCTACCACTTAAGTAATCGTCCTGTGCAATATAGGCATTGAACGCAGCTCCTTGTCCGGTTCCAGAAAATTGCATCTGATTTATCTC
>RCND010001454.1_pt1 | contig 13408 bp, 13 predicted proteins | sample 2041351 | NCBI WGS metagenome assembly RCND01 (sample SAMN09708230, study PRJNA481090) | Marine sediment metagenome, whole genome shotgun sequencing project. | biome: marine sediment; feature: ocean; material: sediment; isolation source: Sewage treatment plant 12B marine sediment (STP12B) ...
CTGAGCTTAGCTGCAGCCTGCTTTTTATTTTATTGATTAAATCTTCCAATTCTTTATAGTGGTGATTTTAATTACTTACAACAATTGGATATAGACTATTGCGTATATCCACATTATAACACTAAGATAATAAATCTTTTATTTCCATGAATGATCTATTTGCTACATGCGTATAAATTTCTGTTGTTTTAGTAGAACTATGTCCTAACAATAGTTGAATATGCCTAATGTCAGTTCCATTTTCCAATAAATGGGTTGCAAAGCTATGTCTTAACATGTGAGGTGTCACTTTTTTTGTAATTCCTACTTTTTGTGCAGCTGTAGAAATAATTTTCAAAACACTAGTAGCACTATATTTATTTCCTTTGATGCCTTCAAAAAGATATTCTTTTGGTCGATATTCTTTATAATATAGTTGTAGGTCTTTTAAAATACTTGGACTTAATACAGAAATACGGTCTTTATTTCCTTTAGCATTATTAATTTTTACCACCATTCTTTTACTATCTATATCAGTAACATTAAGATTTAACAATTCTCCTCTGCGAAGCCCAGAGGAATAAAGCAGCCCTACTATACACTTATGTTTAATGTTATTGGTATTGTTGATGATTTTTATGATTTCTTCCTTAGATAATACCTTAGGTAGCTGTTTTTCTTTTCGTGGTCGTTCAATTGAATAGAACCTATTAGGCATTTCATGGACAATTTCGTAAAAGAATTTTATACTATTAATTGTCAAATTCAAATAGGAGTTTGATTTCCCTTGCTGTATAAGCTTTTGTAAATATTTTCGAACATCTATTTCATTTAGTGTGATTGGATCTTCGTTATAATAATAATTAATGAAAGACTCAAAACAAGATACATAGTTACGAACCGTATTATCAGAATATCTTTTAAGTTCAAGCTTTAATAAGTAGTTTTCTGGGCAAGGCTTAAAACCATCTTTAGGTTTTCTATTTCTATATCGTTCTAGATTTAGCTTAGGATTATCTTCATTTATAATTTTATCGGAAAAGAAATAATTACCATTCACCCAAGCAACGCCATAAAAAGTTTTAAATATGAGGTCCAAGTTGCTTTTATTGTTAGGTAAGTAATGCATTAATAATTCTTTACTCCAAGCTATATTTGGTAGCGTCTCAATAAGGGCCTGTATTACTTTGCTTGAATTAAATTGAAGTCCAATACATTTTTTTTGATCTATTAGTAGATGCTTCAGTGTTATACTTTTCTGTAGTTGCATATTTTTTTTTGACAAAATACTGACTATAAATGAATTAGTCGTACCTTATTCGAATAGGATTCGTATAACATACACTTAATTTAAAAATCCCATGAGATTTTATCAAACTTGTTTGTATTGTAAGAAAGAGTTAACGGGAAGAACTGATAAGAAATTTTGCGACCCACAGTGTAAAAGTGGCTATCAATACCAACAAGCAAAAGAACAACCAGAGCGATTTTATAATAAAGTTGACAACCAGTTAAAGCTTAATCGTAAAATATTAAAGGAATATAATAAAGGAGGCAAGGTAACAGTAAGAGCAGAAATTTTAAAAGAAAAAGGATTTAATCCCAATTTTTTCACCCACTATTGGAAAAATCAAAAAGGGGATGTATATTTTTTCGTTTATGAATATGGGTTTTTAAAGAAAAAAGAGCAGGGGATTGATAAGTTTATCTTAGTGATTTGGCAAGAATACATGGAATAGAAGATAACCCCTTTTCATAAAAAAGCAAATAATTAAATAATTTTAATTGAGCCAAATTTTTCTAATTCCAATACTAAATGGTTAGATGTTTTTTCTGTATGCTCTACTACAAAGTCATTCCTTATGAATTTATTGCTTTTAGTAAATCTTTAAACAATTTAATGGATTGGTTCGAGAATAGGTCAATGTAGTGTACAGATAAAAAGCCAAGACGAAAGTCTTGGCTTTTTTAGTTTCCAAAAACACTTTAAAGCAAGCTTTTCGTGTTTTTGGAAACTAAAAAAGAGACTGCTAAGCAGTCTTGCTTTTTTCAACATGTTGAAGCAGGGACTCGCCGAAGGCAATTCCCGTCTTCAGTACTTTAAGAAACCGTAAACAATTGATATATAATCGTTTACGGTTTTTTTATTTATATATTTGTACGATTAATGTACGATTAATGTACGATTGACTTGAAAAACCTCTCTTTTTTACCGTTTTTGAAACAATTCTCTTTTTTACGGTTTCCGATAACTATTGTGGAAATGAATTAGAGTTGAATATTTATCCAATCTATGCCCAGTCTTAAAACTTCGGACTTCGGTAATGGTGTTAAATTCATGATCATAAACCAACATAAGGTGTATGTAAAAGTTTAGTTGGTTTTTATTATCTCTACCTTCTTAGGTCCCTCTTGCATTGACGTGTTAACATCTAACCATGCTTTGCTTATAGGTAGTCTCACCGAAGGCAATTTTCGATTTCAGTACAAAAAAAGCCGATGCATTTGCATCGGCTTTTTAGTTTATAAGTAATTATTATTTATCTCTTGTTTGCTGTTTTTATGTATTGAGCCAATGCCATGGTCATGGATGGTGTTTCAGGGGTTGGAGCTGATATGTCTACTCTTAATCCATGATCTTCAACGGCCTTGACAGTCGTATTTCCAAATACGGCGATCCGTGTTCCATTTTGCTTGAAGTCTGGAAAATTCTGGATTAAAGAATCTATTCCCGATGGGCTGAAAAAAACCAATATATCATAGGAAACATTGGCAAGATCAGAAAGATCACTAACTACCGTTTTATAAAAAGTTCCTTGTTTCCAATTGATCCCTAGATCATCTAATGTCACGGGAACCGCTAATTTTAGTTTATCGGTAGTTGGTAATAAGAAAGACTCGTCTTTGTACTTCTTGATAAGAGGCGATAATTCTTGAAACGTTCTTTTGCCAACATAGATCTTACGCTTTCTATACACGACATATTTTTGCAAATAAAAAGCGACGGCTTCAGATTGGCAAAAATACTTCATAGCGTCAGGTACTTTGAAGCGCATTTCATCGGCAACCCTAAAAAAATGATCTACGGCATTACGGCTAGTAAGAATGATAGCAGTATAATTGTTAAGATCTATTTTTTGGAGCCTTATGTCTTTTGCTTGAACACCTTCTACATGAATAAAAGGTCTGAAATCTATTTTAACACGTTGCTTTTCCTGAAGCTCAAAATATGGTGAGTTCTCTATTTTAGGCTCTGGCTGCGAAACCAAAATTGTTTTCACTTTCATAGGCTGCTACTTTTCTAAAATCCCTTATTCGTTTATAATCAGCTTATATAATATGATATAAGGCGAAATTTCGAGTGCGCAAAGATACAAAATAAAATAGAGAATGTTATTGAATAATAACTTTTGATGACTTTTAAGTGTTGTCACTATGCCAATCACATTAATGAATAATAATATGAATATTACTGCATAAACCACATTTTCAGAAGGTGTTATGGTATATAATAATAGGGCGTTAATGGGTATTAATATCAAACCTATATAGTTTCGATAGTTTATTTTTTGAAAAAGATAGGAATCAATTAATTCATCGATTTCAAATAAGCTACCTAATAAGCGTTCAACTAATATCTTGATCAGGAAAATAGCGCCTAAACCTATTGCTAGTTTAAATAAAAGATCTATCCCATTTTCAAAACCGTCAGAAAGCTGCCGCATGGCTATGACCGCGAATAATGTCATTGAAATAATTAGATTCAGGAATAACAACCCATCAAATAAGTCTATGAATTTTTGGTCTCGCGAATATATTTTAAGATATCTGGAATTGCTGATCAATGTCAAGAAGTCATCGAACCTTGCTGTAAATGCCAATTTTGTTACAGCTATTAATACAACCGAAAAAAGTAGAAGTATGGTGAACCATTCATTTGAAACTATTTCCCTAAGCATTATGCTAAATTATTATAATTAAAGTTATTTTTAGCATAAGAAGTAACGAATTAGGGTAAATCGTATAGACTAAATAGATTATTTTTGCTAAAAAGTAACTGCGAATGAGTGATGCTATGGTCATCATACCCACCTATAACGAAATTGAGAATATTGAAGCTATCATCAGGGCTGTTTTTTCTCTAGAAAAGCACTACCATATATTGATAGTCGATGATAATTCTCCTGACCTTACTGCCTTAAAAGTGGAGGAATTGCAAAAAGAGTTTAATGATGGGTTGTTTTTGTTGAATCGCCCAGTTAAGTCTGGTTTAGGGACGGCATATATAGAAGGATTTAAATGGTGCCTTCAAAAAGAGTATGAATACATTTTTGAAATGGATGCTGATTTCTCTCATAATCCCAACGACTTGATTCGATTATACAATACCTGTGCAAAAGAAGCTGCAGACGTGGCCATAGGCTCGAGATATGTTAATAATAAAGTTAACGTAGTCAATTGGGACATGAAGCGATTACTGATGTCCTATATGGCTTCTAAATATGTTAGGTTGATTACTAGGATGAAAATTCAGGATACGACGGCCGGATTTATCTGTTATAAGCGTAAAGCCCTAGAAACATTGGATCTCGATAAAATAAAATTCATCGGTTATGCATTTCAAATTGAAATGAAATTCAAAGCTTACCTTAAAAATTTCAATATTGTAGAAGTGCCAGTAATTTTCACTGATCGAGAAAAAGGACAGTCCAAATTAAGTGGTGGTATAATTTCAGAAGCAGTTTTTGGGGTGATATCCATGAAGTTAAAAAGTATTTTTATCAAAAAGTAATATGGCAGAAAGAACAGTACTCATAAAAAACGCACATATTGTTAATGAAGGGAGTATTTCAAAAGGCGATATCTTGATTGAAGGAAAATTCATCAAGGAAGTTGCTGAATCAATTAGTGCCAAACATGCCAATGTCCAAATTTATGATGCCGAAGGGAAATATGTATTTCCTGGTGTCATAGATGATCAGGTACATTTTAGGGAGCCAGGGCTTACTCATAAGGCTACTATTGAAACTGAATCTCGTGCCGCCATTGCTGGTGGGATCACTTCATTTATCGAGATGCCGAATACCAATCCGCAAACAACAACGATTGATGAATTAGAGAAAAAATTTGAGATCGCGTCAAATACCTCCTCTGCAAATTACTCATTCATGTTTGGAGGAACTAATGACAACCTTGAAGAAATACTGAAAGTAAATCCTAAAACAGTTGCAGGCCTAAAACTATTCTTGGGGTCTTCAACAGGTAATATGCTGGTAGATGATGCCGATGTGCTTGAAAGAATATTCGCCAGTACAGATCTGCTTATTTCAGTACATTGTGAGGACGAAACTACAATCAGGGAGAATTTGAAGAAATACACCGAAGAATATGGTGACGATATTCCTATGAAATTCCATCCTATAATCAGAAGTGAAGACGCATGTTATTTGTCTTCCTCTAGAGCCATAGCATTAGCCAAAAAAACAGGAGCTCGTTTACATGTCTTTCATTTGTCTACTGGAAAAGAAACTGAATTATTCTCTAATGATATTCCGTTAAAGGATAAGAAAATCACTGCTGAGGTTTGTATTCATCATCTATGGTTTACAGATGCCGATTATGAGGATAAAGGCACGCTTATCAAATGGAACCCAGCTGTTAAGACTAAGGAGGACAAAAATATGTTATGGAAGGCCTTGCTTGATGATAGAATAGATGTCATAGCTTCAGATCATGCACCTCATACATTAGAGGAGAAGCAAAATGTGTATACAAAAGCACCATCAGGCGGTCCTTTAGTGCAGCATGCCCTAGCAGCAATGCTTGAGAATTATCATTCAGGAAAGATAAGTTTGGAACGAATTGTCGAGAAAATGTGTCATAATCCTGCAATCTTATTCCAGATAGAGAAAAGGGGATATATTAAGAAAGGGTATTTTGCCGATTTGGTGTTCGTGGATTTGACAAACCCTTGGACGGTTACTAAAGATAATATACTGTACAAATGCGGTTGGTCTCCATTTGAAGGAACGACTTTCAAGTCCAGAATCACGCATACATTCGTTAATGGTCAACTTGCCTATAAGAATTTTAAGTTTTATGACGTTAATAGTGCAATGAGATTAACTTTTGACCGATGATTAGATATATGATCTTAGTATTTGTTTTTGGATTGATTATCTCTTGTGATTCTAATAAGATGACCAAGCCAGATAATTTGATTTCAGAATCTAAAATGGTTGATATTATTGTTGACCTAACAATGATGAATTCAGGTCATGGTTTGAACAAAGCCCTACTTGATAAAGAAGGGATCGTACCTGAAGACTATGTGTATGCGAAATATGGGATTGATAGTATTCAATTTATCAATAGTAACGAGTACTATGCGCATAACATAGATACATATCAAGATATTTATACAAACGTTAAATTGAAACTCAACGTTAAAAAAGAGTTTTATAAAAAATTGAACGAAGAAGAAACGAAAGTAAAAAAGAAAGAAGATTCCCTACAAAGAGTTAAGAGGAAGGGCAAAAAGGATTCAATACTGAGTCGTTTGCCATATAAAGATTTGAAAAAAGTCAAGATCCCGACAGGAAAAGTCGACTAACTTCTTGTATCGATTTTACTATGGGTTTGAATTCAAAGTCCATAGCTGTTTTAATCTTTGAACTTGAGTAAATTGATTCTGAAAGAGTGGATCTTGCCATTTGCTTAGTTAGCCGTCTTCGTTTACCCCTAAGAAAATTACGTAACCAATCCCAACGCCAAACTATTCGAAGTTGCCATGGTTTAGCCTCTTTGTTTGGCGGTTTTACTTTCAGATTTGTGGCGACAGTTTGGGTGAACTCCTTGAAACTCCAATTTTCAGAAACCAGAATATACCGTTCATTGACAATATCTGTTTTCATCAATCTTAACATTATTTCTATGACGTCATGTATATCGACATATCCAGTAATTCCATTGGTATAGTGAGACAACCCTTTGTGCACTCTTTTAAAAAGACTCCCGCTACCAGAACGCCAAAACCCTCCGCCCAGAATTATACCTGGATTAACAACAATGGCATTGAGTCCTTCCTGTGTGCCTCGCCAGACTTCCATTTCTGCGCCGTATTTAGTAATTGCATGCGGGCTATGATCAGCTTCAGTATTCCACGGAGAGTCTTCAGTAATTTCGATGCCAGGATTTTCTTCACCGGTAGCCGCGACACTACTTACGTAACAAAGTTTTTTTATATTATTGGTAATGCAAAGGTTCACGATATTGGCAGTGCCTTCAATATTGATTTTTCTCAGGGAGTAATAATCATTTGGATCAAAAGACACTAGGGCCGCACAATGATATACTATGGTGATATCCTGAAAATGTTGTTCTAACCCTGGAATATCAAGGATGTCTCCTTTTACCCATTCTATTTTGGAGAATAAGGATTCAACATCTTCAGTAAAATATGAAAACACGTGTTTTGCAGCATTTACTTTTTCTTCACTTCTATAGATTGCACGAATTTTATCCTCGGATTGGGAGAGCTTATAAAGTAGATGAGAACCAACTAACCCTGTTCCGCCTGTAACTAATATCATGAAGCTAATTTAGCCTTTTTTGTAATTGTCTTTTGTCTTTGGTCTTATAAATATATCTTTGCCACAGATTATTATAAACTACACCACAAAATGTTGAATAATTTCATTGAAGAGCTTAAATGGAGAGGAATGTTGCATCAAGATATGCCTGGGACCGAGGAGCATTTGCTTGAAAAAATGCGTAGTGCATATATAGGTTTCGATCCAACGGCAGATTCTTTGCATATTGGTAATTTGGTACCTATTATGTTATTGGCCCATTTTCAAAGAGCTGGACATAAACCATACGCATTGGTTGGCGGCGCTACAGGAATGATCGGAGATCCATCTGGAAGATCAGATGAGCGTAACTTGCTGGATGAGAAAACACTTCGGCATAATCAAGAATCGGTAAAAAAGCAACTATCTCATTTTCTGGATTTCGATAGTAACGAAAAAAATGGCGCAGTCGTTGTCAATAATTACGACTGGATGAAAGAATTCTCTTTTCTGGATTTCATCCGCGACGTAGGAAAGCATATTACCGTTAATTATATGATGGCCAAGGATTCTGTTAAGAATAGGATAACTGCCGATGACTCTGAAGGAATGTCGTTTACAGAATTTACCTATCAACTAGTACAAGGGTATGATTTTCTTCATCTATACAAGCATAATGAATGTACGTTGCAGATGGGTGGAAGTGATCAATGGGGAAATATCACTACTGGTACAGAACTTATAAGGCGGATAGGTGGCGGCAAAGGATACGCAATTACTTGCCCATTAATTACAAAATCTGACGGGTCTAAATTCGGGAAATCGCAAGGAGGTAATGTATGGCTAGATGCCAAGAGGACCTCACCATACAAATTCTATCAATATTGGTTGAATACCAGTGATGATGATGCGGAGAAATATATTAAGATCTTCACCTTCCTTGTCGAAAAGGAGATACAAGATCTTATTTCACAACATCAGGAAGCCCCTCACATAAGAATTCTTCAAAAACGACTTGCCGAAGAAGTTACTTTGATAGTACATGGTAAAGATGATCTGGATAATGCAGTAAAGGCCTCTAATATTCTCTTCGGGAAGTCCACGGCTGAGGACCTGAAGAAACTAGACGAGTCTACGTTTTTGGATATATTTGATGGTGTGCCTCAAGCAGAGATCGATCGGTCGGAAATTGAAAGTGGATTGCCGATCATTGAATCCTTGGCAGCAAAAACAGGATTCTTGAATTCGAATGGAGAAGCTCGCAGAGCTTTGAAGGAAAATTCAATATCTGTCAACAAGGAAAAAGTCAAAGAAGATCACATAATTAATTCAGGAGACTTGATAAGTGACACCTTTGTCTTGTTGCAACGCGGAAAAAAGAATTATTTTATCATAAGGGTAATATAACAACAAAGACCTGATGCGAGAGCACCAGGTCTAAGAAAACTAACCAACTTAAAAATTTCTCTTTTTCAAGAAATCTTAATTGAGTCTAATCAACTCCCAATTTTTGTCGGCTTTTACTTGCAGACCTTTCACGTTTTCTTTTTTCCAGAGTTCTAGCGTATTAGTGCTCCAAGAATTATAGAATAAATATAGTTTCCCATCCCTTATCTCAAAAGTCTTCGGGTTTATTCCGACTTTTTCAGCTTTTACGGCAATGGCATACGCGCAATAACCACCATATTGTGGTGTGTACTTTTCAGGATCGGACTTAAAGGTTATTAGATGTTCTTGAGAGATGAATTTGTACTTAACACCATCATATTCCGCTGAATATTTTTTTTGACCTTCTTCGGCTTTATCATTAAAATAGGATACCACATCATAACCCTCGGCAACATAGCCTTTTTTGGTATTGTATTCTATGCTTTGCGCACTTATTGTTGAGGTAATGAATAGAAGTGCTATTACGAAATGTTTCATTGATTTGGTTTTGGTTTATAAGTCGTTTGACATTGACCTAAATTACAAGGCCATGAGATTGCAGCCTCTAATATCCGAATGGTCAAAACGTCCCAATACTTCAAAAGTATCATCTTGATGAATTTTACCTAGATCCTGGGTCGCAATGAACGCGCATGAGTTAATGTTAGCCAAATCAATGACGTTGATACCGCCAGTCTGATGATCCGACTCGATGGTAAGAGCATCTTCGGTATTTCTTATCAGTATCCTCATCCATGGTGGACTCTTGAAAATTCCTTCTCCTTTCGAATAGGCTTGAGAAAGCAATTCAGTCATTCCATATTCACTATGAATATGATCCACACCGAATCCTTTTTTTAATAGAGAATGGAGTTCTTCGCGAATTAATTCTTTTCGCCTTCCCTTCATGCCACCGGTTTCCATGACCATAGTGTTCTTAAGGTTGAATTTATGTATCTCTATCAAGTCCAATAATGCAAAAGAAACGCCAATAAGTAAGACTTTCTTGCCTTTGGAGTCCAAACGAATCAGAATGTCTTTCAATTCATTTAGATTATCCAGATAAAAGCCACTTTCAGGGTGCCCAGAAAGCTCAATTAATTCGTTGGTCATATATACAAGTGAGGACCCTTCGCGCTCTAAATAAGATGGTAGTAACGCGAGAACTACATAATCAGTTATATCTCCATAAAAATTACGAAACCCGCTCATAAAGCTTTTCTTGTAGATCGATAGGTCAGTTATGTAATGTTTACTAATTGAACTGCCAGTAGTGCCTGAGCTACTAAACGTCTTTTGTATTGACTCTGTAATTGATAGAATTTCATGGGATTTAAAGAATTCTATGGGCAAGAATGGAATGTCCTTAATTAGTTTTATGTCACTCGGATGTTTGTATAAAAGGTCACAAAAGGAGCGATACACAGGATTATTTTCGAATTGAAATGCGAAAACCTTCAAAGCCAATTGCTCGAATTCGGCATCGGAAGAAATCTTGAATATGTTATTGGTGTCGATCACGGCGTGTCAAGCAAAAATATAGAGAAATAAAAAAGCATCCCAATAAGAGATGCTTTCATTTATAGAATATTATTTATTCCTATTTGATAACTAGTTTTTTGGTGACCGTATTATTGTTTTGAGAGATCCGCATCACATACATACCAGTATTCAAATTTGAAACATCCATGTGTTCGTTATACAACTTCTGATTGATAATTTGCTTTCCAAGAACATCAAACACAGCAATAGAAACTTCCTCGTTTGATTGTGTTTTAATAGTCACATAACCTATTGAGGTTGGGTTAGGATAAACATTGAATGATACTATTTGGTTACCATCAACACCTAATATTGAACATGTCTCATTGACGCTTCCTGGGTTTCCTAAATCTCCCGCTCCAAAAGCTAGAGTAGAATCGCACCAATTGTCACCGCTATCATTATCTGTAACATCGTATTTAGACAGGTCCAAATTCATACTTGCTCCCGCTGGGTTTGGGAAAGTTGCACCACCATCATAGTTAACCTGATCAATGAGTAAGGCCCCAGGAGTCTCTAGGATGATTTCATCATCACTATTCCCTAAAACCATTCCTGAACCAAATGCATAATCAACAGTTACGCCTCCATTTGTCATTGTATCTCCATTTTTACCGAGAACTGCATAACCGCCGGCCGGAACATTTAATGGGCCACCGTTGTTTATAATGTGAGAATTTGAACCAAGATCCTTTATGGTCCATCCATCAATATCAATATCAAAAGCTGTAGTATTGTAAAGCTCAAAATATTCGCCATTAGAGTCAGAAACAGCATCTGGGTTTTGCATTATTTCTGTAATGATAATATCTCCTGGTTCTTGAGAAAAACCCAAAGAAATTGTAAATAAAAATGTTAAAAGATAAATTTGTCTCATAGTGCTTGTAATTAGTAGTTTATATAATACAAATATAGTATATAAATTCAATAATTGAGAATAAAATCGATATAACATCGATTTTATTCTCAATTATTGTTAATTAGTGTTCCCTATTAATTGATTACTAACGTCATCATTGTCGAATTTCGCCTTTAATAAGTCTTATTAAAAAAATAGCGGTATTTAAATTATTATTTGACTCTACGAGCTCTATATTAAGCACTTGACTAAAAGAAGAACTAGCTATAAAGAGAATTGATTGATCTTGCGAAAAACAACAGTTTATCTTATTAACAAGACAACATTGAAGTATTGAAGATTAATTCAGGAAAAAGCCCACGTTACCTAATTGTTAAGAAACCATCTCACTTAATCGAATTTCACATGAATAACTATATCTTTACCCTAACGATGTTATAGTTAGTATATGAAAAAGAGAGATATTAAGATCTTATTGGTTGATGATGAACCAGACATTCTAGAACTTGTTGGCTATAATTTATCTACCGAGGGCTACAATGTGATTACCGCCAATAATGGAAGCGAAGGTGTTGCAAAAGCAAAAAAGGAGAAACCTCATTTAATTATATTGGATGTGATGATGCCTGAAATGGATGGTATTGAGGCATGTGAGCAGATACGGAAGTCATCGGGACTTGAAAATGTGATCATAACATTCTTGACCGCTCGGGGTGAAGATTATTCTCAGTTAGCCGGATTTGACGCAGGCGCTGATGATTATATAACAAAGCCAATAAAACCTAAAGTATTAGTGAGTAAAGTCAAAGCACTTCTTAGAAGAATACGGGAAGATGAATCCAACCCGAATATTACAACTATTGGCCAGTTGATAATTGATAGAGATGGGTATAAGGTCGTTTTAAAAGGAAAGGAAATCACGCTTCCTCGTAAAGAATTTGAATTAGTATCTTTGTTAGCGTCCAAGCCAGGAAAAGTCTTTAAGCGTGAAGATATTTTGGATAAAGTGTGGGGTAACGATGTGATCGTTGGTGGTCGTACCATTGATGTGCATATTAGGAAACTACGTGAAAAGATCGGAGATAAACGCATAAAGACCATTAAAGGTGTTGGCTACAAGTTTGTAGACTAATGACTCAAGAATTTAAAAGATCGTACAGGTTTGCTTTAAGAACCGCTTTATACCTTACTATTTCCCTAACACTCTTCTTGGGTGTTTTTTTGTATTTCTTTTTCGAGCTCGAATATCTACTCGTCGCAGCGTTTGCAATTATTTGCTTCTTTCTTTCTTTTGTAATTACCCAATATAGGGTACAGAATTTTATTTACAAGCGCGTCAAGAAAATATATGACGACCTGACATTACTCGAATCCAAGTCGTTTGTAAAACAACAGATTACTACCGATATGTCCACGCTAACCGAGGAGATCGATAAGTATGCCCGCGATAAAAAATTGGAAATTGAAACACTTAAGGTCAGGGAACAATACCGAAAGGAATTCATGGGGAATATATCGCATGAATTGAAAACCCCTCTTTTTACAGTTCAAGGGTATATTGAAACTTTATTAGATGGTGCATTGGAGGATGAGAAAGTGAATCGAGATTATCTGAAAAGAGCAAGCAATGGGGTTGAGCGCCTAACCTATATTGTGCGTGACTTAGATATGATCACCAAATTGGAAACCGGTGATTTAAGTTTGAGTCTGGAAAAGTTTGATATCGTTGCATTGGTAAAGAATGTTTTTGATCTACTCGAAATGAAGGCTACCAAAAAGAAAATCACCTTGATTTTTGATACGGACTATATAAAGCCAATAATGGTAAGAGCGGATAGAGAGCGGATAGAGCAAGTGCTAACTAATCTTATAGATAATTCTATTAAATATGGCGAGAAAAATGGGACGACAGAGGTTAGTATAGAAAATCTGATCAAGAATAAGGTCATTGTTCGTGTTACAGATAATGGTGAAGGCATAGATAAACGACATCTTCCAAGGTTATTCGAACGTTTTTATAGAGTGGACA
>RCND010001455.1_pt1 | contig 13407 bp, 14 predicted proteins | sample 2041351 | NCBI WGS metagenome assembly RCND01 (sample SAMN09708230, study PRJNA481090) | Marine sediment metagenome, whole genome shotgun sequencing project. | biome: marine sediment; feature: ocean; material: sediment; isolation source: Sewage treatment plant 12B marine sediment (STP12B) ...
GTGGTAAAGTATCTAACTGCACTGCTACTATTTACGGTAGCAGGTGGTTATGGAACTAAGTTTTTTAATTTACAATCTGTCTCATATTAAACTTAAGACCAGCTAAAATACCAATAGCAGTGAAAGCTGTGCAGCAATTAAAAAAATAGAAATTTAATAAAAAAATTAAATTTTCCCCTAATTTTTATCAATTAAGGATTAGCAGGAGAAGGTTTATCCTCCCTTTCAAAATCTTCCACTTCTGGTTCAATCAATTCTTCATCTCCATCAGTTAAAACTTTTTGGTCTGAATCTATTTCATCAATAAACCAGAATCTTTTGTTTTTAAATTCAGGAGGCAGGTCGCCAATCTGCCAGCCGGGGTAGGTGGTTTCCAGAAAGTAATACTTTTTTCCATTAATGGATTTAAACTGTCCACCTCTTGAAAGTGAAACACCTAGCATTGCATGTTTATATTTGTAACTCCATAACATTGCGCAATCAACATTCATCTTTTCTAAAATAACATAAAGCAGCAATGCTTTAGAATCACAATCTCCAAACCTATAGGCAAGAGTACCAATTGGTGGAAAAAGATCGAGCACACCGCCTGGGCGGTCATATGGAATGTTCTGTACAAAAGTTACTACAAAAATCACGCGGTCTTTAGATCCGAGTTTTTCTTCTTCAAATATGTTGTTAAATCCTTCAAATATAGATTTCATTTGAGGGATTGAACTACTAAAAACTCGTCTATAAACTTCCGCCCAAACCACTCTTGCCTCAATTATCGGGTCGGGCGAGTTTGTTCCGAAATCAACACCAAGCTCTCTGTAACTCATCTCTGATATGTGTTCGATATGATCCATCGCTTTTTTAACATCTTTTTCAAGCAGCCTGAATGACAAATCATATTTTTTCCTGCGAAGATTGTTATCCATGAATCTCCATGAAAAAGAGGAATTAATTACTTTCTCATTCGTTAAGCTGTCGGTTACAATCTCATATTTATTTTTTTTGGTTTCATCAACCGACAGATCGATTTCAGGCAGTTCAATAGAAATGAAGATTGCAATTATGATTATAAAGAAAAACAGGAAGATAAAAGCACAACCAAAGAATCCCTTCTTCATACATCCTGCACGCGAGCGATTGTTCTGCTTAAGCATCTGATTTTGAAGCATAACTTTACTGTACTATAAATTACCTATATCGATTAATGAAACCGGCGGGTAAGGAATAAGTGAATCTAGAATAGTGGTTATTCCCGGCTGGAGTAATAACGCAATCGAGATGATTATAATACCAAGAAGCAAACTTACGGCAATATTATTCCTTTTTATTTCTGCCAGCTCATCTAAATCTTTGGTGAGCCACATAAAAAAGTGCATCGCAATATATATGGATGAAAATGCAACTATTCCAGCAATGATTATATGTAACAGCATGATCAATGCTGTTCGAACGTATGTAGAGAAGATGGCATCGGGATTACGAAGCGTGTTTCCAAATATGGTTATTGCAGATTCTATTGAGTTGCTTACGACAAGAATTAATGCAATAATGATAGCACTATTAAGGATTGCTACGGCAATGTTGTTATTCTTAAGCTCATCGGTTTCATTTATTCCCTTTATCATTTTCCGGAATATTTTTGATGCTGCATAAATAAAAAGTACACCGATAAGCAGCGAGAGTGCTATTTGCACCAATCCGGTTATAAAAAGTATTAAATCCATTATGCCCTCTTTTATTTATTTAAGGGAGTTCTTGTAACGAGTAAATCTCTTTCTAAAAATAAAGTTAACAATATTTGGTTTTACATGTAATTGTATATAGCTTAAATTTTAATTACAGATTCTGCTTCTGTTATTAATTTAAAATAGTACCGGTTATGAAAATATTTTCTACAAAATATACTTTGGCTTTCCAATTCTCGATCCTTATGGTTTTTATAATGATTGCCGGCTGTGCGCCTTCGATTAATGTTAATTACCAGTTGGGCTTGCAAAGTTATGAAGAAGAAAAATACAGAACTGCGATTGCGCATTTTACCAGGGCTTTAATGGATGATCCAACAGACCCGGAATTTTATTTTCAACGTGCTGGTGCTAAGTTTCATCTTGAAGATTTTCCCGGGGCGATTGATGATTATTCAAGAGCAATTACCATTAACCACGGCAAATATAAATATTACCTGAACAGGGGATTGGTTTATACTTCTTTAGAAAATTACGATGATGCCATGAGGGATTATAACCGGGCTGTTGAAATTGATTCTCTTAACCCTGAGTCCTTCTTTAATCTGGGCTATGTTAGGGAACTGCTTGAAGATTATAATGGTGCAATTAACGATTATTCAAACTCAATTTTACGCGATTCCACAGACGCAAGATTTTTTGTAAACAGGGGAAACATAAACAGTATAATTGGAGAGTATGAGCAGGCAATAAAGGATTATACTGCAGCTATCAATTTAAACCAAGAAGATGAGATTGCTTACCAGAACAGGGCTGGTGATTATATAAAACTCGGCAAATTTCCCAAGGCAATTGCAGATCTAACAAAAGCAATTAAACTTGATCCGATGAACAGTGATTTTTATTACTCCAGGGCAGAAGCAAAAGTTGGTTTAACTAATTTTCTTGGTGCTGCTGTGGATTATACACACATTATAAAACTCGACCCCGGTGACGCACTTGCGTATTATAATCGTGGTATATGCTATGCGAATATTGAATTAAAAGAGAACGCATGTGCAGACTTTATAAAAGCGGGTGACTTAGGTTTGTTTGAGGCTTATGAAGTGATTAAAGAATATTGTAACAAAGATAGAAAATAGATGATCGAAATTATACTGATAATACTTGGTGTCTTAATTGCAATTGTGGGCATAATCGGTTGCATAATTCCTGCCGTACCTGGTCCTCCCCTAAATTTTATTTCGCTTTTGATTTTGGAATTAGCAATTGAAGATGCTTTTTCTATGGAATTCTACATAATATGGGGAGTAATAACCATAGTTGTTACTGTACTTGATTATGTGCTTCCTCTTTTTGGGGCTAAGGTTTATAAAGCCAGCGGCTACGGTATTTGGGGTTCAATAATCGGAATGATAGTGGGAACGATTTTCTTCCCGCCATTCGGAATGATACTTGGTTTACTGGTAGGAGCTATAGCAGGAGAACTACTTGCAGGTAAAGAAGGATCGGAAGCTATGAAAGTTGGAGCTGTGACTTTTATAACCAGCTTATTGATGATTGTTGTTAAGCTTGCAGTTTCTGGAATTATGACTTATTACTTCATTGCAAGGGCTGTAGAATATATCTTCTGATTTTAAAAAAAAGGGAGCTAAGCTCCCTTTAAAAAATTGAAATATTTAAGAGTTATTTTAATATAACGCCAATATGTTCTTTCTTAGCCATTAATTCTTCCGGTGTTTCCTGGCGATCAAGATCAGGAATAATTGCTTCACTGGGGCAAGCAGCTATACACTGCGGTTCATCATAATATCCAACACATTCTGTACATTTATCAAAAGCAATATATGTGTGGTCGTCATTTAATGCCTCATGCTCTTCACCGTGCAGTTCCCAGCTGTCACCTGCATTGTAGATTGCATTGTTAGGACATTCAATTTCGCAGGCGTTACAGTCAATGCAATCATCAGTTATTAAGAGTGCCATATTATTTGTAATTCCAGATGTTTGTGAAAAATTGTATAAAATTAACGGTGCTGAATCACAAAAATTATGCCCCTATCTATTCTATCTAATTTGTTTCTTTTGGTTGATTGGTAGTAGGTTAAGGTTTAAAAGAGGTAATAATTCTTTCTTTCTTCCGATAATTACTATCAGAAGTGAGAATAAGATCTTCAGCATAAAGTTGTGTGTGGATTTATTTATTTGGTAGTGGAACATTTGTTTCCTTCTGTTCTATGATGCTGATGATGTTTCTGAAGCGCGGGATCATTGGGATGTAATACCCTACAACTTTTACCCTGTATGTTTGACCAACCCGAAACAAAGGGTAAAGATCATCTGCATTACTTTTATTATGATAGTAGTTATCCATATTGAGGAAAACTTCATTTTCGGTAAAAATAAAGTATTTTTCTCCCTCACCCCTCCATATTTCCTTATTTACAATAACAATTGTTTCCTCAGTTTCTGAAAAGAAAGGTTCAAAAAACATAAATCCGAAAACTAGTATTACAAGAATTATGATCACTCCAAGAAACATAGCCAGTTTTGTCATCATACTGCTCGGTGTCAATTTCTCAACTCACTAATTGTTATTGATATTATAAAATCCTTAAAGTGATTTTTTAGCTACATTTAAGCTACCACAACCACAGAGGTAACTTTTTATACTATGAAAAATAATGCCAAACTTAGATTACGTGTAAAGTGGAATTTCAGCTTAAAAAATTAGTAGTTTTAAACCGGAAAGTTTAATTTATGAATTGTTATTCAATTTTTGCTGACAAAGAGATGAAAATTACCTATCGATTAATAATTATATTTTTGCTGCTATTAACAGCTATTGCAGGATGTATGAAAGAAAAAGTGGAGAAACCCGGTGAGAAAATCACCTTGCTAAGGAGATATGACATTCCTGTACCTGAACCGTCAGGTTTAACGCTTGCCAGCAATCAAAACAGATTCTGGACGGTTAGTGATGAAGATAGTTCTCTGTATGAACTGGATAAGTTCGGAAAGATTATTAAAAGGATAAAAGTTAATGGGTTCGATCTTGAAGGTGTAACTATAATTGATGAAGCGACCCTTGCAATTGTCCTGGAAAGAACCCGCGAAGTAGTCGTTTTAGATACATCCGGAACAGAACTACAAAGAGTAAAAATAAATTTGGAAGGTGAGCTGAATTCCGGGCTGGAGGGTATTACTTACAATGAGAGTACAAAGCATTTTTACATTGTAACTGAAAAAGATCCTGCGTTCATAATTGAGCTTGATGGAGATCTTAATGAAGTAAGAAGAGATACGATAAAATTTGCAGCGGATGTTTCGGGTATCTTTTATGATGAAAACGATAACGTGCTTTGGATTTTAAGTGATGAGGACAAGATGGTAGTTAAAACAGATATGGAGTTGAATATCATCACCAAGTTTAAAATTTCAGTAATCCAGCCGGAGGGAATTACAGTTAATAAAAAGGGTGACAGAATGTATATAGTCTCGGATAGAGAAGAAAAATTATCCGTTTATAAAATCAATTGATAAATAAACGGCTTGGTTATTTTTTAATCAAAGATAGGAATGAATTAAACAGCCTTGGTTTTTCCCCTAATCATTTGCCAAATTGTAATCAGAATAATCTGAATATCAAGTGTGAAAGTCCAGTTTTCAATATACCATAAATCATACTGAATTCTTTTTGTGGTTCTTCTCCAGTTTTCTTCCTCATTTTCCACATCACCTCTTAAGCCGTGTACTTGCGCCCAGCCGGTAATTCCTGGTTTCACATTATGCCTCAACCGAATTTCATCAACCACCTTTCTGTACTTTTTGTCATATGGAATTGCGTGCGGTCTTGGACCTATTGCAGACATTTCACCTTTTAGAACATTTAAGAATTGAGGCAGTTCATCCAGGTTAGATTTCCTTAAGAATTTACCGATACGTGTAACTCTTGGGTCATCTTTAACAACCGGTTTAACCACCGAAATTTCTGATTCATTTTGAACATTCATCGTTCTGAATTTATAACAATTGAATTTTTCGTTCTTCGTTCCAATTCTATCCTGAATAAAAAAGATGGGGCCTGGGGTGGTTAACTTTGAAAGGATAAAAATGATAGGGTAAACCCAGCTTAAAGTAAAAATGATAACTGCCAGCGAAAAAACTATATCGAATGATCGTTTTAAAATTCGCTTTTGAACTTCATCAAGTGGTTCGCGTCGTAGTGTTATTATTGGGAAATCTCCAAAAGAACTTAATTGGAACCGGTTGGATAAGTAATGAAAATAATCCGGAATGATGTGAGTTTTTACCGCCCTCCTGTTACATATTTTTATTATATCATCCAACTGATGGCTGGAATCTGCAGCAAGTGCTATCACAACTTCTTCAACTTTTTCTGACTGCAATAATATTTCCAGTTTGTGTTTTGTTTCGTTGGCTTCATCAATCTCTTTAATTGAATCTTCACCGCTGATTGATCCTACAAAATTATATCCAAAATCCGGGTTGCCACCCACCATTGATTTTATATTATCCGAAATATTTTCAGCTCCAATTACCAGCAAATTTCTTATGTTCTTCCCTCTTTTCCGAAGAACCTTTAATCCTTTACGAAAGAGAATGACTCTAAAGCAAATAGCAGCAATTAAAAAGAGTGCATAGTAGATTATAAAATATCTTGTAAAAAGATCTTCTTTTGCCAGGAAGATGAAAACAATGGAAGCAACAACCTGGGTCGTAGTACTCTTTAAAATATTTACAAACTGTATTGGAAAGTTTCTCGAATAAAAATCATCATAAAAACCAATGCTGCTTGATGTAATGATCCAGAGAAGATTTAATCCAATCAAAAGGAAAAACATATAATTTCTATCAGCCAGTATTTCCCACGATTGCGCAATTACAGCCGATAACAGGAACACTATATTTAAAAGTAATAAATCGCTTAGTAACCTGAAAAGGAAAATGGATCTTTTATTTACTATCATTCTGTTTCTTTTTTACCGTGAAAAAATTGCTGAGATCTTTCATTTACAAAACTCTTAATATTCTCTTCAAAATTCATTCTGCTGAATTTTTCAGAATGCGTTCTAATCGCAGTTGCATCAAACGAATCTATCTTATTCTCAAATTGGATAACAGCATTTTTAATTGATTCGGAACTTTGCTCATCAAATAAAAGCCCGGTTGTTCCATCAATTACTGATTCCTTTGCACCGCCTTTATTTAATGCAATTACAGGCGTTCCGCAAGCCATAGCTTCAACCACTATAATTCCAAAATCTTCTTCCGCTGCAAAAACAAATGCTTTCGCTTTCTGCATAAATGATTTTAAAGCTTCTCTATCCTGATGTCCTACTATCTGAATATTAGATTCAGCATTTGATTTTAATTTATCTTTTTCAGGTCCGCTCCCAATTACCACAAGGTTCTTATCTGGCATTTTGTTAAAAGCTTCTACAACAAGATCAAGCTTTTTATAAGGAACCATCCTTGATGCGGTTAAATAGTAATCTTCCTTTTGATTTCCAACTTCGAATTTATCCATATCAACCGGGGGATAAATTACTTTGGCACTTCTTTTATAAATTCTTTCTATTTTCTCAGCAATGTGATGAGAATTTGCAATGAAGAAATCAACATTTGCAGCCGAATTTAAATCCCATTTTCGTAAATAATTGATAAATACTTTTGCAATAATACCTTTAAATCCTCTCAGGTAATGTTCTGATTGATCCCATGCATATCTCATCGGTGAGTGGCAATATGTAATCTGCAGCTGATTTTCTCGTTTCTTAAAACCTTTTGCAACAGCATGAGAGCTTGAAATAATAATCTCATAAGCTGAAAGATCTAACCTTTCTATTGCTGATGGAAAAAGCGGCAGGTAGTTTCTGTGTTTGTTTTTAGCGAGGGGCAGCTTTTGTATAAAAGATGTTTTGGCTTTTCTTCCTTTTAAAATTATTTTTCTTTGTTCATCGTTCAGAAAATCAACCAGGGCAAAAACATCAGCATTAGGCCAGATGTTTGTAAACGATTCAACCACTCTTTCGGAGCCAGCATAGTTAACAAGCCATTCGTGTACAATTGCTGTTTTAAACATTAAGAAATTTTATTTTTCTTGCAGAATTGAATTAAACAGATTTTTATAATTCATGTTAAAATGTTCAAGGGAAAATTTCTTCATCACGGTTTCTCTCGCATTTTTCCTGATGCTACGTAATTCTTCACTGTTAAAATTATCTATGCAGTAATTTACGGTTTTGGTTAGTTGATTTGCATTGTTTTGCTCTACCAAAAAACCACTCTTCTTATCTTCAATTAGTTCAGGAATTCCGCCTGAATTAGCTCCAACAACTATTTTTGAATAAGACATTGCCTCTAGTATGTTATAACCTAAAGATTCTTCCACGGTTGAGAAATTTAAAAGAATATCAATTGAGTTGTAGATTTCATCCGTAGAATCTATATGTCCGTGAAATACAACCTTGTTCTCTAATCCATTGTCCTTGATTATAGATTGAATCTTATCATAGTAACTACGCGAATCATCATCGTTAAGCTTTGTACCAAAGATATGCAAAAAGACATATTTATTTTTCGATAAAACAAGCGTAGTTGCCCGAAGGATCATGTCTATACCCTTAGCCCGAATTATGCTGCCAACAAAACCGAGATTTATATTTTCATTATTGCTTATTGCGCTATCATTTACAAGTGGTTTTATAGCATTGTGAATTACGATAATTTTTTCACTCTCCGAATCATTTAAAATATCAGTTGTTCGCAGTGCAACAGCATTAGAAACACAAACTAACTTTTGCACTCTTTTACCCATAAACGCAAGCACTTTGGCATCGAGAGAGTTTTTATTGTATAGTAAATGCTGAATAATAATCATTTTCCTTCTGGTTAGCTTTGCAGCAATGTATGCATAAAGTGCTGCAAAATTACCATTTGCAACAATTAGATCGGGTTTACTTATTAGGATTGCTCTAACAATATTAATGGATGAGGATATAATTTTTAATGCTATTTGTAGTTTATCTTTTAAGTCCCATTGATTGGATTTGCGAAATATTTTTCGCAGACTATTTATTTTAATTAGTTTAATTTTGGCATCATTAAATTTAGCATATGCTTTACCCGGAGGGGAGGCAATAACAAAATCAAAATCTTTATTTCCCTTAATCAGGTTCAGTAAGAATAATTCTCCTCCGCCCCAGCTTTCCATAACGGAGACACACAGTATCTTATGTTTAGTTTGCTGATTCACAAAATGATGTTAAATAATCTTATTAGTTTATTATTTTTTATCTTACAATATCTTATAATATAATCTTTATTACAATCTGCACTAGGATTTATAGCAACATCCAGATGATAATTTCTATAATAACACCAACGTATAATTCCGGAAAAACAATTGAACAAAATGCACAGTCGGTGCTAAATCAAAACCACAAGAATTTTGAGCAGATAGTAATTGATAATTTAAGCGATGATGACACTTTAAAAAAAATAGAACAACTTTATAAAAATGCAGGTAATATTGATAAGCTGAGAATTATAAATGAAAAAGATAATGGCATAGCCGAAGCATTTAATAAAGGAATAAAAACAGCTGGTGGTGAAATTGTTGGAATATTGAACGGAGACGATCAATATTATGATGAATATGTATTGGAAAAAGTTATAAATTGTTTTAAGGATGAAAACGTATTATTCGTTCATGGCAAAATCTATTTTGATGATCCGCTTTATGGTACAAATATTAGAAAGCCTCTTTTATGCCCTGTTACTAAAGCTATGCCGTATAACCATCCCACAATGTTTTTTAGAAAAGAAGTTTACACACAGTACGGTTTTTTTGATACCGGTTATAAATTTGCTATGGATTTTGAATTTATCTGTCGTCTTTTTAAATCAATTATTGATTTTAAAAAAAGAGGAATTTATTTAGAGGGCAAACCACTCGTTACAATGATTGCCGGTGGTGCTTCCTGGAAAAACGAGTTAGAAGCTATTGAAGAAACTAAAAAAGCATTGGAGAAATATGATTATTGGAATTTTGATGCAAAGAAAAATTACTTTTTAAGAAAGTTGCGTACAAAAATAAAATCCTGGTTTTCAGTAATTAAAATGGAAAAAGCAGTTATCCATTGGCGGAAACGAAAGTGGGAAAATTAACAAATAAAAGATGATTTCTTTTAACCAAATATGCGAGAGATTCCCTGATGTTGAGGATATCATATTTATTTCTGAAAGTGAAGCGGATCCTTCAAGGAAATCTTTTCTCCTAAATGATGTTATAATTAAATCACGAAAACTTGAGGATGACAAAAGTGCCCACTTACGCCATAATGATCTTAAAGAAGAGTACGAAATACTTAAATTAAGTGATGCAGTAAAAAGTATTCCAAAAGCACTTCACTACCATAAAAATGAATTTTACGAGCTGCTCCTTTTAAGTTATTTGCCCGGGACACAGCTTCGTAACCTTCAGCTTTCTTTTATTCAGACTGCTAGGGTTACGCTTAAGGTATTAAAAATTTTGGTTAGATTATCCGGCGAAAGAATTTGTCATAATGATGTTACACCCCAGAACGTTCTTCTAACAGATAAAAATAATGTTTCATTAGTTGATTTTGATCAGGCGGTAAGAACCACAATTGTTAAGGCATTAGCCGGAAACATTTTAGGAATTAAAAGCGGAGAATCGAAAGTGAGTTACGGACTTAATACAATATTCAAAGATTATTTAAGAAAGCATTTTCCTAATGTCCTTTATTCAATTAAGAGATTGCTTGGTAGAAACGCTGAATTCGAAGAACATGAATTACCCGCCATCAATAATACTGCTGATCCAAGGCTAAAAAAATTACTTGATGCATGGAGACTTGCGCAAAAATCAAATGCGAGCGCACCGGCATTACCATTAGCATATTATGCTATTGATTTTGAAGGATATCACTTTCCGGGCGAAAGACCCTGGAATGAAAGATGGGATAGGTTAAATAGTTTATCCGATTATTCGGGAAAAACTATCTTAGAACTTGGCTGCAATATGGGATTGCTTTCAATTCATCTATTAAAAGAATCAGGCGCAGCAAAGTGTATTGGGGTTGATCATGATAAAAAAATATTAGAATCGGCTAAATTAATCAGTGAAGTTTTTGAAGTGTACCCCGTGTTCAGGCAAATAAATTTTGATTCTGCCAAAGATTGGGAAAGTGATCTTTTATCCAACAACATCGATATTGTTTTCGCTCTTAACGTGCTTAATTGGGTAAATGATAAGGATAGATTATTAAACTTCCTATCTAACTTTCCGGAAATAATTTTTGAAGGACACGATACTACAGAAGTTGAAAGAAAGCGTTTTGAGCAAATTGGATTTAATACAATTGAGGAAGTTGGTTACAGCGAAAGGGAGCGGATAATTTTGAGATGCAGGAAATGAATAAATGAATGGTAGTGATGAGGAAAAAAGAAGATCGAGCCAGGTTAAACGTGATCTGAAGTTATCAGTTTTAACTGGTCCGCTAACGTTTATTGTTCCCGTTCTTTCATACTTGTTTTTATACCCCATTATTCTTACCCATTCAAGTCTTGAAGTTTTAGGTATTTGGTCATTATATGTAACCACAGTATCATTCTTTACAGTAGCTGATATCGGTTTCAGCCTGCATTTAATGCGCGAAGCCGGAACTGACCGTGATGAAGATGTTCTGATAAAATTAAAAAAAGAGTCGCTCTCGGCAAAGAGATTTTACCTCCTGCTCGGTTTATTTGGGATAGCGATAGTTTTAATTTTAAAAAATTCGTTGTTCAGTTATGCCGAAAATGTTTATTCATCTTCTGCTTTATTTTATTCAGCACTAATTCTTGTTATCGGTACAACTCTGCAGTTATTATCTTCACTTGATGCTGCAATACTATCAGCCCGTGCAGATAATTATTTTGTAAAATTAGTAAGAAGTGTCTCACCTATTTTCACCTATGGTATTGCAATAATTGGTGCGCTGTTTTATACACCAATCGAGGGTTTTGCTGTTGGTTTCCTTTTAGCAAACTTTTTCCTTCTCATTGTTTATTATAAAAGAATTAAGAAGAAACATACCACCTGGAGTAGAATAAATATTACCTTAACTCTTAAAGAAACTTCTGAAAGATTAAAAGAACTTTTTAAACAAGGATGGCAGCTTTATAGTGTTTCTCTTGGAATGATTTTACGGCAACCGGTGATACGATATGTTATTGCTATTATTATGGGGCTACCCGCGGTTGGTATTTTTGATATTGCAATGAGGGTTACAACAACTTCCAGAGATGTGATAACTTCCGGGTTTGCTTCACTCTACCCTTCATTTTCATATTATTACAGGAATAAAGAGCGGGATAAGCTGATTGAAATAATTACAATTTCTCTGATGGTTCTAATTCCTGTTGGTGCTGTTTCTCTTGTAATTTTGGTTTTCTTTCCGGAGCTCATTTATAGTGTGTGGCTTGGAGATTTCCCGGTTGGAATTATTTCAGCTACAATTATCTTAGCAGTCTGGCAGTTTATCACAATACTGAATGTCCCTTTCTGGTATCTGCTTCAGGCATCTCACCATGAAAAAGTTGCGGCTATTGCTATCTGGGCACATACAATTTCAGTTCTGCTATTGCTTCCGTTGGTATTTACAGGGATTAATATTTCACTCGATCAACTGCTAATTTATTGGATGATTACCGCTTTGTTAACACAGGTTTTAATCTACTTTTTTGTAGAATCTAATCTTTCAATGTTCTGGATTGTATTCAAAAACAAACGGCTCATATTAGTTTTCGCTGCCAGCATATTATTTTTTGTTGCAATCCTTCTTACTGGTTTAGTGATATCATTTAAGGTTGCTGAGCTATTGATTCCAGCACTCATAATTACGGCTCTGTTCATACTTTCACTCTTACCTTTTTACATTCCTATTGTTAAAAAAAGTTTTTCATTCAAAAAACTTAATTCTGGTAAATAATCTTATTTGGGATTTTCTTATCCCGAGCTTATTTATTCATCAGAAAATTTCCACAAATTGTTGTAAATTTGTATAATAAAGTTAAAATATAAGAGGAAAAAATGTCTGAAGATAATCATCCAATACTTTTTATGCAGTTAGTAATGCAAAACCAACAGATTGCAATGATGGCAATGGGTAAGATTAAAAATCCTGTTACTGATAAAATTGATAGAAATCTAGAGTATGCTAAAGTTTCAATAGATACACTGGATATGCTGCAAGCAAGAACAAAAGGTAACCTTACCGAGTACGAGGAAAAGTTTTTATCCGAAGCTTTAAAAGACTTAAAGCTCAATTATGTCGATGAGGTTGAAAAGGATAAAGCCGGTTCAACCAGCGAAGAACCTAAGGAAGAAAAGAAAACTACTGACAAAACTCCTCCTGAAGAAAATAGCGCAAAGTAGTTGTTGTTTAACTTTAATGACAAATTAATATGCTGATAGGAATAATAGCTAATATTACCAAGGAGAATGTTTTTGAAGTTGTTTCTTCATTTATCCGGAAGCTTAAAGCTAATGGTCTGGATTACATTCTTACCAGCGCGCTTGCAGAAGAAAAGGATAAGCTTAAAATCGAATTAGATGAAGATTTGCCTGCTGACGATAGTGAAATTTACGAGAAGAGTGATATTATAATTTCAATTGGGGGCGATGGAACAATGCTCT
>RCND010001456.1_pt1 | contig 13405 bp, 12 predicted proteins | sample 2041351 | NCBI WGS metagenome assembly RCND01 (sample SAMN09708230, study PRJNA481090) | Marine sediment metagenome, whole genome shotgun sequencing project. | biome: marine sediment; feature: ocean; material: sediment; isolation source: Sewage treatment plant 12B marine sediment (STP12B) ...
CGAGAATACGGTGAGTCAATCGGTCCCATGCAGTACGGGATTACGTACATCGTGCGCCCGCGCATTGCGCCGTCAAACAGAGCGTCGACCCTGGCGTGCCCATCGGCAGGGCTCATCCAATTGTTATTGGGTCCGGCTTCGATCTCACTTTCGGTGCAAACATAAGTTTGATGCTCGACCCGGGCCACGTCGCTGGGGTCCGACAGATGCAGATAACAGTTGGGATAGGTGTCGGGGTTGAGTGCCGACAAGGTGCCCGTGTCCTGCATTTTTTGAATAAAACGTTTGTATTCGCTATCGCTGCCGTCGCACCAGACAATGTCTTCTGGTTGTGTGCGGTTTGCGACCTCATCTACCCAGGCGTTTAGGGTCGAAAGGGATGTCGACATGTCAGATTCTCGTTTGCCTGTAAGGCTTCTTATTTTGAGCGGTTGAACCGCCATCTGGGAGCGAAATTATACCTACTAGGCGACAATAATAAGCCCTTCATTAACATATACCGCATCATTTTCTGGTCCAATCCGTGTAGTCTTTGCGCTGTGACCAAGCTTTCAGATTTCTTCGGCGAAAATAGCCCCCTTCAATCCTACCTGCCCGGATTCCAGCCGCGGGCGGTACAGGCGTGGATGGCGGAATCTGTGGCGGAAGCGATCGCTAATCGTGGCAAAATCGTGGTCGAGGCCGGCACTGGAACGGGTAAGACATTCGCGTATTTGTTGCCTGCCTTGCAGAGCGGACGTAAAACGATCATCTCGACCGGTACCAAAGCGCTGCAGGATCAGCTTTACCATCGTGACCTGCCGTTAATCTCGAAAGCCGTTGGGCGACCGGTAGAAACTGCGCTGTTGAAAGGGCGCTCCAATTATCTGTGTGTGCACCGCCTGGACCAGGCGACCGAGCTGCCACTGTCTTTGCTCAATGACTTGCACGAGGTTCGCGAGTGGCGACATCGCACTATCAGCGGTGATTGCGCCGAGCTTAGTGAGGTTGCGGAAGACTCCTATATCTGGCCGCACGTTACGTCTACGGTTGATAATTGCCTGGGGCAAAAGTGTCCTGAGTATTCCAAATGTCACGTTGTTAAGGCGAGGCGAGCAGCGCAGGAAGCGGATCTAGTGGTCGTCAATCATCACTTGTTGCTTGCTGATCTTGCGATGAAGGAAGAGGGCTTTGTCGAATTCCTGCCCGGCGCTGAAGCAATCATTCTAGACGAGGCGCACCAGATCCCGGATCTCGCCGTACAGTTCTTCGGCGTCGGTCTTGGCAGCCGCGAACTCGATCGGATTGTTGAGGATGTGCGTGCGGAGAGTATTTCGTTTCAGCAACCTGAATTGCAACGTCGTATCGATCAGCTGCAGACAGCAATTCGGGTGTTGAAGGCAGATGCGCCAAGGAAAGAGGGTAAGCACCAACTTTCGGACGTGTTGCCTGATATACGCGATGCCTTACATTCATTACGCATCGCACTCGGTGAAGTGCAAGAAGCATTGCTTGATATTTCAGACGCGTCGACCGAATTGGATCAATTGCATACGCAGGTCATAGGCATCATCGAGCGACTAGCTCTATTAGCGAATGATGAGACCTGGGATGGCTTGCGTTGGCTGGAGATCAACCCTCGCAGTTTCCGTCTCAACCTGACGCCGCTCGATGTGTCGGAAATACTAAGCGGCATGATCAACGACCCCAGTCAGGCCTGGATATTTACTTCGGCGACGCTCGCTATCGGAGACGATTTCTCACACTTCTTGTCGCGCATGGGACTGGCGGGAACCACTGCATTGACGTTTCCCAGCCCGTACGCCGTCGCTGACAATGGTATTGTGTATCTTCCGCCAGATCTTCCCGAGCCCTCGAATCCGTTACATACCGGGGCCGCGCTGGAAGCGGTTGCGCCGCTTCTCAAGATGACCTCGGGCGGCATGTTTTGTCTGTTCACGAGCCATCGCGCACTGAATAACGCTGCGCAATGGTTCAAGACCAACAAGAAGGTTCTGGCAGGACGCAAACTATTCGTTCAAGGCGCTACACCGCGCGACGAGTTGCTGCGACGCTTTCGTGAAGAAGGCAATGCGGTGTTGCTTGGTACCGGCAGTTTCTGGGAGGGAGTCGATGTTCGCGGTCAGGCGCTATCGGTCGTCGCTATCGATAAGCTGCCGTTCGGTTCACCGGCGGACCCGCTGATGATGGCGCGATTGGAGTTCATCCGGCGCGAGGGTGGCAACGGGTTTTCACAACATCAGTTGCCGCAGGCGGTACTTGCTATGAAGCAGGGCGCCGGTCGACTTTTACGTGACCAGAACGACTACGGCGTCATTGTGCTTTGTGACCCGCGCATTACGAGCAAGAGTTACGGTCGTACGTTCCTCAAGAGTTTTGAGCCGATGCCCTCCACAAGAGCCATCAAGGATGTTGCGGACTTTCTGGCCAAGCACGAGAACAAGAAGGCCAGCGCGTGAAGTTGCTGGCGCTGGATACTTCTTCGGTCTCCTGTTCGGTTGCAGTTACGCTCGACGATACGATTTTCGAGCGCTACGAAGAGCAGCCACGCGAGCATACGCGTCTGCTGGTGCCGATGATTCAAGCGGTGCTAAACGAGTCCGAGGTCGCACTTTCTGAGTTGGACGCGATCGTGCTTGGGAACGGGCCAGGCTCGTTCATCGGCATGCGTATCGCAGCTTCAGTGGCACAAGGTCTCGCTTACGGGTCTGGATTAAGAATCGTTCCGGTGTCGTCGCTGGCGGCGGTGGCTGCGGAGGTCTTCGCGGACGGTGATGCTGCAGAGGTCGTGGTCACACAGGACGCACATATGAGCGAAGTTTACCTCGGGATCTTTACTCGAGGGCCTGACGGCTTGCCCGTTGCCTCAATGTCTGAGCGCTTGCAAGCGCAAGAAGCGATTGCGGAACTTGATAAGGCGGCTGATGGCCACAGATATGCAGCCGGCGCAGGTTGGCAGCGATACCCGGAGCTGCTTGCGAACAATACTGCCAGGCTCGACACGGTGACTGAACTATTGCATCCGCGCGCCCGGTATTTGCTTGGTCTTGGTGCCCAGAGCCTGGAGTCTGGCTCGTCAATAGGCCCGGCTGAACTCATGCCCGCCTATCTTCGGCAAAAAGTTGCTGAGAAACCGGCTCCAAGGTCGTAACAGTTCTGTAATATAGCCCTGTTGTAATGTCGCGACCGCGCTGCAAAGCGCATTTCAAGTGCAACTCAAATGGCAGCAAGCAAGATTCTGATTGTTGAAGACGAAACCGCCATACGCGAGATGATTGCGTTTCATCTCAGTCGTGCAGGCTATGTCACGCTTGAAGCCGAAAACTGCAAAGACGCACGCGAATTGCTCGCGGACAAACAACCCGACCTTGCTCTGGTTGATTGGATGTTGCCGGATATGAGCGGGCTCGAGTTGGTCAGGATGCTAAAAAGAGATCGCGCCAATGATGACCTTGCGATCATCATGCTGACGGCCAGGGCGGACGAATACGATAAGGTCGCCGGGCTCGAAGGTGGCGCAGACGACTATATTACGAAACCGTTCTCGCCGCGTGAACTGATTGCCAGAATCCATGCCGTGTTGCGTAGAGCTGTCAGCGCTGATAGCGATGTGATTGATGTTGGCACCATCAAGGTGGATGGTGCAGATCATCGAGTAACGGCAAATGGTCATGAGGTGCATTTGGGACCAACAGAGTATCGCTTGCTGCACTTTCTTATTTCGCATCCAGATCGGGTCTACAGCCGCGAGCAACTACTGGACCGTGTCTGGGGTGCCAACGTGTATGTCGAAGAACGTACGGTCGATGTTCATGTGCGTCGATTGAGGAAAGCGCTCTCGGCTGAGAGTGCAGACAAGTACATACAAACTGTGCGTGGCGCCGGTTATCGGTTTTCAACAAAGTGAGCGATTCCGGTCGAAAAATTCTGGCCAGTAGCGCGTTGTTGCTCGCGCTCGGTGCGCTTATAGGCTGGATCTACGGTGGTTTGGAAAGAGGTCTGCTAATTGCCGCACTTGTTGTGTTGCTCTGGCAATTGCGCAATCTTATTGCTTTCGAGCGCGCTTTGCGCAGCGGTGACTTCCGCTTCTTTCGTGACGGTGATGGAATCTGGCAGCAACTGTTTTCTCGATTCAGCTACGAGCGGGAGCGCGGCAACCGATACAAACAACAACTACGAAGAGTCGTTAAGGAAGTTCGCAAATCAATAAATGCGATGCCTGACGCAGCAGTCGTAATCAATGCTGATAACGAAATCATGAGCAGCAACCGTGCAGCGAAACTGCTGCTCGGGGTGAAACCGAAGAAGGACCGCGGGCAACGTGTGGATAATATTATTCGATCGCCCGGTTTGACTGCGTTGCTGGCGGACACCGATTCGGACAGAACTGTTGATCTTGAATCCCCGGTCCGGGAAGACGTTTGGCTTAATTGCCGGGTTGTGCCCTATGGAGCCGATCAGAAGCTTTTATTGATTCGCGACGTAACCGATCGCATGCGCCTAAGCAAGATACGCCGAGATTTCGTCGCCAATGCCTCGCACGAACTACGCTCGCCTCTCACCGTTATAAGCGGCTATCTCGAAACATTCGCTGACGACGAGGAGGTTCCAGAGCACTTGGTAAAACCGCTTTCTCAAATGCAGTCGCAGGCGCGGCGCATGACTACGATTATCAAAGAACTGCTTGATCTGTCTCGACTGGAAGGTGCTGGTCAAGCCGACACCGAACAGGCGATTGATATTGCGGCGTTAATAACCGCGACCAAAGAGACGTTTTCGGGGGCAGGGGATGTACCCGTCATTGACGTGAGTATCGAATCATCGGATCGTTTGCTGGGCGCACAAGGCGAGATCGAGTCGGTTCTTAGTAACCTGATTTCCAATGCGGTGCGGCACACACCGACGGACGGGCGCATAGAAATAATCTGGCAGTCCGGGACTGAAGGCGCTGACTTGACCGTTCGTGATAGTGGCGAGGGAATTGTCGCAGAGCATATTCCGCGACTAACCGAACGCTTCTTTCGGGTCGATCGTGGGCGCGCTCGAGGAGACGGCGGATTCGGGCTCGGCCTGGCGATCGTAAAGCACGTTCTGGAACGACACTCAGGAACATTGTTGGTTAGCAGTGAGCCGGGAATGGGCAGTGAATTTCGTTGCCATTTTCCAGCGCAACGCGTTCTTGCCACATGATTGGCGTGAAATTGATCGACACGCAGTAGAAATGAAAGTAGGTTTATCTTAGCAACGAGGCAGGTTTACAGCATGCAAGCATCCGATTTTACAGACCATATTTCACGTAGCTTCAATCAGGATATTGAAGAGTTACGCAACCAAGTGCTGGCTATGGGCGGTCTGGTTGAATCACAGTTGTCCAAAGCGATTGCCGCACTCGTGAGTGGCGACAGCGAGCTAGGACTCAAAGTTGCCAATGATGACTACAAGGTGAACGCCCTCGAAGTCAGTATCGATGAGGAATGTAGCCGGATTCTTGCGACACGTGCACCGGCGGCTGGCGATCTGCGTTTAATCGTGGCAATTATCAAGACGATAACTGACCTTGAACGTATCGGGGATGAAGCTGAGAAAATCGGTTTCCTGGCATCGAAATTGGCCGCCATGGACCGACCATCTGACTCCTACCGTGAGATAAAGACGCTTGGCACGCACGTTCTACATATGCTACGCGATACTATGAACGCGTTCGCCAGGCTGGATGTCGCCGAGTCTTTCGAAGTCCTGCGTGAAGATGAGCGTGTCGATGAGGAGTACGAAGCGATTCAACGTCAGTGCATCACCTTCATGATGGAAGATCCGCGCAGTATCAAACGCGTCATGAATGTAACCTGGGTAGCTCGTTCACTCGAAAGAATTGGTGATCATTCCAAAAACATCTGTGAGTATGTGATCTATATGGTGAAAGGACGTGATGTGCGCCATACTGGAATCTCCGAGGCGTCGGACCTCGCAACTGAATAGTTCACAATGAATTTACCGTCCAGGCGTGCTCTAAATTTCTTAGGATTTCTGATTTGCTCCGGGATGATGGGGTTCGCGCTTTACGCGCAGCACCAGCTCAACCTCGACCCATGTCCATTATGTATTTTCCAGCGCATTGCGGTTATTGGTATGGGCCTGGGATTCTTGCTATTGGCGCTGCACAACCCGAGCCCGGGGTGGGCCCGACGAATTTACCTCGGTATCTTCGCCTTGTTCGCTATCGAGGGGCTTATTGTCGCCGGCCGACACGTTTGGCTGCAACATCTGCCGGCTGACGAAGTACCGTCTTGTGGGCCGGGTCTTGGCTATATGATCGACAACTTTCCGTTTGCCGACGCACTCAAAATGGTATTTACCGGTTCCGGAGAGTGCGCGTCGGTCGACTGGTCATTGGTCGGTCTGTCGATGCCAATGTGGGTACTAATTGGCATAGTCGGCCTAACTGCAGCCAGTATTTGGAATAATCTAATCCGCGACCAGTAATTTTTCGCAAATTCGGCGATACATTGACGACAAGGTAATGACGTCATCAATAAGTACGTGTTCGTCGATCTTGTGAATCGATGCATTGATCGGTCCCAGTTCGACAACGTCCGTGCCTGCTGGCGAGATAAATCGGCCATCCGATGTGCCACCGCCAGTCGATAACTCCGGAGCGTGACCCGTGTGTTCCTCAACAGCTGCCGACACCGCAGAGATTAAGTCACCTGGCGCAGTAAGAAACGGCTCTCCGGACAGATGCCAATTCAACTCGTGGTCGATGTTGTGGGCGTCAAATATTTCATGCACGCGTTCTTGCAAGCTGTCGTGAGTCCAGACCGTTGAATAGCGGAAATTGAAACGTGCTGATAATTGTCCTGGCGTCACATTCGGAAACCCGATGCCGGCCTGAATATCCACGACCTGAAAACTGGTCGGCGGAAAAAACTCGTTGCCCTGATCCCACGCGACCTCATGTAACTCGGCGAGGACCGGAGCGAAGCGGCGAATAGGATTGTCCGCCAAGTGCGGATAGGCAACGTGACCCTGTATGCCATTAACGGTTAGCAAGCCGCTGAGTGATCCACGGCGGCCAACTCGGACAATGTCGCCCAGCTTCTTTTCACTCGAGGGTTCTCCAAGCACACACCAATCGATTTTTTCGCCTCGAGCCTGGAGTGTCTCGACGACCTTGAGCGTGCCATCGCGTGCGCGACCTTCCTCGTCACTGGTGATCAGGACGGCGAGGCTGCCGCGGTGATCTGCATGCGCTGCGACAAATTCCTCCAACGCTACGATCATTGCGGCGAGACCGCCCTTCATATCTGCTGAGCCCCGCGCATAGATCGCGCCGTCACGAATATTGGGTTCGAACGGATCCGAGCTCCATTCTTCTTCGGGCCCAGGCGGCACCACGTCAGTGTGTCCCGCGAAACACAACACCGGACCCGCATCGCCGCGGCGCGCATACAGATTAGTGACGTCTCCGAACGGCATCGACTCGCATTTGAAATCAAGTGCGCTGAGTCGAGCAGCAAGTATTTCCTGACAGCCGGCATCGTCGGGCGTAACGGAGCGACAGCGAATAAGATTCATCAAGAGTTCTATCGAGGAATGTTCTTTAACCATCTGAAATTCTTATAAAAATATGTTTAGGGAGGGAATCGCTACGGGAGTACTAACGATTAGCTTTTGCAACAAATCGGTAACAATCCATCGCTATCCTGTGCGCTATAGATGTAGTCATTATTACATTCATTTCGGAGATAGCACGTGTCATTCAAAACACAAACGTTCGCGCTTAGCACCATCGCCGTAATTACGGCTTTATTCTGCGGTACGGCAGCCGCGCAGGCCAGTCGTGATTATATCTACATCGTCGGTTCATCGACCGTCTATCCGTTTTCGACAGTGGTCGCCGAACGCTTCGGACGCAGTACTGATTTTAAGACGCCGAAAGTTGAGGCCACGGGTTCAGGTGGCGGACTGAAGTTATTTTGCGATGGCGTCGGTGTCGACTATCCAGATATCACCAACGCTTCGCGTGCGATCAAGGCCTCAGAAGTTGAGTTATGTGCTTCGAACGGCGTGCAGGATATCGTAGAGGTGAGAATCGGCTATGACGGAATCGTAATCGCGCAGTCTCTGAATTCGACACCGATTGCATTGACTCGTGCGGAGATCTTCCTTGCGCTGGCAAAACAGATACCGGGCGCGAATAGCGGCGAGCTAATCGACAATCCGAATGAGAACTGGTCCGACGTTAATCCGGACCTGCCGGCGACACGCATTGAAGTGCTTGGGCCGCCGCCGACGTCGGGTACACGCGACGCGTTCGTCGAACTGGCGATGGAAGGCGGCTGCAATAGCGTTTCCTGGATCGCGGCATTGAAGAAAACCGCCGGTAATAGGTACAAGTCTATTTGCCACACGATTCGCGAAGATGGCGCATTCGTTGAAGCGGGTGAGAACGATAATTTGATCGTGCAGAAACTGGAAGCAAATCCGCTCGCGATGGGAATTTTTGGCTTCAGTTTTCTTGATCAAAACGGCGATAAAGTGGTCGGTGCCAAAGTGGATGGTATTGAGCCAACCTTCGACGCGATTGCCGACGGACAATACCCGATCTCGAGACCATTGTTTTTCTATGCAAAGAAAGCCCATGTTGATGTTATTCCAGGCCTGCGCGACTTGCTGCGGGAATTCACGAGCGAACGTGCTTGGGGCGAGGAAGGCTACTTGTCTGATCGCGGCTTGATTCCAATGCCAGTCGAAGAACGTGCTCAGGTGGCTGCCGACGTTCGCCAATTAACACCGCTGAAGCTTGCAGCCGAATAAGCGAGTTCGATGCAGAACACCACACTAGTATTGATTCTCGCCGCAATGGGAGTTGCGGCGTTTTTCATTGGACGAGGGCGCTCGCTCGAGTTGGCGGGTGGCCGCACCAAGGTGCGCGCGTTGCATTCTCTGCCCGGCTATTACGGCTATTTCACTGCGATTTGGTGCTTGCTGCCGGCAATGTTTTTGCTGCTCTGCTGGGTGCTGCTGGAAGCGAAAGTCATCGTTGCGCTGGTTGTTAGCGGCTTGCCGGAGGCGCAGCAAGCGCTTTCTGCGGGCGAGCTGAACCTGCTCGTCAATAATATTCAGAATCTCGCGAACGGCGATGCTATCAGCGTCACGGCGGATTTGATGTTGCAGGACGCTGCCGCTCGCTTCGTTGATTACTCCAGTCGCAGTCGTCAGCTATTGTCTGCAGTAATTATATTTGTCGCGGTCGTCGGTGGCCTGACAGCGTGGCGCAAAATTCGGCCCGATCTTAGAGCCCGTAATCGCGTCGAGCAAGTCGTCCTTGGCGCGCTGATCGCGGCCTCAAGCATCGCTATATTTACGACCATCGGGATCGTCTTTTCCGTCCTGTTTGAGGCTGTTCGCTTCTTTCAGGAGGTGCCGTTTACTGACTTCCTGTTCGGTCTGAATTGGAGTCCGCAAACTGCTATTCGTGCGGATCAGATTGGGTCGTCGGGTAGTTTTGGCGCAGTTCCGTTGTTCGCGGGAACAATTTTGATTACTGCTATCGCGATGACGGTGGCAGTTCCCGTAGGGCTGATGACAGCAATCTATCTTGCAGAGTACTCATCACGGCACGTTCGCAATACGGCCAAGCCCCTGTTGGAAATCCTTGCCGGTATTCCTACCGTGGTTTACGGGTTTTTTGCTGCTCTGACGGTCGCGCCGTGGGTACGACGAACTGGAGAAATGTTTGGGCTGGAGGTTGCATCGGAGAGCGCATTGGCGGCTGGCCTGGTCATGGGGATCATGATTATTCCACTGGTATCGTCTTTGACGGATGACGCCATCAATGCCGTGCCGAGCGCGATGCGAGACGGTGCACTTGGGCTGGGCTCTACGCGTTCAGAAACGATGCTCAAGGTGATATTGCCGGCTGCGCTACCGGGTATCGTAGGCGGCGTTCTATTGGCCGTATCGCGAGCGATTGGTGAAACTATGATCGTCGTGATGGCCGCTGGTTTGGCGGCCAACCTGACCGCAAATCCGTTCGAGGCGGTCACCACTGTCACGGTACAAATCGTAACGCTACTGGTTGGCGATCAGGAATTCGATAGTGCCAAGACTCTTGCTGCTTTTGCGCTGGGTCTCATGTTGTTTGTGGTGACTTTGATCCTGAACGTTATCGGCCTGCATGTTGTTCGAAAATACAGAGAACAGTATGAATAATTCGACGCGGCAGAAAGTGGCCGCCGGTTTGGGTCGAAGACGTCGCAAGGAACGAATTTTTCGTTACAGCGGCATGCTGGCGACAGCGGTAGGTATCGTATTTCTGATTGTGTTCTTTGCCGATTTAATCGGCAAGGGATCAACAGCATTCGTGCAAACATTCCTGCAGCTGGATGTTGAGATGAGCGCTGATGTGATTGCACCTGATGGCGAGATCGATCTGACGTATGCAGATTTCGACGGCTTAGCTAAGGCAGCTTTGCGCGTACAATTTCCCGAGGTGACGGGTCGCAGTGAGCGACGAGAGTTGTATCGACTCCTCAGTATTGGCGCTGGCTATCAGATTCGCGAAATGATCGCCACGGATCCGGAGCTAATGGGTACGACCCAGAATATTTGGGTTCCAGCCGCTTCCAATGTCGACATGCTGATAAAGGGCAACATCGATGCATCGATTGATGAATCACAACGGCCAATCTCGGATGCGCAGGTCGCATGGATAGAGTCCATGCAGGCGAGCGGGAGGCTGGAGACTCATTTTAATCGTGCGCTTTTTACGAATGGTGATTCTCGTGAGCCGGAACTCGCGGGCATTCGCGGCGCGCTGATGGGTTCTTTCTACATGCTGGTAGTGACCATCCTTCTGGCTCTTCCGATAGGCGTTGCTGCCGCCATTTACCTCGAAGAGTTTGCACCCAAGAATCGTTGGTCGGATCTGATCGAAGTCAACATCAATAATCTGGCGGCTGTGCCTTCAATCGTTTTCGGTTTGCTTGGCCTTGCGGTTTTCATCAACTGGGCGTCGCTGCCGCGCTCAGCTCCGTTGGTTGGCGGCCTGGTCCTGTCGCTGCTGACATTGCCCGTCATCATTATCGCGTCGCGCGCCGCTATCAAATCGGTACCGCCGTCCATTCGCGAAGCTGCTCTTGGGCTCGGCGCCTCCCGCATGCAGGTGGTTTTTCATCATGTAATGCCATTGGCGATGCCAGGCATGTTAACCGGGACAATTATCGGCATGAGTCGTGCCCTGGGCGAGTCGGCGCCGCTACTTATGATTGGCATGGTGGCCTTTATCGTGGATGTGCCTGGCGGACTTTCGGACCCCGCGACTGCATTGCCGGTGCAAATCTATCTTTGGGCGGACAGTCCCGAGCGTGCCTTTGCAGAGCGTACGTCCGCGGCAATCATGGTGCTGCTCGGGTTTCTCTTGCTAATGAATTTGGTCGCGGTAATCTTGCGCAAACGCCTGGAACGTAAATGGTAACTAAAATGACACAAGTGCAAGGCGAGGTTGCCTCGCAGCTGACTGAAGTGGAGCAAACTGTCGGCAATGTCCGCTGTGAGAATCCGTACGTCGTGGCAGAAGATGTCAATGTCCACTATGACGACAACCACGCCATCAAGAACGTGACGCTTGAGATCGGCAAGAAGGAGGTCATCGCGTTGATCGGGCCGTCAGGTTGTGGCAAGTCGACATTTCTGCGTTGTTTGAATCGCATGAACGATTCGATAGAGAATGCGACAGTGACAGGGCGTATTACTCTGGGTGGTCAGGATATTTACAGCAAGGAACTCGATCCGGTAGCGCTACGCGCGCGCGTAGGGATGGTGTTTCAAAAGCCGAATCCGTTCCCCAAGAGTATTTACGACAACGTAGCCTACGGACCGCGAATCCATGGCCTTGCTGCTGACCGCGCCGAGCTTGACGATATCGTGCATACGAGTTTGGAAAGGGCCGGGCTGCTCAAGGAGGTTAAGGATCGAATGGATCAGCCGGGTACGGGCTTGTCCGGCGGGCAACAACAGCGATTGTGTATTGCTCGAACAATTGCCGTCGATCCTGAAGTAATTCTCATGGACGAACCCTGCTCTGCGTTGGATCCGATTGCCACTGCGCATGTTGAAGATCTTATGGACGAATTGTCAGAAGATTACGCAATCGTCATCGTGACGCACTCAATGCAACAGGCGGCTCGTGTTTCCAAGAGAGTGGCCTATTTTCATCTCGGCTTGCTTATCGAAGTTGATGAAACGAACAAAATCTTCACAAATCCTCAGCACAGACTCACAGAGGACTACATTACGGGAAGAATCGGTTAGAGTTTTTCCAGGAATTCCGAGAATCGTTTTTCGGAAAAGCCCACCGCAATAAATTTGTCAGCTTCCAGGACTGGCCTCTTGATCAACGTAGGTCTCTCGATCATTGCCGCCAATGCCTTGTCTCTGGTCATGTCGTTGCGGTCAACTTCTGGAATTTTTCGCCAAGTGAGGCTCTTTTTATTGAGCAAGCGCTCCCAACCGAGGCGGTCGCTCCATCGCTCGAGCATTTGAATGTCGAGTCCATGATCGCGTAAGTCATGCACGCGAAATTCAATATCGCGGGCCTCGAGAAACTTCTTGGCTGCGCGACACGAGTCGCAGCTTTTAATTCCGTAGATCGTTAGCAATGCAATGTTCCTTAATCTGCGTTCCGCAGTAGATCGTTAAGACTCGTTTTCGAACGCGTCTTTGCATCAACATGCTTGACGATGACGGCACAATACAATGAGTACTTTCCGTCAGCGGAGGGCAGATTGCCGGAGACCACAACGGACCCGGCGGGAACGCGCCCATAGCTTACTTCGCCGGTCGCGCGATCATAGATTTTGGTGCTCTGGCCGATATAGACGCCCATCGAAATCACAGAGCCTTTTTCAACGACAACGCCTTCAACAATTTCCGACCGCGCGCCAATAAAACAATTGTCTTCAATAATCGTTGGCGCAGCCTGGATAGGTTCGAGCACGCCGCCAATGCCAACGCCGCCGGACAGGTGTACGTTCCTGCCGATCTGCGCGCAGCTGCCAACTGTCGCCCAGGTGTCGACCATGGTGCCTGAGTCAACGTAGGCACCTATATTGACGTAGCTTGGCATGAGTACGACATCGTTCGCGATGTACGCGCCACGGCGAACCAGAGCGTCCGGTACCACGCGCACGCCGTCTTGCTTGAAGTCGTATTCGGAGTAATCCGCATACTTCATGGGCACCTTGTCAAAGAACTTGCTGTGCGTACCGGGCATGACCTGGTTGTCTGAAAGTCGGAAGCTTAGTAAGACCGCCTTTTTGAGCCATTGGTTAACTTGCCATCCGTCTTGAACAGGTTCTGCGACCCGACAATTTCCTGCATCCAGCATCGCGATGGCTGTTTGCAC
>RCND010001457.1_pt1 | contig 13401 bp, 15 predicted proteins | sample 2041351 | NCBI WGS metagenome assembly RCND01 (sample SAMN09708230, study PRJNA481090) | Marine sediment metagenome, whole genome shotgun sequencing project. | biome: marine sediment; feature: ocean; material: sediment; isolation source: Sewage treatment plant 12B marine sediment (STP12B) ...
AAGCGTATAGGTTATCATAAGTTTGCTAAGACTTTAGCTCAGCATAATGCGAATGCACGGGAATATCATAGATATTTATCTTCTCAAGGAATAAACAAGTAAGGTTTGAGGTGCTCGTATTGCTATATAGTTTTTTTCTTAGTAGTAACTAATTCACTTTTCTCGCAATCTAAGCTTAATCAGTTTTTAAAGCCGAGTGATTCTTTAAACAAGTCTCGCAGAAATGCGGTTGTAATTACAGAAGCATCTTTAGGAACTTTAACTTTAGTAGGTCTAAATCAATTATGGTATGCAGATTATCCACGCTCTAATTTCAAAACGATAAACGATAGTAGTGAATGGTTGCAGATGGATAAATTAGGTCATATGTTTTCATCCTATCAATTAGGAAACTTTGGCGCAAACACATTGAATTGGGCTGGTGCTAGTAAGAAAGACCAGCTACTCTATGGTGCTACATTAGGCCTCGTATTTTTAACAGCAGTTGAGGTGATGGATGGTTTTTCTGAGGAATGGGGATTTTCTTGGACCGATATGGCCGCAAACGTTGCAGGATCTGGGTTATATATTGGTCAAGAATTGTTGTGGCAAGAGCAGCGAATTCTTTTAAAATACTCTTTTCATAGGACTGAATTTGCAAAGCAACGTCCAAGTAAATTAGGAAATGGTTTTTCTGAAGAGTTTTTAAAAGATTACAACGGACAAACGTATTGGTTGAGTGCTAATATTAATTCATTTTTAAAAACTGAAAGCATTCCTAATTGGTTAAACTTAGCTTTCGGTTATGGGGCAGATGGAATGCTAACAGGAGACCCTAATGACCCGCTATATTTAAATCAGAATAGAATACGTCAATATTATCTAAGTTTGGATATTGATTTGAGCCGAATTAAAACAAATTCTCACTTCCTAAAAACCATTTTCGACGTCTTCAACATAATTAAGATCCCTTTTCCTACATTAGAATTGAATGACAATGGTCGGTTAAAATTACACTATATCTACTTTTAAGTTAAAATATTAACACTTAATCGACTGATTTTCAATAATTAAAAATAAGGTGTATCTTTGCACGCGAATTTAGTAAAGCTATTTTTGGGGAAATATTTTACTATAAAAAGGTTAGCTGTTATGATTAAAAGTAGCGTTAAGAATTTTATTTTACCCTTTTCAATCTGTTTATTAATGGCGTCAGCATTGTATCCAGATTCGACTCTTAATCCAAGTAAATATTCTACGGAAGGATTAGATCTTAATTATAATATTTCAAAAGATTTGGCTTTGGTTGCAAATGAGCATTCCATAAAACTAAATCTGTTTACGCCTCATTTAGGTAAATCTTTTGAGGGCTTTAAAGAAGCATTGGCATTTAAAGAGTCTAGAGGGGATTATTTTACAGTAAATACGTTAGGTTATTTAGGAAAATATCAATTTGGGTCAGAAACCTTAAAAACAATAGGTATCTATAATCCAAATCAGTTTTTATACAATCCAGAATTACAAGAAAAAGCATTTATAGCAAATGCTGAGCGTAATAAATGGGTGCTTAGAAAAGATATTAAGCGTTTTGAAGGTAAGCATATAGGTGGTGTTAAAGTAACCGAATCTGGTATTTTAGCCGCTGCGCATTTGGCTGGTCCTGGTAGCGTAAAAAAGTTTTTACGTAGTTATGGAGGAAACAACTCTTCAGACGCATATGGAACTACTGTAAAACAGTATATGAAAAAGTTTTCTGGTTACGATACTTCAATGGTTACTCCAGATAAAAAAGCTAGGGTTACACCTTAATCTTTCTGAATAATAAATATAGCTGGTCTTTTGTGAAGATCTTCTTTATTGAATTTCCAATCGCTTGCAGTTTTCGTTTTAATAAACTCAGTTGGTAAAGTTAAATCACAGGCAACACAAATTCTAGTATTTGGTTGCAGTGTATTGGCTAAATCTTCTAACATCTTCATGTTTCTATACGGTGTCTCTATAAAAATCTGTGCTTGATTCTGCTCTGAAGATAAGCGCTCTAATGTCTTTAATTTAGATTTTCTTTCACTCTTGTCTATTGGTAAATAACCATTAAAAGCGAAGTTCTGACCATTCATACCAGAACCCATTAAAGCTAGAATTATTGAGGATGGTCCAACAAGTGGTACAACTTTTATGTCCATTTGATGCGCTAAGCTTACGATGTCAGCACCAGGATCTGCAATTGCCGGACAACCAGCTTCAGATAACAAGCCAATCGAAATACCTTCTAAGCACGGATTTAAATAAGTGTTTCTTTCAGCTTCTGTTGTATATTTATTTAATACTTGCAGTTTTAACGAAGGTTGAGATTTATTCGGCGAAACCCGTTTTATAAAACGACGTGCTGTTTTTTCGTTTTCAACGATATAAAAATCAATGTCTTCTATTATTTTTTTTATAGAAATCGGTAAAACTTCGAGAGGTGGATTGTCACCTAATCGTGTAGGTATTAGGTATAATTTTCCTTTTGTGTTATTCATTAATTTATAACCAGTTTATGAGTGCTTTGTTCTCCGTTATCAGCATTAATTTTTAATATATAGACTCCATTTGAGAGTTCTGATGTATTAACCTTTTGAATGGCATCTGCATTTCGATGAATGGTTTTTAAAATTTTGCCCTGTAAATCATATATTAATATTTCAGTTGTAATTGAAGCGTTATTAATAGAAGCAAAGTTTATATTGATTTCGCTTTTGGCAGGGTTTGGGTATATCGCAATATAACCTAATTGATTATCATCTAAGCTCAAAGTGGTATCTACAAGTTTATATATATTTCCTGTCTGAATATCAGAAACATAAATTTCACCATTTACATCTTCTCCAAAGGCAGTCCAACTACCTGTAAATTGCTCTAGTGTCATATCCCAGCTATCATTAGTGCTGTTGTACTCCAAGTAGCCTATTTCCTCACTACAATAATCTGCAAAGAAATACCAGCCGTCAAATCCTGGGAAATTGGCACCTCTATATCTATAACCTCCCGTTATAGAGCATTTAAATGCGCCATCAGAAAAATGATTGTATTCTGCTATTGGGAATGATAAAGTACTTGAACTAGGGCAGTCTGTTGAATTATAAATGTTAGAGGCTTCATAACATCTCCACCCATAATTTAAACCTGCTGTAGTGGATAAAGCTTTATTGATTTCTTCATCATCACCTTGACCAACGTCTCCAATCCAAATATCACCATTCAAGCGATCAAAAGAAAATTTCCATGGATTTCTTAGCCCGTAAGCCCAAATTTCCCCACTAGCTGAAGGGTTGCCTACAAAAGGATTATCTGATGGAATACTATAATTTTGTGTTGAAGTGGTTGTATTAATATCAATCCTAAGAAGTTTACCTAGTAGACTATTTGTGTTTTGACCATTATCTTGAGGGTCTCCGCCAGAACCACCGTCACCTGATGAAATATATAAATAACCATTAGAATCAAAAGCCAAGTCTCCCCCATTATGATTACTGAATGGTTGAATATATGTGAGAATTATAAATTCTGAAGTTGGGTCTGCAATTAATGGATTTATACTGTTTCTAGTGAATCTTGAAATTACAGTGTCACCATCATTATCAATGTAATTAACATAGAAATACCCATTTACATTGAAATTAGGGTGAAAAGCTAAGCCCAGTAGCCCCCTTTCATCTCCGATGCTGTTTATAGAGCCTACCTTACTATCAATATTTAAAAAAGGAGTCGAATTAACGGTGCCATCGGAATTTATTATGCTAATAAAGCCTTGTTGCTCAACTATATAAAGCTTTTCACCCCCTGCATGTTTTATATTAACAGGTCGTTCTAAATTTGAGGCAAATAGTTCTAGTTCTAAGTTTTGTGCGTGATAGGATGGCGAGAATGAAAATGCTAAAAGAAATAGTAAATAGGAAGCTTTCATTCTAAGAATTTTAAGGCGTACAGTTGACAATTTACAAAAAAACCACAAGACAAGAAGAAAGCAATTGGTTTTCAATTATTTAAAATTGTCGCTAACGTGCAGCAAGTATCGTCAATTATATTAAATATATTTTCAAAATCGCTCAAGTTTCCATAATAAGGATCAGGTACATTCTTATTGATTATAGAAGTGTTGGCTGCAAGGAATAGTTTTACTTTGCCTATATCAGCATTGTGTCTAGCTAGGCTAATAATATGAGTATAATTAGACTGATCCATGGCATAGATATAGTTAAACAAGTCAAAATCTGAAACTTTAAACTGCCTAGCACTTTGAGTACTAATATCTATACCGTTATTTTTTGCAATTTTTATTGAGCGACTGTCTGGTTTTTTACCAATATGATAAGCTGCGGTACCAGCAGAATCAATATAAAAATGATCTTCAGGAAGTTTTGATTGTAAAATACCATGAGCTAGAGGTGATCGGCAAATATTACCAAGGCACACCATCAAAATACTAGTCATAAATGCGCAATGATTAAAGTGCTAACTTTTTAGAAAGGTCTTCAACATATTTTCTAAACTGTTTGTCAGTAGAAGATAAGTTGTCGACTGTTTTACAAGCATGTAATACAGTAGCATGATCGCGTTGCCCAATTTGAGAACCAATACTTGCCAGTGATGCTTTAGTGTATTTCTTAGCAAAGAACATAGCTAATTGACGTGCTTGAACAATATGACGTTTACGTGTTTTAGACTGAAGTGTATTAACATCCATTTGGAAGTAATCTGAAACTACTTTTTGAATGTAATCAATAGAAACTTCACGTTTTGTGTTCTTAACAAATTTCTCTACAATATCCTTAGCTAAGTTTATTGTAATTTCTTTTTTATTGAAAGATGATTGTGCAATTAGCGAAATAATAGCACCTTCTAATTCTCTAACGTTAGTTTTTATATGTTTAGCAACATATTCAATGATATCGTCTTCCATTTCAACACCATCTCTATAAAGCTTGTTCTTAAGAATTGAAACTCTTGTTTCAAAATCTGGAGTTTGAAGCTCTGCAGAAAGTCCCCATTTAAAACGAGATAATAATCGTTGCTCAATATCTTGCATATCTACTGGTGCTTTGTCACTCGTTAAAATAACTTGCTTTCCGTTTTGATGCAAATGATTGAATATATGGAAGAATACATCTTGTGTACCCGTTTTACCAGATAAGAATTGAACATCATCAATTATAAGTACATCTATAATTTGATAGAAGTGAATAAAATCATTTCTATTGTTCTTTTTTACAGAGTCAATATACTGTTGTGTGAATTTCTCTGCAGAAATATAAAGCACTGTTTTTTCTGGATATTTATCTTTAATATCAACGCCAATAGCGTGAGCTAAATGGGTTTTACCTAATCCAACACCACCAAAAATTAAAAGCGGATTAAAAGATGTACCACCTGGTTTATTTGCGACAGCAATACCTGCGTTTCTAGCTAATCTATTAGAATCACCTTCTAAGAAATTCTCAAAACTGTAACTCGGATTAAGTTGAGATTCAATTTTTACATTTCTAATGCCAGGTATTACAAATGGGTTTTTTAATTCAGGGCTTTTATTGTTAAAAGGTACATCAACGTCTTGAGACTTAACAGCAGTTCTATTAGAACTTGGAATTTTCTCGGTAAAAGGTTGTTTGTTGCCATAGGTGTTTTCCATTTTAATAACATACACCAATTTAGCATCTTCGCCAAGTTCTTTTGTTAAAGAAACTTTTAAGATTTTAACGTAATGTTCTTCTAACCACTCGTAGAAAAATTTACTTGGTACTTGTATGCTCAATGCTTTACCAGAAAGTTTAACGGCGTCAATAGGTTCGAACCAAGTTTTGTAGGCTTGGGGTTGTATATTATCTTTAATAAAAGCGAGACAATTACTCCATACAGATTGCGCTGTGATCTCCATTCTTTAAGTTAGGTTTTTCGTTGTTAGTTAGCTTAGCAAAAAAAAAGAGAATAAGGATTCTCTCGATGTTTTGAACAGGACAAATATGTGAACAAATTTCTTAAAAAAAAAATCTAATTACATTGATTGTTAAGAATTTTTTCCTCATGTTTAAATCATGTGAAAATTACGCATTTTTTATTAAACAAACTTAATTAAATGAAATTTAACGAAACAAAAATAAGGGTTCGCTATGGCGAGACAGACCAGATGGGCGTTGTGTATCATGCCAATTACGCTATCTACTTTGAAGTAGGTAGAACCGAATGGTTACGAGAGTATGGGCTGAGTTACAGTGGTATGGAAGCCGATGGCATTATGTTGCCTGTAATATCACTGTCTATAAATTACAAAAATTCAGCACGTTACGATGATGTTCTTAAAGTAAAAACTACACTAAAAAAGATGCCAACGGCATCTATTGAATTCCATTATGAATTATATAATGAATCGGATGTTTTACTGGCAACTGGCAATACAATTTTGGCATTTATAGACATGAAACGAAACCGACCTACACGTTGTCCAAAATATCTTTTAGATAAACTGCAGAATTAGTCGTTATAATTCACTTATGACTACACCAAAAAAATTGATGAATTGATTGTAAACACAAGAACTGTTACCTTTTCTGACAGATATTTCCAATAAACAATTTATTTCTAAGGTCTGATTTATTATTTCAACATCATTTTCTTTCAAAATTCGCATCACTTTGCTCATGTTTTTATATTCAAATTTGAGTTGAAATGTTTTGTTTATTGTTTTTTCTATAATTTCTGCAGATTCTAATGCTAATTGTGCACCAGTTCTGTAAGCGTTTATTAAACCACCGACACCAAGTTTAACTCCTCCAAAATAGCGAACAACTACAATTAAGATATTGGTGACTTCAAAGGACTGAATCTGTCCGTAAATTGGCATGCCAGCTGAATTATTAGGTTCACCATCATCATTGGCTCTATATTTAATATTTTCCGTACCTAATTGATAAGCATAACACCAATGTCTTGCAGAATAGTGTTCTTTTTTTAAGGCTTCTATTTGTGCTTTTATTTGTTCTTCATTAGCCACAGGATAGGCATAACCATAGAATTTACTGTTCTTGTCCTTAAATAGTTCTCCTTGAGCAGGTTTTGTAATCGTTTTATATATATCGTTTTCTATCATATTGACGCGACGAATATAATTGAAACAATGAAGAAAATGGCAATATTATTTTTATTTGAAGTTAGTTCTTTGTTTAAGATTCTGCGTAAAATATAGATTACTTATATATTAATATAATAAAGAGATTTTATTAATATCAGCATTATGATTCATAAGATGTATTTAATCTTAAATTAAACTTGAACGGAATCTTTTTATAATTTAAGTTAATTATATTTGTGATAAAAAAAACAAAAGCTATGAAAAAGACTCTACTATTACTATTTCTGTTTAGTTTCAAACTCAGTGTTGCTCAAGAAACTGTGGGTTTGGTTTTTGATGATGTTAATGAATCAAAATCAGAAGGTTACACTTTGTTTACTGCTTTATCTGATGATAGAGTTTATCTTATGAATAATTGCGGAGAAGCCGTTAATCAATGGGATTTCTCGGGTCAAATAGGTAGACAAGTTTATTTATTGGAAAATGGAAATTTATTAAATGGCAATGGATTCAACGTGGATATAAGAGATTGGAATAACAATATTTTATGGAGTCTCGATTATATGGCAGTATTGGGGTTCAGGATACATCACGATCTAGAACCTTTACCAAATGGTAACTTTTTAGCATTAGTTAGAGATCCTTATACCAACACTGAATTGTTTGCAGAGGGCTTGGATACATCTTATCCAGAAGATACAATGGTCTTAGAACGTATTGTAGAAATTCAACCGGTTGGTACAAACTCGGCTAATATCGTTTGGGATTGGAAACTATATAATCATTTAGTTCAAGATTTTGATAATACTAAACCTAATTATGGTGTAGTTGCAGATAATCCTCAATTATGGAATCTGAATTTTGACAATGGTAATGGAACAAACCCTATACATGGAAATGCAATTGATTATAATGCAGGTTTAGATCAAATAGCAATATCTTCAAGGCATTTAAGTGAAGTAATAATCATTGATCATAGTACTACAACTGCCCAGGCTTCCTCAAATTTAGGTGGAATTTATGGGAAAGGAGGTGATTTTCTTTGGAGATGGGGCAATCCTGAAGTATATAATCAAGGAACTATTGATGATAGAAAACTTGGTAAACAGCATGATATAAAGTGGATTACTGAAGGACCTCATGAAGGGAAAATGTCTGTTTTTTGTAATGATGGTTATGGAACGGATTTAACAGCTTCCTCTATTCATATAATTGATCCAAATGATAATAATGGCGTGTATAGTATGAGTTCAGGTAAATTTTTGCCAGAAAATTACTTTTGGTCTTATGATGGTACAATTTTAGGTGAAGTTATGCAGGGCAGTTCTAGATGTGGAGTGCAAATAATGTCTAATGGAAATGCTTTAATTAATGAAACACAAACAGGACGTCTTACAGAGGTCGATAATGCAGGAAATGTGGTTTGGGTATATATTATTCCTATAGCTGACAATTCTACTTTTAATCAATTTGAAGCACCTATTGGGAATGGAGCATTTAGAGCAAATAGATATTCTGAGAGTTATACAGGTTTCAATGGCGTAACTTTTAATAATACAGGAATTATTGAAGATGTAAATTCTATTTCTGCTAATTGTTCTAATCTTTTATCAGTCAATAATTCATATTTTAATAATTTGAATGTTTATCCTAATCCTACAAAAGACTTTTTAAATTTTAATTTTGATAAACGTATTGATCAAATTAGGGTTTATGATTTATCTGGAAAAGTTGTGTTAAGTAAAACAAATTCTGAATTTATCAATTTAGAAAATTTAGCAGATGGTTTATATCTAATTAAAATTTCAGCTGATAAAAATTCTGAATTCATTAAAATAATGAAAAATTAAAACCGACCAATTCTAACTAAGGAAAGAAAACGTATTGTAAGTGTCTTTTGTCTCTATTATATAAGTGTAACTAATATAATGGAGACTATTGCTATGAGAATACCAACCCAGTTCTTGTTTGAAATCTGCTCTTTAAATAGTAGTAACCCTATGAGTGTTGAAAATGCAACAATGGCTACATTGTTAATAGTAAATAGTGAAGAACTTTCAAAACCTTCGACACGTAATGCTTTTAGAAGGAAATATATTGAACAATAATTAACTATTCCCAGAGTAATTCCGAAAGGCACACTTTTTAATTTAAAGTAAGCCTTATGCTTAATTGCTCTGTAGCTCAAAATTAAAAAACCAATAATTGCTGCTATTCCGAATATGGTGGCTGAAAATAATGGAATGTCATCATCTGGTGCGAAATGATTTACTGAGGTATCTATAATACCTGAACCAAAGAATAAGATTATAGGTAGATAAATAGCTCGTGTTAAAACCGCATCATCTTTTTGTTTAATAGAAGTAAGGTAAACTGCCACTAGGGCAAAAATAATTCCAATAATTTTTTGAAACCCAATACTTTCGTTATAGACATAAATCCCAAATACTATAGGAATTATAACACTCATTTTACTGGCCACTGAGGCTACCGAAAGGCCATTTTTCTGAGCAGTAAGTGCCATAACGTTAAATATAGCTATAAATAAAAAGCCTAAACCAATTGCAGCTAGAAACCAATTTGTATGTATAATCTTTGAAAGTTCAATAGGCTTGTCATAGAGCCATAAGCCCAAAATACATGCTGTAATATAATTAACTAGAATAACTTGTATTGTGTCGATACTATATTTGCTCAACAACTTAAATACTACAAAAATTGCAGTAGAAGAAAGAATACTTAAAAGTAAATAGATCAAAAGAGTTCTTTTTTAATTTTGAATATATCAACTATATCTTCTTTTGTTTCGTCAATATTCCAAATGTTAAAGCCTAATTTTTTTGCAGTATCTGTATTGTCTTTTGTGTCATCTATAAATAGACACGTGTTAGATTTTAAGTTGTTTTCTTTTAAAACAAATTCAAAAATATCTGCATTGGGTTTTCTTAAATGAATTTCTTGAGATAAGTAAAAGGCATCAAAACAGTTTTTAAAATCTTCGAAGAAAGGCACATTGTCTTTGACAAACTCAATGTGCAGGTTATTGGTGTTACTCAAAAGTACGAGCTGATACTCCTTCTTTTGAGATAAATTTTCAATAAAATCTAATCGATGCTTAGGGAAATCCTTAATAATATAGTTCCAAGCATTAATAATATCTGCTTCATTTAAGTTTTGAAATTTTGATTTGTAAAATTCAATAAATTCTGAAGTTGAAATCTTTCCAATTTCATATAAAATATTGATCTCAATCATATCTGATTCAAAAGTCTCTAGATTAAATAAGTTTAGAGCATTTTGCATAGCTCCTTTTTTATCTAGATTAATGAAGACATCTCCAAAATCGAATATCAGCGTTTTAATCTTTTGCATATATCCTTAATAAGTCATTTTTAATCCTAGATTCAGAAATCAGTTGTCCATTTAGTTTAGGTGCTTTTATACCAGTTTTAAATTCCATGTCTCCCGTAAAAACTCTCGCTTCATCCCAAAGTACTTCATTTATAAAAGTTTGAAGTGTTTGTGAGCCACCTTCAATAATGATTGAGTTGATATTCTTTTTATATAAGATATCAGCAATTTGAATTGCTATTGGTTTATTAAAATCAATTTCTCGATTAGTAATTCTAAATGTTTCAGCAGTATCATTAAATACATTAAAATTAGGATTTAATTTCGATTCTTTATCTAAAACAACCCTAATCGGGTTTTCGCCGGTCCAATCTCTAACAGTTAAACTCGGATTATCTTCTAAAACCGTATTGGTTCCAACTAAAATGGCTTGTTCTTCAGCTCTCCATTTATGAACGCGTTGACGTGAGTATGTATTGGTAATCCAAACTGGTTTTTGTTCGTCTTTAGAAATTGGAGCAATAAAACCATCTTTAGATTCGGCCCATTTCAATATAATATAAGGACGCTTTTTATTATGAAAAGTAAAAAAGCGTTTGTGATGCGTTTTGCATTCTGCTTCTAAAATGCCAATAGTAACATTGCAGCCCGAAGCTCGTAGCTTAGCAATACCTTTACCAGAAACTTCAGGATTATCGTCTACACAGCCAATTACAACTTCATGAATTTTATGCCTTATAATTAAGTCGCTACAAGGCGGTGTTTTTCCGAAATGGCTGCAAGGTTCTAACGTTACGTATAGCGTGCTTTTGTTTAATAATGCTTGGTCTTTAACTGAGTTTATAGCATTAACTTCAGCGTGGTTGCCTCCATATGCACTTGTGAAGCCTTCGCCGATAATTCTATTATCATAAACGACGACAGCGCCAACCATAGGATTTGGTCGTGTGGAGCCTAAACCGTTTTTAGCAACTTGTAAACAGCGTTTTATATAGAATTCGTGTTTTTGCAATCTATAATTTAATTTTTAGTTCTTGAGTTTCATCTATGATGTAAGTAGAAGAATAGCCTAAAACCCTATACTTTATATCCCCTTTGTATTGCACTTTTATGCGTTGAGATATTAAGCTGCTTAATAAACCACCAAGACTTTTCTTGTCTATAATGCTATCTGTAGCAACGGTAACAATAAGTGGAATCTTAAAATTTTGTTTCGAAGGCACATCAAATTCGTCTGAAATAACAGTAGCAACCTCGGTATCGTTGATGTACACTTTTAGGTCGTCTGTTTTTAAAGTCCCACCTATATCATTTTTATTCAAAAACAAAGCGTCAGCATTAAGTGTAATGGATTGAGTAGTTGAGTTAACAACTTTGATATTTTCGAGACCAATAAATTCTGGTTGCTCTGATACAGTACAGTTGAAAAGTAGTGTAAAAAATACCAAAATGAATAAAATTCTTTTAAGCATAAAATAGGAATTATCTCTATCTTCATGCCAAAATAAATTCAGCATTAAAATCATAAATTAAGTGCGTAAAGATACTATTGTTATTCGAGAAATTGAATTGGAAGATGATCCTAAAATTGCAAAAGCGATTCGTTCCGTTTTAATAGAGATGGGAGTCCCTAAAGTTGGAACAGCATACGAAGATGCCGCTTTAGATTGTATGACGGAAACTTATAGAAACCCAAAGAAAGCTTATTTTGTTGTTGCAGATGAAGATGAAATAATAGGAGGAGCTGGAATTTCACCCTTAGATAATTACAAAGGAAATGTCTGCGAATTACAGAAAATGTATTTTATGTCACAAGCAAGGGGTAAAGGGTTGGGTAGTGAAATGATGGCGAAATGTTTAGAATTTGCAAAGCAAGCAGGTTTTGAGCACTGTTATTTAGAAACCATGCCTTATATGGACGATGCTAGAAAATTATATAGAAAGGTAGGTTTTAAAAGTATAGACAAACCTATGGGAGATACTGGTCACTATTCGTGTTCAGTTTGGATGCTTAAAGATTTGTAATTGTGTTATTAAAAGACCTTAAACATATATTTCATAATGAATTAGATGCTATTTACGGAAAGGACGAAGTCGGTAGCTTCTTTTTCCTATCCATAGCGCATTTTCTTAATTTACCACGTTTTCAGTTAGTATTGCAACCAGAATTTACAATTACTAAAGCGGAGTATGATGTGTTCTTTAAAACCTTAGAGGATTTAAAACAGGAAAAACCTATTCAATATATATTAGGTGAAACAGAGTTCTACGGGTTACCGTTTAAGGTGAATGAAAATGTACTTATTCCGAGACCAGAAACGGAAGAATTAGTGGATTTAATAATCAAAAGTCAAACTGAGCGCAGTCGAAATGCAAATAGCACAAAAAAGTTTAAGTTTCTAGATATTGGTACAGGTTCTGGCTGTATAGCTGTTTCTATAGCTAAGTTTCTTCCTAATGCGAAAGTTTATGCATTAGATGTGAGTGAAAAGGCTTTAAAAGTAGCGAAGACAAATGCTGAATTCAATAACGTGGAAATTACTTTTATTGAAGCAGACATGTTAAACGAGTCCACTTGGGATTTGGAATTTAAAGCATTGGACTTTGATACCATAGTGTCTAATCCGCCTTATGTAAGACAGCTTGAAAAAGCTGAAATACAACGTAATGTGCTAGACAACGAACCACATTTAGCATTATTTGTGGAAGATAATAACCCTTTAAAATTTTATAAAGCTCTACTGGCTCAAACTGTAAAATTACATCCCGCATACTAAGCTTCCATCTCTTCTTCTTGTTGTAGTTTCCACAAATGTGCGTACAAACCTTGTTTGTCTAACAGTTGTTGATGTGTGCCCTGCTCGACGACTGCGCCTTTATCTAAAACGATAATGTTATCGGCATCGATGATGGTTGATAATCGATGCGCGATAACTAAGGTGGTATGTCTTTCTGCAACTTGTTTT
>RCND010001458.1_pt1 | contig 13394 bp, 12 predicted proteins | sample 2041351 | NCBI WGS metagenome assembly RCND01 (sample SAMN09708230, study PRJNA481090) | Marine sediment metagenome, whole genome shotgun sequencing project. | biome: marine sediment; feature: ocean; material: sediment; isolation source: Sewage treatment plant 12B marine sediment (STP12B) ...
GAAGGATTCGCCCGGGAAAGAACTTGAATCGAACTGGCTACCTGCGCCCGACGGTCCGTTCTACATGGTGCTTCGGCTCTATGGTCCTGAGCCCGAGGCGCTTGATGGTAAGTGGACACCGCCGACGGCGCAAAAAACAGAATAGAAAAGGAAGTAATATGAGTATATGCAAACCGATCATAGCGTCGGCCATACTGGGGACGTTCTTGTGCGTCATGGCCGCATTCCCCGCGCCAACAGACGAGACATCCCCGTAGTGACAAATTAATAGGGCAAAACCATAACAGCACTGAAATAGTGCGAATTTACGACGCTACAAGCTTTTATCTCTTTGGAATCCGAAAGGGTGAAAAAATCTTTGGCGGTAATTTATTGTCAGTACGGGCTTTCTTCCAGGTGGTTGATTGCTCTTCTGGAGAGTTTCAAAACCAAGGAAAATAGGAGCCGATCTCTACGTTTCAAATTTGCTTGTGCTTTTTGCAGAATAATCTGACGCTTATATATCTTATTTTCCTTTTTGAGAAGCATCAGTGTGAATATTAAACCTTTCCGGTTAGAGAATATCATTTTGATGATGGAACTTCGGAGAGCTAATAGAACGGAGAACGTATCTAAGTATCGGCAGTGTTAAAATGGAATAATTTCTACATTGGTTGAAAAAGCCAAAGCATGCGACTAATAGATATCTTTCTAAATGTAATAGTATCGTAACCGTAGAATAGGTGTCTTTCGCGGTCGTCTATGATACTTTATTATCACTTTACAATCGCCTGGCTCAGTAACCGATTCCTGCCGATTTCACATTTTCCGGGTCGAAGGCGCTGCAGGGCGTCACCCCGTGAACAGCGCTGCAGTCCGGGCAGTTTGATTCGAAATTTTCCATTTCAAAAGATATCCCGCAATTGCCGCATACAACCTGGAGGGGCATGGGCAGAGGTTGTGGAGCAAATCCCATCATCCGAATTTTATCGACTACCTGTTTTCCGTCGCTGAATGTTCCTGAGCATCCGTCGTGCATATTCGTTCTCCTTAAATCAGGCTTTCCCCCGCTCTCAGGCGGGTTCGGTAGCCGAGTATGGTTTGATCCAATTCTTCCAGTGTGGAAAGAATCTTCCGTTCTTCTTCCGTTGTTTCGATTACTCTTGTAATTCCGCCGTTTCCGATAACGATACGGCGGTCTGCCATCAGAGCCAGTATGGGATCGTGGGTGGCCATCAGCACAATTTTCTCTTCCGAGAGCAACAGCGCCAGGGCCCGTTTCCGGTCAATTCCCGCGTTCTCTATCTCATCAATGAGAATAATGGGGGAGCGGCTGAGTATGGCAGTATCGGCAATCATCAGGGCTCGGGACTGCCCCCCCGACAAACTGGTGATTGGTGTATCCGGGCTGAACCCCTCACCGGCGAGCTTATTGGCTTCGACGATGATGCGGTCTACGATTCCCGCCGGATTTTCGACAAGCCGGCTCTCAGCATGAAGTTCAATAAATTCCTTCACATTCAAGTCCATTACAAAGTTCATGTTCTGGGACAGCTGAGCCACCAGTTTCTTTGATGTGGAAAATCGCCAGGAGGAGTCGGGAACATCTCCATTGATCAGTATCTGCCTGGTTGTGGGTGTGTCGGACTGGGCCACCCATTCGATGTCCCCGAGGAGCCGACTTTTTCCCGAACCGGTGGGGCCGACGATGGATACCACTTCACTCTTGCGGATAACAAGAGAATCAAAACCTTCGGGCGTCCCGGATTTATCGGTGCCCGGCAGTATTGTCAGGGAATGAACCTCGTTGTCTTCGTTCAGAAAGGCCAGCATCTGATTGATGAATTCTGCCGCCTGGCTGATAAGCAGCTGGGGATCCATTGCCGTATCTTCACGAGCTTCCTCGTCGAATCCGGAGAAGAACTCATTCAGGCTGATTCCGTCCCGGCCGCCGATATCGAGGTTGTTGTCACCGAAGAAACTGGAGAGGAAGGGATAGTCTTCCAGGAGCGATCCGATGTGGCGTTCGGCTATCTGATCGGGTCCGATCATTCGGCACCTCCCAGATTCATCTTGCGGACGTTTCCCATCTGATAGCTTTCACCTATTCGGGTTTCCCCAAGGCAGTAGGAGCAGAGAGCCGAAGGCATGGTAAAGCGGAGCTCTTTGCCGACCAGGGTGTCGACGGCGGTTTCCTGATCATAAAACAGGGTACTCAACTCGAAACTTCCCTGGCCGGTAAGGCCGTTGATGTTCATGATGATTGCAGAGGGGTTCACCAGGTTCACTTTGGATGCGAATACTTCCCGCTCGGCCTGGCTGACGATGTCACCTTTGGTGATGACTACGATGTCCGCCGATTTAAGCATGGGTCCGATTTTCTTTGGAGTATTCACACCGCTCAGGTTATCGATGACACAGACAGCCTTGATTTCTTTGATGTAAGGGGAACAGCGGTTGCATAGACCGGCGGATTCACTGATCAGAAGGTCGAGGCCCCTTTCGATACCCCACTGGGCCACTTCCTCGATGTTGCTGACAAAATAGTGATCCGGACACATGGCTCCCGACAGTCCTTTTTTCACCGGAATCCCGGCCTTTTCGTAAAGGACATCATCGTCGGTGTAGAGGCAGTCAAATTTTACGACCCCGATTTTCAGGTCGCGCTTTTTCAGAGCGTCGATCGTTTTCAGGATAACCGCCGTTTTGCCTGAAGACGGTGGTCCGGATACGGTTACCAGATTCACGATGATGCCTCATTGAACAGGTTTTCGCAGTGGGCAATCAATTCACTCAGGTCGTTACTGCTGATGTAATCCCAGCCCAGCCACATGAATGTACTGCCATCGGCAAGATTATTGTCCACACCGGGATGGGTGCTCGGAAAAAGTCCCTGCACCGCCAGTACATCGCCGATTTCTTTCGAGGCGAAGAAATCAACCACAGGCTGCAGTCTTTCTTTTTCAGAGGTTTTTGCCAGCATGAATATAGGGCTGATGATAGCACCGTCTTTCGGCCAGATTGCTTTGAGAGAACTGCCTTCCTTTACCATTTTCGTAAAGAAGTAGGGCATGATAGTAACCGCCGGTTTATTCTGTTTCTTCCGTTCACTCTTTACCATCTGTGAGGGGTGCATGGATTCCAGGAGACTCCGTCCCAGTGCACTGACTCCATCGTCTCCGTATTTCTTGTGTATATTCAGCAGTATCCCGTTGAACAGATCAAAATCTCCCACTGGCAGTGATACGCAGTTTTCGAAGATCGGGGACATAATATCTTCCCAGGTTTCGGGAATCGGGCGGTCACCTAACTCATCGGTATTTACCAGAAAAACCGCCGGGACAACGGATATAATGGAATACTGACCTTCGGGATCCTTGAGGTTGAGGCTGCTGAAATCCGGATTGAAATCTTCATATCCGGATAGGTCGGTAAAGACCCCGTTCTTCCTGAATCGTCCTATTTTGTGTTCATCAAAAAACATATCGAATCCTGCCGATATGAATAGTTCCGGAAGTTCCTTTTCATCCTCAATACCGTCCAGATTCTCCTGCACCCATTCCAGACCCATAGATGCTGCTTTGAGCTCATGATTGACCGGCTCCTCACCGGCTTCAGCACGTGCGCCCAGAAAGTCGTTCCACTTCTCCATCAGGGGGAGCCGAACCGGGCAGGGCAGGAGGCCCACAACCTTAAGGTGTTCCTCATTCGAATCTCCGACAGCCTGATTCAAGGTGATATCGCTGCTGTCCTGGTTACGGTTGACGGCTTCTTCAAGTAGTCTTGTATAGGCCTCTATGTCCATCTGTTTCAGCAGCAGAGCCGATCTGAGGCTGATGGTTTTGGCAAAAGCTTCCCGTTTTACCGTATCGGCCATATGGGGGAAACCGTTTGAGACGAAAACCGGAATGGTTTCCGGATGGCTCTCGGTTATATCGAAAAGGGTAGCATCCCTGTTAATCATTTATTCTTCTCCCCTGAACGATGTACTGCATCGCTCAAATCGGAAATCATGGTGTCTTTCATGATCCCGTAAATTTCTTTTGAAACCTTATGAATACGACCCTCGAAAAAACAGCTGCCGAAGGGACAATGCCTGCGTCCCATGGGGCAGGCATCGGGGTTTACAGGAGCTTCGAAAAGTTCATAAACATCCATGAAACTGATTTCGTCCGCTGCTTTTTCCAGAGTGAATCCGCCGGATGGTCCCCGAGTGGAGGACACCAGACCGCTCTTCTGCAATTTGCCGAAAACCTTGGCAAGGTGAGCCTCAGAGGCCTTCAGATTTACTGCTGCAAGCTTCACGTTGATGCGGTCCGGAGCAATATCTGCCAGCAGACCCAGGCCGTGGATTGCAAGTGAAGTTCCCTCAGATATATTCACCAGACTGTTCATCGTTTCCCCAATTCCCCATAAAGACGTATTTAAGTACGAGAATACCAGAATAGGTAATTCAGGTCAATATTAATATGGGTAAATCCCGATGAATCCAAAATTATTCCAGATTCGCATAATAAAAGATAAACGAAAAAGTTATCGCTGCGTCGTCAGGAGTATCGAGTTACTTTTTGAGGTAGACCCGGTACTTGTTGGCCATTAAATCCGGTCTGTAGGAAATCTTTGTCTTCCTCAAACCGTCGCTTCCGAGATCCTGTTCAAGGTTTATATATTCATAGTCCGGACAGAAATCGCAGGCGAATCGACTGAAGAGAAACTGATAGATCCCTTTAAATTCTATATCCGCTTTGGCGAAATGGATTGTAAACGTATCGTCATTTAGAGGCTCCCCGAGCAGGAATCCCGCCGGTTTGTCGTCTGCGTAGGCTAGAGCTCCGGTCAGACCAAGCTGGCCGCTCATGTTCAATGCCTCGAGGCACTGATGATAATCGCTGGTGGCCAATTCCTGAGGTGATGTTTCCTGCCATAAATCCAGGATGCTTATTGCGTCCTCAACGACATCTTCAGTCAGTGGCACAAGCACCGTTTCATAGCTGCGAAGAAACTGGTTCAGAAGATTTTTTTTCTTGTGCATCTTCTTTCCCGGATATGTTTTAAATTTCTCAGTAAAAAAAAGGTAATCAGTATCATTCGGGCTGAAAGACCTGTCGAACTCACTTTCTTCAAAGCATTCCAGCCATTCCTCCGGTACCGGAAATATAAAATCCCAATCTCCACCGGTCAGAAGTTCTTTCATCTCAATAAAGCAGTCGTCCCCGGCTTTTTCCGGATTGGTCATGGGCATCAGGTAGCGTTTTTTGTCATATGTCACACCGGAAATAAAATATCCGTGGGGCGTGGTAATGGATTCGTATTTATGAGTATTCCGGAACAGGTACAGATTCGGAAAGGAGAATTCCGACAGATGCATGCCGATAGCGTCAAGTTTCTCTCCGATTATTTCCCGGTCTTCCAATGTGAGTTTCGTTTTGATCATTCTGGTAAACATACTGATAGAAATGTTACTGAGCAACAATGCCCCGCGAACCCCTCGCCGTAAAGCGGGGAATTCACTATCTTATTGGTGGTATTTAATTATGAATAGAATTTATCTAGATAGTAACGCGACAACCGTTGTCGATCCCAGGGTTAAACAGGCAATGGAGCCGTACTGGCTGCAGCAATACGGCAATCCCAATTCCCTGCATGAGTTCGGTACCGAGAATCACCCCGAGATGGGAATCGCCATCGATCGCATTTATTCCGGAATCGGAGCATCTGACGAAGATGATGTCGTTATAAATGGTTGTGCAACCGAAGGGAACAATACCGTTCTCAAAGGTGTCTGGGTAGACCAGATCCTGAACGGGAATAAAACCCGGATCGTTTCCTCACTGGTTGAACATCCCAGCATTTCCCATACATTGGATTGGCTGGAAAGTCTGGGAGTTGAAGTCATTCGCCTCGCACCTGATACCGACGGTCTGATAACACCTGATATTCTGGCGGAAGGTTTCGATGCCGGGAAAACAGCTCTGGTAACAATTATGTGGGCCAACAACGAAACAGGCCTTATCAATCCAGTAAAGGAACTCGCCGAATTTTGTAGAGACAACAGTGTTCTCTTTCATACCGATGCCGTTCAGGCTGTGGGTAAAGTTCCTGTTGACCTTCGATCCGTTCCAGCGGATTTTCTGACATTCAGTGCGCATAAATTCCACGGCCCTAAAGGCATCGGCGGACTGTTCATCCGTGAAGGACGCAGTCTCACCCCACTGCTGCACGGTGGAGATCAGATGGGCGGGAAACGTGCCGGCACGGTGAATGTGGCGTTCCTGGTGGGTATGGGACTGGCCATGGAGCTGGCCGTGGAAGCATTGGAATTTGAAGAATCTCAGGTGAGATCTATGAGAGATCGGCTGGAAGATGCTATCGCCTCCCTGCCTGACACCCTGGTTCTCGGCCACAGGGAAAATCGTACTCCCAACACGATACTTGCCAGTTTCAAAGGTATTGAAGGGGAGGCGTTCATTTGGGATCTGGACCGGAAGGGTGTGGCCGCAAGTACGGGCAGTGCCTGCTCTTCGGAATCCCTCGAGGCAGATGCGACACTCCAGGTAATGGTTTCTGATGCTGATCTGGCTCATACCGCAGTACGATTCAGTATCTCCCGGTTTACAACAGATGAAGAAATCGACACCGCAATTGAAGCGGTTAAGGCGACCGTAGACAGGCTGCGGTCCATATCCAGTACATATTAGAATCTGAGGTTACAACTATGGCTAAAGGCGATCTTTTCGGCGGATCTTTATGGCAGAATTACTCACAGAAGGTAGCTGAGAGAATGGACCATCCGAGTTATCTCGGTAAAATCAGCGAGGAAGAGGCGGAAGCCCTTAATGCTGATCTTGTAGTTGCCGAACACGGCGCAGAATCCTGTGGAGATGCGGTTCGACTTTACTGGGCCGTTGATCGTGATTCCGGAATTATTGCAAAAGCCACCTTTAAAAGCTTCGGTTGCGGTACAGCTATCGCTTCCAGCGATATGATGGCTGAGTTATGTATGGGTAAAACCGTCGATGAAGCGATAACCATCACAAATCTCGATGTTGAAAAAGCGCTCAGGGACAATCCCGAAACCCCGGCGGTGCCCCCTCAGAAAATGCATTGTTCAGTCATGGCATACGATGTCATAAAGGCTGCGGCGGCCACCTATAAGGGTGTTGATATCGTAACTCTTGAAAACGCCGAGATGGTATGTGAATGCGCCAGAGTAACTCTGTCCACCATAAAAGACGTCATCAAAGTTAACGACCTGAAAACCGTTGAGGAAATAACCGATTACACAAAAGCCGGGGCATTCTGTAAATCCTGCGTTCATCCCGGTGGTCATGAAAAGAGAAAATGGTATCTGGTGGACATCCTTGCAGAAACCCGGGCTGAAATGGACCGGGACTCTGAGGCATCTCGACAGGAGCCCTTTGCGGGACTCAGTTCGTTCAAGAAGTTCAAGGCAATTGAGCGTGTTCTTGACGCCGAGATTCGGCCGGCTCTTCATCAGGACGGTGGGGATGTCGATGTAGAGGATTTCCAGATGGACGGCAATACACCTGTAGTAACAATTTCCTATAGAGGAGCATGTCTCGGATGCATGAGTGCTTCAGTGGGAACTCTCGGGTTTATTGAAACAATTCTGAAAGACAAACTTGATCCTGCGTTCAAAGTGGAGATCGGCTGATTTCAGTCATCTTCCCGGGGTGACGGGAGAAAACGTACCGATACTATTCGCTGTCGTTGTGTCTCCAAAATCGTATATGATCCTTCAGCGAGAGTTATTGTCGTTCCTGCAGCCGGTATATGTTCCAGATTCTCCAGAAGATAACCGCCAACGGTATGAGTACGGCTGTCGTGTTCCAACGCCAATCCCAAAACGTCGCTGACATCGTAAAAATCTGTGTCTCCCTGAATCGTCCAGGAACCATCAGTATTCTGGCGGATCGGGTCTCCCACTTGGGCCTCCCGTTCGTCATAGAGTTCCCCGAATATTTCTTCCATCACGTCTTCACGGGTAACAACGCCGTCCAAACCGCCGTATTCATCCAGAACAACAGCCATGTGGATGGGTTCCCGCTTCAGACGGAAAAACAATTCGTGGGCCTTCATCGTCCCGGGCACAAGATATGGAGTCGTTGAAAACTTTTTAACATGTTCGTCCGGGGACCCTTTGAGTGCAGCTGCAAGTTCGATAAGTGTGATGACTCCGCTTACATGCTCCAGATCGCTATTCAGTACCGGGGCCCGGGTATGACCGGATTCTATAAATAGATCCATCGCATCGCTGACGATCGTATTCTCGTCGATGGAGAAAAGCTCCGTTCGATGGGTCATTATGGCCTCTACCGGTGTGTCGTTAATCCGAAAGACATTTCTCACCATCTCTTCTTCGTAAGACTCGACAACCCCCACACCTTCAGCGGCCTTCACGTGGTGAAGCAGGTTCTCAAGAGTCATTTCCTTCTTATTCTTACCTGCGAATATCAGCGTAATGGTACGGCTGACTGCGGTGACAATCCAGATAATCGGCCTGAGAAACCAGGAAAGCAGCCACACCAATCGGGCGCTGCGAAGGCAGAGTGATTCATTTGTAACCAGAGCGATCTGTTTTGGTGACACTTCACAGAACACAAGAACTATCAGTGTCAGTATCCCTGTGGCGATTGCGATATAGGAATTTCCGAAGATTCTGATTGTCATGGCGGTAGTCAGAGCTGATGCCCCGAGATTTGCCAGGTTATTGCCGATGAGCAGGGTGGTAAGCAGGATATCATGGCGTTCGGTGAGTTTCCTGACAAGGCGGCCGCGTTTTCCACGATTCTCGGCCAATGCATTTATCTGTCCCGGAGAGAGGGATATGAATGCAGTCTCCACTGATGAAAAATATCCGGATAATATAAGAAGCGCTGCGAGGAATGAAATTGACCAGCCGATCATCGGTTCAATTCTGTTTCACAGGGGGCGGTTCCAAACCGCCTGGAAGGTAAAGGATCGTCCATATACCTAATCATTCACCATTCATGGACGACCGGCAAGGGGTTTATTATTTTCAGGCTGGGATTACTTGCCATGCATCCCCTGCTCTTAGTATTTTTATCCTTCGAAAATTTCATCCTAGCAAGGAACGACACATGGCCAATAAAAAGTTCAAAACAGAGGTCAGCCAACTGCTGAACCTTCTTATTCACTCGCTGTATTCTCACAGCGAAATTTTTCTGAGAGAGCTGATTTCCAATTCTTCAGATGCTCTTGATAGACTCAATTACCTCACACTCACCGACGACTCGTTGAAGAGTCTGAACTTCACTCCCCGGATTGATATCCGAATCGACGGGGCAGGAGAGAAGACACTGGTAATCGAGGACAATGGCATTGGAATGAATGAGCGGGATCTTTCTGATTCGCTGGGTACCATTGCCCGTTCAGGAACCAAGAATTTTATGGATAAGCTCACAGGAGATGCCAAGAAGGATTCTAACCTCATCGGCCGTTTCGGGGTCGGATTCTATTCCTGTTTTATGGTTGCCGACACTGTAGAGGTAATTTCCAGAAAAGCCGGCGAAGACAAGGCCTGGAAATGGACCAGTGACGGTAATTCAGGCTACAGCATTGTAGAATCTGAACGAGAGGGGCAGGGGACAACTGTAATCCTCAATCTCAACGATGCCGGAAAGGAGTACGACTCCCAATGGCAGGTAAAAACAATAATCAAGAAATATTCAGACCACATTGCTTTTCCAATTCACCTGCACTGGACTGAAACTACCGGCGCCGATGATGACAAAAAGACTGAAGACAAGGACGAACAGGTAAATTCTGCCAGCGCATTGTGGAAGCGGTCTAAAGCTGAGCTGAAAGACGAAGACTATAATGAGTTCTACAAGACTATCTCCCATGACTCCGATGAACCCATGTTTCGTATCCACATGCAGGCCGAAGGAACCCTGGAGTACACGACTCTGTTCTTCGTTCCTAAAACTGCTCCCATGGATATGTTTCAGGCCGATTACAAACCCGGGGTAAAACTTTATGTCAAACGGGTTTTCATTACCGACGATGACAAAGAACTACTTCCGGTCTATCTACGGTTTGTCAGAGGAGTCATTGATTCTGAAGATCTGCCGCTGAATGTGAGTCGGGAGATTCTTCAGCAGAACCGGGTCATGGCAAATATCCGGGATGCTTCAGTTAAGAAACTGCTGGGCGAGTTCAAGAAACTGTCGGAGAATGAAGAGAAATATGCTGAGTTCATAGAACAGTACAATCGGCCTCTCAAAGAAGGGATGTATTCTGACTGGGCCCATAAAGACGAACTGATCGGCCTGGTTCGCTACCGTTCGACGGCAATAGAGGGCTGGACCAGCCTCGAAGCCTATAAAGACAGGATGCCTGAGGACCAAAAGGCGATTTATTACATCGCCGGCGAAAATCTGGAAAACCTGCGTAAATCTCCGCTCCTGGCTTCCTATAAGGACAAGGGGTATGAGGTTCTCATCATGGCTGATGAGATTGACGAGATTGTGACACCGATGATCGGCCCCTACAAAGAGATGGAACTTAAGGCCATCAATCGGTCGGGTGCTCTCGACGATCTGAAGACCGACGATGACAAGAAGAAAGAAAAGGACGCTGAGCCGGTCCTCAAGAAAATTAAAAAAGCGCTCGGAGACGTAGTGAAGGAAGTTGTCGCATCGGCGAGGCTCGCGGATGCGCCAAGCTGCCTGGTTGCTGATGATGCGGATCCATCGGCCCAGATGCGTCAGATGCTTCAGGCTATGGGTCAGAAAGATATTCCTGAGGCAACTTTCATTCTTGAAGTGAATACCGATCATCCTGTTGTGACAGGATTGGCCGATGCTTCCGACGACGATCTGGTAAACGATGTGGCGAATCTTCTTTATGAACAGGCTCTGCTTGTTGAAGGTGTCACCCTCAAGGACCCCGTGGCCTTTGCCGCCAGGTTGAATCGGGTTACATCCAAAGCGTTCTAGATTGTAAATACGGGCACCTGAGCCAATAATCACAAAAAGGAAGACATTCCCGGAAAAGTTCGGGAATGCCTTCCTCTTCTTTTGGATTCCGTATTAAATTACACATGGGTCTTTTTATATCCCGGAGGTATCAACAATGAAAAAAAAACTGCTTTTACTTGCTGTTCTGATTCTGGTAATTGGAGCGCTATCGGCGCAAAGTGTCAGTGAGGACAAGGAAGTTAAAACTCTCCAGGCTCCGCCCGACGGCCGTGCGAAAATCGGTCTGCTAATCGGGTATCCCTCTGGTATTACTTTCGGCTACCAGTTTTCCAACTGGTTTGAAGGAAACATAACCGGCGGTTATAACTTTTTGTTCAGCAAATCCGGTATTATCAGCGCGAACGGTCTTTTTACGCTGATAAACATACCCATCGGAGATGCCGGGTTGATGCCCATTTCTCTGGGACCGCAGGTGAATTTCATCCTGGGAAATAAATTCTACATAGATATAGTTGCCGATTTGCGGCTTGCTTACACATTTGCCAATATTCCTCTGAACCTGTTTGCAGAGTTTGGTTTCGGTTTCAGACTCTTTAATGATGGTGACTGGTTGGCCTGGAACGGCGGTGTAGGTGTACGTTACGTCTTCTAGTAAAAATCACCAGGAGCTGTCTGAGAGCGGCTTCTTGTTAATTTACGTGCATTCATGTAATATATCTCCATGCGTGTAACGACGAAGGGCCGGTATGCACTCCGGGCCATGATAAACTTGGCACAGAACATCGGCGACAAACCCCTTTCAATCAAGAAAATCACAGAGGTTGAAGACCTTTCTCCAATCTTTCTGGAGCAGATTTTCACCAAGTTGAAAAAATACGGTCTCATTAAATCGATCCGCGGTGCAGGAGGAGGCTTTCTCCTTGCTCGTGAAGCGGCTGATATCAGTGTCAAAGACATCCTCGAGGCTGTTGAGGAAGGTATTCGGTTGACACCCTGCTGCGCCAGTGAAAGTATTTCGGCTGAGCAATGTGTAAAGGCAGCTGACTGTCGGGCTACCCGATTCTGGAACGGCGCCAACGAATATGTGATGAAATATTTTGAGAGTTATTCTCTTGCCAGGGTTATCGACGAATTTGATGCAGTGAACGAATCATTGCTGGCCGGATCGGCCTAAATCGACGATTCGGGAATCTTCAGATTCTCCAGATAATTTCTGATTTCTTCCTGGGTGCCGAGCTTTGATAGTATCTCGGCGTCTTTTGCAGCCTGAACCGAATCCATACGGGTTACCGTATCCTGAATCCCGGGAATCTTACCGGGCTCCATGGAGAATTCACGTACTCCCAGGCCCATCAGATAGTAAACAGTTCGAGGGTCTTTTGACATAATTCCACAGATCGAGAGCGGACAGTCAGCAAGCTTTGCTGCATCATTCACTCGTTTCACCGCCCGGAACACTGCTGGATGCCTGATATCAAAGAGGTCTGCAACTTTTTCATTCGTTCGGTCAACGCCAAGCATGTACTGAACAAGATCGTTGGTTCCCAGTGACAGGAAGTCCGCCTCTCTCGCCAGTTCCGGAGCCATTTCAACGGCCGAGGGCAATTCAATCATCGCTCCCAGTTTAGGAACCGGATATTGACCGAGGCCGTCCCTTTTCAGGAAGCTCAGGCTTTTAAGTACGATTTTTCTGGCGTTCAGGAAATCATCGACTGAGGAAATGAGTGGAAACAGAATACGGATCTGCCGTTTTCCGCCGGCACGAATCATAGCCTTGAGCTGGCCGACAAAAACTTTTTTGTTCTCCAGAAGAAAACGAATAGCCCGGAGTCCGAGGAACGGATTCGCTTCCTGAGCATCCGGTATATAACTGAGTATTTTATCACCACCAACATCTAATGTTCGTAGCGTAACCAGGGGGTTTTCAAGGCCGTCAACCACCTGTTTGTATATTCTGTACTGCTCTTCTTCAGAGGGGAAATCGCTCCGAATCAAAAAAGGAAACTCGCTCCTGTAAAGACCGATTCCTTCCGCTTTCAGCCGGCTGGCAAGTTTGAGGTCGGATAAGAGGTTGACTGTCGCGCGCAGATAAATACGTTCACCATCGACGGTTCGAGTTTCCGATTTAACTGCTGCTTCCAGTACTTCAATACGATCTGAACCTTCGATGAGCTGGTTGATCCTCTTCCTTGCCGAATCATCGGGCTGCACAATGAGAATGCCCTGGTTGGCATCCAATGCCAGCTCTGTATTGGGCGGTATCCGGAAAATGCTTTCCTCTTCGGTAACAATCAGAGGTACCAGCAGAGAACGGGCCAGAACACTTACATGGGCTGTTACAGCACCGCCGAATAGTACCAATCCCTCGACATTCTGTGCGGCGAGTTTCAGTAGTTCAGACGGGAGCAGTTCATTGGTCAGGATAATCTGCCCGCTGTAATCTCCATGTTC
>RCND010001459.1_pt1 | contig 13392 bp, 10 predicted proteins | sample 2041351 | NCBI WGS metagenome assembly RCND01 (sample SAMN09708230, study PRJNA481090) | Marine sediment metagenome, whole genome shotgun sequencing project. | biome: marine sediment; feature: ocean; material: sediment; isolation source: Sewage treatment plant 12B marine sediment (STP12B) ...
CGGCAAAATCATGAAGCATCTTCATCGCCTCATCAATAATTACCAGGGTATCCTGTTCATGGTATGGTTCTTCCTTCCACCATTCAAAATCGAAGTGAAAGTGAGGGACCAGGTATATTTTATCAATGTTCATTAATTTCCTTCTGTATTTGCTTTCCGTTCTTCGATGAGCTTTTTGATCTCGTCGAAACGTTCCCTGGTTATGGGCAGGAACTTTACAAAGAGAGCTGAGATCAGGAAGAATATTCCGGGGCCGACTCCCATGAGGATCCTGATGGCTGTAATGGCTGATTCAGGTTGTACAATTTCTGCAGTTATATCTGCTGATGCCTCAATATATCCCCAGAATCCGAGCAATAGTGTTGCCACACTGATGGCAAGAGCAGAGGCCGCTTTGTAAAAGAACATGGTGATCCCATAGAACGCACCTTCTCTTCTGCTTCCGTTCTTATATTCGTCAAATTCTATTACATCCGGGATTATGGACAGGGGAATAACCTGTGAAGCAGATATACCGATTCCTGTAAATGCAGCCAATATAATCATGAATGTAAGGTTACCAACAGGGGCAACCAGGCATATAAGGAAGGATAGACAAAGGTAGATAGCTGCAACAATGTAGGCCTTTTTCTTGCCCCACTTTTCCCCCAGCCTGATCCAGAGCGGCGCTGCAGCAATCGCAACAACAAGCGGCACTGCCATGATAACGAAAGTAAGATCTTCAGGAACCTGGATGACATGTTTCAGGAAGTAAATGAACATGACCTGGATTAGATCAAAGCCAATCATGTTGAACAGGAACATTCCAAGGATGATTCTGAATTCACGAAGCTTCATGATGGAGCCCAGGTTCTTAAAGAAGCCCTCCTTTACAGCAGCATTGCTTTCATGCACCCGTTCTTTCGTTCCAAAGAATGTGAATAAGAGAGATACAACAGCTACTGCTCCAAAAATAATTCCCATGACCGGGAAGCTTGATCTGTAGGCTTCTTCACCCGGATAAATAAGATCGACGATGACCATGATACCTGCGGCAGCGACCAGTGTTCCTGAAAACGACAGACCCATCCTGAATCCTGAGAGTGTAGTTCGCTCATCATAGTTCTGGGTTAATTCCGGAGTCATCGCATTGTAGGGAATCGAGACAACCGTGAATGCAGTATTGAACAGCATAAAGATGATGAGGTAGTATATAAACAGGGCGGTCTGACTCTCAAAAGGCACCAGCCACAGCAGTGCAAACAAAATGCCGAATGGTAGCGCACCAAATAGGATATAGGGTCTTCTTCTTCCGAACCGGGTTTTCGTTCTGTCGGAAATGAGACCCATGGCATAGTCGGTTATGGCATCCCATACACGTGCAATCAGGAATATATATCCGGCCCATTCGGCAGGCAGACCGGCTACATCGGTCAGGAAGAATACAAAGTAGAATCCTATCGCTCCGTACCCAATCATAAGGGCGAAGTCCCCCATGCCATAGGCAAATTTTTCCCTGGTCGATAGCACAAAATTTTTGTTCATATGGTGTGCCAATTGATGAATACTATGGGTATTGAATTTAGGCCCTAAGCATTATCCAAATTTATAATAATGCAGGTCTCCTGAAATTGATAATAATCAAAAAATGTAAGGTCTACATAACAAAATTAAACCATTCAGAACCCGGACCTGCATACATGAATGTAAACCGGAATGCGATGTATGGAGCCACCGGAATTCTAATATCGACAAATGTACCTATAGAAAATTTTTGTTTGCTTAAAAACAGATCTGAATAAGAATCGCTTCCGTTACCCCAGTTGATGAAATAAGCATTTTCCAGGCTTAACCACTTCGCGTTAAACCAGGTGAAATGGGATCCCAGGTAGGCTGAGTAATAAGCCTTGCCATAAATTTCCCCGTACCTCAGTCCAATCACATCTCCTGGGCCTTTTGAATACCGGTAGTGGTTGTCTGCTGTTACATATCCGGTATTCAAGCTTGTGGAAAGCTGTAAAATCCTGTTAAGTGATTTATGATACTCTCCCCCGATGTTGAAACTCTGGTGTGATTTAGTGCCGTTCAGGCCTATGAAGTATCCCACCGATGCACTGGCCATAACTCCATCCTTCCTGTGACGCTTTTTATTGATGGTTCCAATGGATTCCGAAACACTTACAGTGAAGAACCTGAAGGTCTCTTCCGGAACAAGGATACCAGAGTGCGTTTCCTCTTGAGTGAAGAGGCTGTAGTCGATCTCATGGTTCAGGTACCCCAGCCCCAGATCAGGAGAAAACCTGTACTCATAATCACGATGCCATGGATTACCTATGGCTGCAAATAATTCGAACCTCTGATATGGCGCATAAAGCTGAGCTTCATATACGCCGGTCTTTTTGCCATCCTCGATAAGGATATTGCGGTCCCAGAATATGGTTGTTGCCGACCCGAATACTGTTGAGAATCCCAGGGTCATATTCTTATACAGGAGTTGCCTTGGCAGTTGTAATCTCAAACCCCAGGATGTGCCGGTTGGCCTTTTATCCCAGTTTATACTGAGGTCGGAATTGCTGCCCAGAAAATTATTGTCAGCAAAACCCAGCACGTAATGGTATTCGTTCTTGCTGCTGTAATCCAGGGCAATTACCGGGAAAAACATCACACCATCCATCGCCTCGAGGGTCAATACATTGCCCTCTGAACAGCTGTCTATTGAATAAGTAACATTCGCAAAACTTCCAATGTTCCATACCCTGTTCATTGACCTGTCAATATCCCCAAACCTGACCCATTCCCCTTCTGAGAAAAGCAGTTCTTTCAACACGATTCTATCCCAGGTTATCCAGTTCTTTGTGATCTCTATCTTATCAATTCTTATTGAATCATTCGGATCTGTATTGGGGTCCATGTCACGGGCAGAAAGATTGCTTAAACCCAACAGGATAATCATGATGGAAAATCTGGATCTGCGTAAAATGCGATATATAATCAGTAGTTTCAGAACAACATTTTTTTTATTTGGCCTCTTTGCGGGTATTTTCAATGTCAAAAGCATGCACCTGGCCAATCACCTTGAACTTTGGTGAAGTGCAAACTTCAGCCAGGGCGATGGTTTCTAGTAATCCTATAATTAAACTGCCGGGCTGTTTAAACCCGGCAGTTTATACTTTATACTTCTTAGAGTACGTAAAAGTGATTTGATTATATCTACTTGGGAACGAATGTCAGGTGAAGCGTGAATGTGGGATACATAAATATGGGAGTAATATCTGGAGCAACATCGTATGTAGGTTTACCATCGGCATCGAGGAAGGGAACTCCGTTGATACCAATGACCACATGTATGGCCTCAGGGCTCACTTCTTTAATGACATAGTATGAATTGTCAAAGGGATCGGCAATTCCCAATTCAGGAATTGCAGGATAGGCAAGATCAACCAATCCAATGTAAGCCCCACTAGAAAGCACAAGATTGGCTACACTTGCATCTTCCCCAAAAGTATACACTACATCCTCAACCGCGCCGGTTGTAAATTCATTGAAAGCAGTGACTGTTAAATCGTCATAGCTTAAAGCCCAAGTTCCCTCAGTAACGTTGTTATAATATACAGCGCAAAGTGGCAAGTTTTCAGGGCTGGTTGACATAACAGCAAGGGTTTCAGTTAACCCTCCGTAAACGATTCCAGCAAGGGCCTGGCTGTTTAAAGCATTTACCTGATAGGAGCCATCTTTAAAAAAGATAAACTCATCCGGGTATTCTGCACCCAGTCCAAATAGATCCATTACTCCGGTAGGGATCAGTGACATTTCAGGAATTAAGGCATTATCACCTGCTACCGGCCCTGCACCTATTTTTCCGGAAAAATCAGCTTCAGACTGTGTCAGTACCCAGGCTTTCCCATCGTCACCACTTCCTGCAAGGATCTCTTCCAAAGAAGCTGCAATAGACATATCCTCTGAAGCAGTGGCAGTTCCACCATCGCCTGTGACATTTACAGTAATGGTATAATCGCCCGATGCTGTATAGGTGTAAGAATGAGAAGCTCCTTTTGTTGAAGTGTTACCATCGCCATAATCCCATACAAATGATTTTGCATCTGTGGACTCCAGTGTGATATCAACAGTGTAACTATCAGCAGAACTAATGTCCACCAGAAAACGAACAGTTGGTACCGGAGCCGGATCTTCCTTTTTGCATGAGACCAGGCTTACAGCCATTACACATGCCATAACAATGAGGCTAAATACTTGAGATTTCTTCATACTTGTCGGTTTTAATGTTTATGATTCAATTTAGTTATAATTAGTCTCTGACATCCCACCAAACGCGGCTGTAGATGTGGTCACCATCAACCATCCGGTCTATGGCCTCCTGCATATTATCGCCGTTAACGGTTCGTTCGGTGGTTTTAGGATACACCAGCCTTGAAGGCATATGGCCATCGGTTACTCCCTTTTCCTGGTTATCGGCAGTACGCTGTGGAATCACAGGGTAGCCCGTCCGCCTGATATTAAACCACGCTTCTATATAATTAGGAACAAACGCCAGCCACATCTGATTTCCAATCTGTTCAAATTTCTCCTCATCACTTCCTGTTAGCAGACCTTCAGGCGAAGTGGCCAGGTAATTATCTATATCTGTCTGGTCGATACCCCACTGTCCCATGGCTTTTGTAATACCCATCTGGTAAAGCTGGTTGGCATCTCCCTCTCCCATGTTAAATAATGCTGCTTCTGCGCGTAAGAACCAGATCTCAGAAGCAGTCATGAAATATAGATTCTGGTCCTTTGCCAGGACCAGACTGCTTAGAATACTTGCATTTGATCTTTCAAAATTACTGTAATCCACATCGTTTAAGCCGTTGGGCATTCCAATATATTCTCCGAGGCCATTTGTATCTACCATTACCTGCAACCTGGGATCTGACGTGTTTGCCAAAAGGTTAACATACTTTTGGCTTACATTAAAGTTGTAGATTTTCCCCAGGTATTTTTCTTCATATCTTTTATGCCAGGGATTACGCAATTGCCCATGGTCGCTGTCCCAGTGCTGAAGTTTTGCATTGTGCTGATTCTCTTCAATCAGATCATCAGATAAACACGCTGAAATAATCGCTTCATATTTTTCCGGATCGGCAAATCGCGCGCGCATTGCCAGCCTTAAGCGCAGGGAGTTAGCAAAGCGGAGCCAGCTTTCACCGTCATTGTTATACATGGGATCGGCCCCTGGAAATGCCCTGGAAAAATCAGCAGCTTTCAAAAGCTCCAGGCTATTCTCCAATCTTCCAATCATATCGGAATAGATCTCTTCCTGCGCGTCATATTCGGGAAGAAACACTCCTTGTTTACCCAGGCCGCCTTCGAAGTACGGAATATCTCCAAAAAGGTCGGTGAGCCTTGAATAGTTCATGACAGCTACGATATCTGTCAAGGCATGACGCACCTCGTTTTCCTGATCTCCGTCCACACCAGTTAGTAACAAAATATCCCTGCAATACTTTATTCCACCCCCATAGATCTCTTTAAAAATATTTTGTGTAATATCACCCACGTACTCTTCTTTATAATTATCGATCTCCCTGGTTACATACCAGGATATGGCCAGATGGGCATGTTGTGCAGCAAAATCAACCTGCAACAGGTCGAATGCAGAATAGAATGTTCCGCGAACAGCAGTGGTGAAGAGATATTCGGCCGGCACCTCGGTTATGGCGTTTGGATTCATATTCATATCATCCAGCCGTTCCTGGCAGGCAGAAAAAACAAACACCGTAGCAAGGACCAACAAAACTCCTTTCACGGACAGGTACTTCGTCTTATATGTATTGTTTTCCATTTTAGAAATCAAATTTCAGGTTAATACCATAACTGCGGGTCCCTGGCATGGCGTTTAATTCAATGGCCGGACCAAAATTCTGGTTGGTAACTCCCGACTCGGGATCAATTCCCTTATTGGCATTATAGAAGAAAAACAAATTTCTTCCAACCAGGGAAATACTTGCAGAACTGATGAAGGTCTTGTCTACCCAGCTATTGGGTAGCTGGTATGCCAGTACGACTTCCCGGAGACGTACATTGGTCGCATCCATGATGTAGTCGCGCATTATTTTTCGAAAATAGGCAACTTCAACCGACCTCAAAATGGGATCAACAGGGATATCATTCTTTACTCCTGTTTCAATATTCACCCCTTCCTGAATATAACCCTCGGGGAAAACCCCGGGAATCTCCTGTGCATTATTTGCACCTTCATGGGTTGCATACCACTCTTTCCTACCTTCCATGGAACTAAGCCCGGTCCCGAACAAATCTCCATATGTAGCACTCTGGGAAAAATACTCTCCTCCAATCTGCGCGTCAATGAGGAAACTTAGATTTACATTTTTATACCTGACATGATTGGAGAATCCGGCCATGAAATCAGGATTCAAACTACCCAATGCCACCATTTCATCTGATCTGAGAGGCATACTCGCATTGTCGACCAGGATATTGCCAGCCGCATCATAGGCATAATCATACCCGTATATTTGCCCATAGGGATTTCCCGGACGGGCTTCTATATAGACAAACTCCATAGGAACTGTTCCCATGGATAGTCTTTCTTTACCTTCATATAATTCGACCACCTCAGACGTGTTCTTTGAAAGGATAAATGTCAGATCCCATGCAAATGAGTTGCCCTTCTGAACGGGTGAGCCTGTAAGCTGAAATTCAAAACCCCGGTTATTTACCTCCCCGGCATTATACCTCCTCGAATTATACCCTGTTGAAGGTGCCAGTTCCACATTCATCAATTGATTCTCTGTCCTTGCATTATAATAGGTGAAATCGACATTCAGTTTGTTATCAAGGAAATTCAGGTTCGTACCTACCTCCCAGGAATAGGTCATTTCGGGTTTTAAATCATAAAATGCCAGGTTACCTCCAATGAATGCCTGGTGATATGGCAGGGGTGATGTACCCAGAGAGTAATAATTATTGGTTTGATAGGGTCCGGTATCATTCCCGACCATGGCGTATGAAGCGCGTAGCTTTCCACTGCTCAGAATGCGGGGATTGATATTCAGTAGATTAGTGAAGAGGAAGCTTATATTCTCTGAATGATAGAGGTATGAATTAGCACCTCCTTCAACCGGGATGGTTGAGGAAACATCGTTTCGGAGTGTAAATTCAAAGTAGAGGTAATTTTTCAGGGAAACATTGGTCAGAAAGTAGGAGGACCAGACCTCTTTTTCGCTGAAACCTTCTCCGGTATTGTAGATCTCAAGGTTCTGGATTTTGTAGAAATCCGGAAGTTTCCAGCCCTCGCCACTCTGATTTATTCCCTTGCCCTGGGTATAGCGATAGTTTCCTCCCAGGTTGAAGTCCATTTTCAGGTCCTTTGAAAATGATGCTTTATAGCTTAACAGAGCATCTGTATTCCACTCTATACTGTTGCTCCAGGAGTGGCTATAGTCACCGCGAAAGTTTTTAATGTTGTTACTACCTCTTGCTCCGTAGCCATTCGTAATCCGGTTTGTAAAATCAAAACCTGAACGGGTGATCAGGCTCAGATTCTTAGCGATGTTAAATTTCAAGGACAACAGTGCCTGTAGGCGATTTCGCTCATCCCAGTTTCTTTTGTATTTCTGTGCCCAGTATGGATTACCAGAAGTAAAATCCCAGGCCCATATCTGGTTCCCATCGACATCTGTGGTATTGTTCTTTAATATCTCTGTGGAAATATTCCTGGGCATAGAACGAAATGCAAAGCCCGGACTGGCATTATCTTCTGCAATATAGGGCCTGTCCTCGGCCTTGTGATGAATATAGGTGACCTTGCTGTCCAGTTCAATGAGCTTGCCAAGTCTGGAAAAACCACGAACATTAAATGTCTGTTTTGATAGTTTGTTGTTTGGGACAATCCCTTCGCTGTTCTGGTTGGTTACAGAAGCTCTGAAATTGGAGATTTCGTTTCCCCCGTTTAATGAAATGGTATTCACAAAGGAGTATCCGTTTTGATAATAATCCTTATAGGGATTACTGGTTGGTAAAAAAGGAGCCTCTTCACCCAGATAATTGGTTACCATTCGCCCATCCATTTCAGGTCCCCAGCTCCATGAGTAGGGAAAGGATCCTTTGGAGGCCAGGATATCCTGAGGGTATTGGCCAAATGCTCCCTGTCCATATACATTTTGAAATTCCTGAAATACATAGGGTTGTTCGATGGTGTAGCTTGAATTAACAGAGACCCCTATTCCTTCCCGGGATAGTCCTTTTTTTGTAATGATCAGGATAACACCGTTTCCACCTCTTGAGCCATAGGCTGCCGATGCGCCTGCTCCTTTAAGCACTGAAATGGACTCAATGTCTTCCGGATTAATATCCGACATGGCATCTCCCATATCCACACCACCATGATAGCCTCCGCCACCTGTCATTCCGATACCATAGGTACCACCACTTACCGGAATGCCATCAATAACGACAAGCGGCCGGTTACCTCCTGATAAGGATGCAATACCACGCAACACTACCCTTGTGGAGCCATCCACCCCGGAAGGGCTCTTTGTAATCTGCAGGCCTGCAACTTTTCCAGCCAGGGAGTTCATCACATTGTTCTCTTTGGCCTGGGAAACTTCAGATGCATCTACCGTGGAAATAGAATATCCCAGAGAGGCTTTATTCTTTTCAAGATTCAGGGCGGTAACCACTACTTCATCAAGAGATTCTATACTCTCCGCCATTGAGACATTTACGATCGTTCTCCCATTTATCTTTTCCTCTTGAATTTTATATCCGATAAAGGAAAATTGCAGCGTATCGCGAGAATCCGGCACCGTTATGTTATATGTACCTTCAATATCTGTAATTGTCCCTATGGTAGTGCCTTTCACAATCACATTGACGCCAATCACTAAAGTGCCGTCGTTTTTCGATACCACGTTTCCCGAAATGACCCTCTCCTGAGAATATACATTCACCAGGGAAGAAATCAATAGGAGAAAGATGAAGGCCGGAACAACCGTTTTACACGAAGACCTGCTTGTTTTTGTCATTATCCCTCTGTTTATAAGGAGTTCTGCACGTATACTGCTGCAATTTATTCAAAACAAGTTAAATCTGACTTGATAAAAGTCAAAAAAGCGTTTTTTTCAGTTTAAATTACAGGTAAAGTTCAGGTTAAGAGGTAAAACAACTTCACAATAAGAGATAAAAAAAGGCCTGGTCCGTCAACGGCCAGGCCCTTTTTCAATGATTGTCCTACTTCTTCTTGCCGCTAACCTTAAGGTTTCCTTCTGAATAGGAAGCAGTCCCTTCATGCTTATCCTCTTCGAGGGTAGTCTTGACAGAAACGGACTCTCCCTCAACATATAACTTGAATGAAAGCACATTGTCCTTAAACTCCACATTGTTGGCCTTGATTTTGTAATAATCTCCCAGCTTGATCTCAACCTTGTATTCCTTCCCTTCCTTGCTTACAATGATGTCTCCCTTGCTGTACTCATAGGGAGCATCATTTGCCACATAGCTCCAGGTTCCCACAGGGTCCACCTTGATCATGGCGTTCACAGTAGTAAAAGATGCTGCAAGCATCACCAGCATTAAAATTTTAATAGTTTTCATGGGTCTTTGGTTTTAATTAATGATTAAAATATGTATCAATAAGTGCTTTCGTTTTCCATATATAGAACATGGGATCTGTATCTTCTCCGTAGTCCAGGTAGGTGAATGAGGGTGTCTTTTTGGGTACCACCGGTTCGATCTGGGTGCCTTCGTGCCATTCATTAAAGGATGTTATACTGATAAAATCAGGAGAAGTGTTGACCGCATTTTTGAACATTTCCTCGTAGTACCGGCCCTGATCCCTGCTTTTCGTAGTCTTCTCATTCCATGGCCTGATTCGGGTATCGGCATACCCTGGTCCCACACTGGGAATGTAGATCAGGTTATTTTCCCGGGCAAAGACAGCCATGTCCGGCCAGTTCGATGTGGTGGAACCATAGGCAAAGCCATCACTGGCGAAGTAGGTGTAGAAACCATCGAATCCGGATTTTACCGCAAACTCACCATCGAAACCGGTGGTCCACAGGCCTATAAAGACTCCATCGAGAGGCGTATTTCTTATGCTTGAAGTGCTATCCGGATTTAAGAGGCTCTGCCACTCATCATGTTTTAACTGAAAAGAGTTATAGAGATAATAGAGGGGCTTTCCATCTATCTTATACATCGCGGGATGTTGCAGGTAGCTGGAAGAAATGTATTCCATCAGCCCCCTGAATTCTTCCACTGTATTGTAGACAGGTTCAATGTGAAACACCACCTTCAGACCATATGCGTGGGCCGTATCCAGCAAGGTGCTGGCCGATTGATCTGTGAAATCGTCCTTTCCCCACCAGCTGATGGCCACCACCCCGATGCCGGCATCCCTGATCTGCTGCATATGGGTGGAAATTGTTGCCGGATCCTTTGAGCTGTAGCTCCCCATCTGTGGATAAAAGTTGGCTCCAACATCATCCCCGCCCTTATGCGGGTCCGCATTATTCCATGTGGTATCTATCCAGTGGGGTATGACCTGGTGGTTCCAGGCTCTGTAGCTCCCGTCATACTCCGGATTGCCAAACCAGCCATAATAAAAGGTGTGAACTTTGTAATTTACTGCACCATCTTCAGATACTCCTTCAATATCATTATTGAGAAGAGCGCGCCCGGTGCTTATATCCCCACCCTTAGACCTGAAACTCTTCCGGGTTGATCTCTCTTTCTCTTCCTTGTTTCTTCTTCCTTTCTTCACCATCCAAATAGGCATCGTGCCCTCCGAGGCATATGTCAGGCCCATTAGCGTATCTCCCTTCATCTCCATTTTTATGGAGACCTGCTCATGCTCTACCTGGGTGGTAAAAGAAATTTTTGTGCTGTCAATCTTCAAATTATCGGTCTCTATGGGGATTCCGTATACTTTAAGCTTTGCCTTTATGGAATCATTCTCTTCGTAGAAGATAACCCTCCCTGTCTGGAAACCAAAGGGGGCATCCTCAACGGTATAGATCCATGTCCCCAGTATACCCTTGTCCTGCAAATTCATCGTACAGGAAACCATTAGAAAGAAGATGGATATTGAGAATAATTTTCTCATCCTTTTGAGTTGTAATTTGTTCGACAAATAGTTCTGAATTCTAGTATCTATAGTGAGAAATAATGGCTTAAAGGTATATCTGCGGGATGCTGAAATCAAAGCAATTGGGGAATTTAACCCCATGTTGGGATTTTTGGGTATTAAGCCTGAACCAATGATTTGATTGCTGGTACAAATGCGCGGGATACGGGGATAATGGTGTCGCCGTGTTTCATCTTGAACAGATAATTTCGACCTTCTTTTTTAAACCATTGGACGTTTTCCATATTCACAATAAAGGAACGGTGACAACGAACCAGGCCTGAAGAATCCAACTGTTGTTCTATTTTTTTCATCGAATTACGCACCATTTCCTTTTTGACATGATCTTCATCCAAATAGTAAATGGTCACATAATTGTCTGAGGACTCGAGATACAATACGGAGGGTTTGTGTATACTGAATTTTACCTGTTGCCGTTCATCTTTGAGGTGAATCAATTCCGATTTCTCAGGACTTGAGTTTGATAGGCTGCCCTGCTGGATATTATTCTGCTGAATAAGCATCAGGATCATGATGGAGAAAGAGTAGGGTAATACCAGACCTATTGAAGTAAATCTAAGGGTGATAGAGAACTCTTTCAGAAAGCCATTTGTATAATCGGCAAATATAATGGTGAGGATCACAGTTAAAAGCAATATTTCTACTGTTACCCATAAGATCAGGTGATAAACTTTAAATTTTTTGACTTTAATAATCGTGCGTATCAGGAGCTGGGAAAAGGCAATGATGAATGAAAAGGTAAATCCCAGGCTGAGCAGGCCCAGCTCTTTAAGCCATCCCGGATATTTCAGCCATGCTTTGATATTAAATGGTTCGAAGACGATTAAAAAAAACACGCTGAAAACCAGAATAATGAACACATGCAGAAGCCGGTGCTTCAGCCTGTCAAGAAAAGGAAACGGGTAATTTAAAAACCTTGTCATGTCCGCTAATCGTATCCCTGCTAATATAATACCTATATCTGAACAGGCCCAGTTTAATTCAATGGATTTCTTTTAACACCATTGGTGGTAATGGTCACCTGTTTTATTCGACCTTTTTCATCAAATTCAAGCAGGTCAATGCATGTGACCCACTTCACGGAACTGGTATCAAGGATCCTTTCATGTTTTATCCAGTTCACTAAATCTTCAGATGAAAAGGCATCCAGGAACACCTGTTCGTCGTATGGTGCCGAGTAGGTGGGGGAAATCCAGAATTGATCCCCGAAGATGATGCCTTCCAGATCGGCATACCAACCATCGAATACGGGGTTGCCGGCATCAGGTTTTGTATTTTTCTTATGAGTAAAACAGGATGTGAAACTAATAAGCACCAAAAAATAAACAAGTGATTTTCTGAGTGGTGGTATACTTTTTAGTATATGAATATTAAGTATGGTTCTGTACTGACATTTTAAACGATTCATCTCTTTAAGTTTCAGGGTCAATTACTATATCATTTTTTCTAATCTGCCAGTTCTTTCACTCTATTATAATTGCCCCTTTTGGCTACATGGTATTCTTTTGCCATTAAAGCAGTAGCCAGGGCCATCATCATCAGGAATCTTTTCATTTCACGTCTCCCCATGTTTTATTTGGTTCCGGTCCCATTTCAAGCTCAAGCACTCCTCCTTTTAAGAGTTCACTTGAAGGGAATTTAAAGTCCTTCAACACTTTCCCGTTCAGAGTGGCCGATTGAACATATTTATTCAAACGGGAGGCGTTCTTTGCTTCAATGATGAATTTTTCTCCCCGTCCATAGCGCTGGCCCAGATCGATTTCGGTTTTTTTAAAGAGCGGGCTGCCAATCTCATAAACCGGATTTACGCTACAGCCTCCGTCGGTCTGGAACAGGCCAATGGACGACATGATAAACCATGCACTCATCTGTCCCTGGTCCTCGTCTCCCAGGTAGGCATTGGCCACTCCGTAGCCATAATACCGCTCCAGGACAGCCCTGCTCCATTTTTGTGTCAACCAGGGCTTGCCCACCCAGTTAAACAGGTAGGCAAAATGCATGGATTGCTGGTTGCCCTGGACCACGGGATAATCCCAGTACTGATCGTTCAGACCGTTAAAGCGGGTCTTGTAGCTCTCTGTAAATCCCCAGTCGAGGCGTTCAATAAAGCGGTCTTTCCCAATGGCTTCAGCCAGTGCCGGCACATCCTGCGGTACAAAAAAAGTGAGCTGCCATGCATTGCCTTCCACATACTGTTTGTTAGCACCCGATTTATAGGGATCAAAATCCTTGTACCATTTTCCCCCAGA
>RCND010001460.1_pt1 | contig 13392 bp, 10 predicted proteins | sample 2041351 | NCBI WGS metagenome assembly RCND01 (sample SAMN09708230, study PRJNA481090) | Marine sediment metagenome, whole genome shotgun sequencing project. | biome: marine sediment; feature: ocean; material: sediment; isolation source: Sewage treatment plant 12B marine sediment (STP12B) ...
CATCGTCGTCGGTGAACAGGTCGCCCGCACCGGCATCGGTGTACTTGAGGGCGCGGACCAGGAAGGCGGCCATTTGGCCTCTGGTTACGTTGTCGTCGGGGCAGAACAGGTCATTGTCTGGTGGATTACAGCCTTTCGTCACGCCAGCGGTCCCCAGCTTGTCGATGGCGCTCTCGAAGGCAATGCCATCGTCGTCGGTGAACAGGTCACCCGCACCGGCATCGGTGTACTTGAGGGCGCGGACCAAGAAGGCGGCCATCTGGCCTCTGGTCACGTAGTCCTCGGGGCAGTACAGGTCGTTGACCGGTGGATTGCAGCCCTTGGTGATTCCCTCTTGGTACATCCACGTGATATCCATCTCGAAGGTGTGACCGGTGTCGTCAGTGAAGTCGTGGACCTCAATGTCGATCTGGGTGAAGTCGCCATCCCCGTCGCCGGCTGATACCCCGGCAGCATCACCAAGACCGAAGCTATGGATGTCGGTGCAGTCGCCAGAACCGAGCACCGAAAAGTCAACCTCCCACATCCCGCCGGCGTCGGCAACGGTCACCCGACAGGTAGCTGCATCTACGACCACTTGTGCTCCCGGTGGTGCTGTGCCCGCCACCTTGTCGGTAAACACGTCAATGGCCCCGGTGACACTGCTGAGCTCCAGATCCCGGGTGAGCCCGCCGCCATCGACGATGACGAATTGGCCGACCTTAAGATCGGTAAAGGAGACCTCGGTGTTGCCATTGCTGTCTGTCAGCCCAGTGGCGCTCTCGACCAGAGTCGTCTTGGCTGTGCTGTCCCATACCTCGAACGTGACGTTGGAGTCGGGGGTCCAGCTCTCGATGTATACCCGATCCCCTCCTGCGGACGGATTTCCTTCTGTGTTCCCGACAATGAAACCAGGGCCGGCGGCTGACGCCGAGCCGGCTGCCAAGACGACCGCAGCTAAGACAGCTGCCACCATTCCGAACGCTGTCACAATTGAGAGATATCGCCGGTGATCTCTGTCTGGAATCCCGAGACTGTTCACGGTACGCCTCCCCGCGTAGATCCGTTTGAGCGGCCCCGAAAGCCCAGGCATAGGTCTGGGAGGACCCACGCAAGTCCTCAGAAGAGAGTTGGCTCGTGGCCGTCTCTTTGTTGGCGGCAATTCTATCCGGGTAGGCGCGTGGCGACAATTCCCCGCCTCGGGTACAAAGAGCCTCAGGACAGCACGATCTGGGGGTTGTTGGCCATGTCGGAGAACCAGTGGTGGAAAGCCACTTCAGTTGGTGACATGCTTCCGAGGTAGGTGCGACAACCTGACCGCGATCAGTTTCGCCACGTTTCGGGCGTATCGACGAAGAAACGTGCATAAATATTCGTAATCCAGCCGCCGGAACCGGGCACGTCGCTCACGGATGCAACGACCCCAAACTGCAATGCACCGGCGAGGCCAGCCTGTCGACGGGAATTGTGCTCTCGAATCTGTGTTGTGACCTATGTAGTCAGCGAGCCGACAGGTGAAGAGATGAGTGAACAGAGCCAGGTGTGGCCCAACGGTTCTCCCCGGGTGGGGGATACCGCCGAGCGTTCGCGGGCGATTACCTCCCGCGATATCGAGCTGTTCACCGAGATCAGCGGCGATCGAAATCCGATCCACTACGACCCCGAGATTGCCGCGGCGACGTCGTTCGGGGGAATTGTCGTTCAGGGTGGCGTTACTACGGCGGTTCTCAACGCGGTTGTCGCCGAAGACCTGCCCGGACCCGGAACTGTGTTCCTCAACGTCAATTGGAGCTTCCAGGCACCGGTTCGCCCTGGCGATGTGATCACGGCGCAGGTAGAGGTGATTGACGTGCGCACCGACAAGCCGATCACAAAACTGTCCACCCAGGTCGTCAGGGACGATGGTGTAGTCGCCGTCACCGGCGAGGCGCTCTGCTACACGATGTCTGTATCTGAGTCCTAGCCAGGCTGTGAGCGTTCCCGCATGGGGATCCCACCTAGGCGGAATCTCATACGCCTGCCCGGTCTGAATTGCGTGAGATTCCTACTCGTCGAGGAAGATGTCTCTTTGCAGCTCGGCGTTGTCGACAAAGGCATAGGGGGAGAGATCGTTGACTCCTGCCTCGGCCAGTACCTCATCGTCGATGTAGAAGTTGCCGGTATGCTCCCGGCTAGGCCGTCCCACGATCTCATAGGCTGCGTCGGCAAGGATCTCCGGTCTGCGCGAGCAACGCATGGCTTCGTCGCCGCCGAGAAGATTCTGCACCGCTGCGGTCGCAATGATGGTGCGGGGCCACAAGCTGTTGACCGCGATCCCTTCAGCGGCGAGTTCCGTCGCCATACCGAGCGTGCACATACTCATGCCGTATTTGGCGATGGAGTAGGCGACGTGGTTTCCGAACCAGTGGGGTTTCATGTTGAGCGGCGGGCTTAGCGTCAGGATGTGCGGGTTCTCGGAGTGTTTCAGGTGCGGTATGCAGAAGCGAGAGACCACATAGGTTCCCCGGGTGTTGATGTCTTGCATCAGGTCGTATGCCTTCATCGGTAGAGCTTCCGTGTTCAGCAGCGCAATAGCGGATGCGTTGTTTACGCACACGTCGATGCCACCGAATGCCTCGACGGTTGCCGTGACCGCAGCTTCCACCTGGTCCTCGAATCTGATATCGCCAACAATCGGGAGGGCTGTGCCGCCGGCGGCCTCGATCTCCTCGGCGGCGGTGTACACCGTTCCGGGCAGCTTGGGATGCGGTTCGGCAGTCTTTGCGATCAGCGCCACGTTGGCGCCATCGGCCGCGATCCGTTTGGCGATGGCGAGGCCGATGCCACGGCTACCCCCCGACATGAACACCGTCTTGCCCCTCAGCCGCCCCATTCGTTCCTCCTGAATCGTGTCCGCACAGCGTACCCAATCGCTATTGGTGAAGCGGAGCCGGCGCATCTGCCAAGGATGGTGCTCTGTCTACCAACGGGACGCCACGGATCCTGGCACCTTCGTCTTGGGTCAACCTCGGAATCTGTCTGGCCCCGGCTGCGATTGTCCCTCCCGAGAGACACGCTGTGGCGGTTCGTAAAAGAAATGAAATGTCGTGAGCATTTGATCTATCTAGGCCCGGAAGCTGCACGCTCGGTAGCGGCAACCGTCGGTTACTTCTTCTCAGACATCGAGGCCTCAATGGGCTCTTCGGGTGTAGCCTCGTGAATGGGAGGTCGTCCATGTCTGTCGCTGAAATCGATGTCGTGCTGCGGCGCCTCGAAGTGGTCCTGGATGACACGATCCACAACCGTAGTCGTGCCGGCTATTTCGCGGCCATGTACCGCAAGGTCACAGTTGCAGTACGGGACGCTGTCGTCGCCGGTCGGTTCGCCGATAGCGACCGGATCGCGCGCCTCGACCGGGTATTTGCAGAGCGATACCTCGATGCCTACGACGAATGGCGTCGGGGCGGACGGCCTACAGAGGCATGGCAGGCGGCGTTCGACGCCAGCGGACGGTGGCGCCCAATCATCATCCAACAGCTTCTTGTGGGCATGAACGCCCACATCAACCTCGACCTTGGCATCGCCGCAGCCACAGTCGCGCCCGGCGCTCAGTTGGCGGATCTGCGTTCCGATTTCGACCTGATCAACGATGTCCTTGCTGAGCTCATCGATTCATTCATGGATAGAGTCGAAGTCGTTTCTCCGTGGGTCGGTATCCTCGATCGCTTCGGGGGAAGAACCGATACGGCAGTAGTTAGGTTCAGCATTGAAATCGCGCGGCGGCGGGCGTGGGACCTAGCGGTCGCTCTGGCTGCGGCGTCTCCTGGCGAATGGGGAGGCATTATCGCGGCACGAGATTCGAGCACCGCTGCCCTGGGCAGGACGATCCTGTCCCCAGGGCCTATTCTCCCCGCTGGCTTGCTGGTTATCCGACTCCGCGAAAGCAACAATGTGCTGCGAGTGATCGATCTCCTCGGGAGCTGACGTCTAGAGATCGTCGGGTTGCGAACTAGCGCCGCTTATCTCGTCGGCAATCGCCAGGGCTCGCGGGACATCAGTTGACGAACCCATGTCGTCGTGTGGGGGACACCTGTTTTCGGACCGAAGTAACCGTCCAGCTCGATGCTCCGCAAGAGAGCGACGAATATCGGTGGGTCAAGATCAAGGCGGCGGTTGCCGGCGGGCTCGAAGAGGGCTGGGTCGCAGGCAAGTACCTCGAGGTCGTGCAATAGGAGAAGGCTCTCTGGGCGGTGATCAGGGACCGACTGTGCTGGAGTGCCGCCTAGACGGGTCGGTCGCGGGGTGACGATCTGCCCTGCATCATGATCACTCCGAGTAGGAGCAGAGGAACGATCCCAAATGCAAGCTGGACCGCGATCACCCGATCCAGCAGTCCCAACATCATCGGCGTGATCGTGATGGCAACGCCCGAGGCGAATGCAGCCAGCGCAATGAGCCTTTCTTCGGGTAGGCCGGGATCGTCGAGCAGTCGGGCGAGGGATACCGGATAGAGAACCGCGATACCGAGCCCTGCCAGGAACAGGGCACCAACGAGCGTCGGCATTGGCAGATCCAGCACGACGAGGATGGCCGCCATGCCCGCCACGAGTCCGGACAGTTGGATCGGCTCGAGCGATCGGAGAGAGCGGGGTCCGATGATCCGGCCGAGTGCCATTCCGACCGCAAAAGCCGCGGCAAGCCCGCTGGCCTGATCGGTCTCTGCACCACCATCAACAAGACGAGCCGCTCCCCAAGTCCAAAAGAAGAACTCTGCCGAGACCGCAAACACGATTGCGAACCAGCGGTACCAGGTGTCCGGGCTCATCTTCCCTCGGGCCAAAGCGTCGGCACCCTGTCGATCGATGCCAATGCCCTGCGGTGCCGTCAGTCGACGCACGGCCACCGGGATCAGCCAAATCAGGGCAGCGGCGAGCACCAGTCGCCCACTCGGCAAGATCTGATCCGCTAACGCAATCGCCCCGGGTGCCGCTAGCCCCGCAATGCTCGAGGCTCCGACTGCGATAGCGAGACGGCGCGGCCGATCGTCTACGCCAATCAGTGCCGGGGTAGCGATCAGGAACGCAGAGCAGCCGGCTCCTTGCAGCAGGCCACCCGCCACCAGCATGGGAAAGCTGTCACCAAATGCGAGCAGGGCGACACCGGCGGCAACCAATCCGGCTCCGACCCGAGTTACTGGTTCGGCACCATGTCGGAGTATGCGGCGACCCAGAGCGCCCGCACCCAGCAGACCGAGTCCGAAGGCAGAACCGAGCCAGGCCAGCTGATGGCGCGGGATGCCCAGGTCTCTTGCCCCGAGCACCAGAACCGGCCCCAGCCCGCCGATGCACCACCCGATCGCCGCCTGGATGGCGAGGACGTGTTTGTCGCGCAGGAGGGGGCTGGCGGTCACCAGCCGAGTGTAGGTCCGGTGCGGCCTACCTCAGGATTGCCAGTCGCACGCTATTCCGCCGTCGTACCTGCGCCCAGTGGCCGTTCTGCCGTTCCGCCGTTCCTGGGCCCGGTGAATTGGGCGTTGTACAGGTTGGCGTATGCCTCGCCCTTTCCGATCAATTGATCGTGGGTGCCTTGCTCGACGATGGCGCCCTCTTCCATGACCAAGATCAGGTCGGCGTCGCGAATGGTGGACAGACGGTGAGCGATCACAAAGCTGGTGCGGTCGGCCCGCAGGGCGGACATGGCGTGTTGCACCAGAACCTCGGTGCGGGTGTCGACCGAACTCGTTGCCTCGTCGAGGATCAGGAGAGCCGGGTCGGCGAGGAAGGCCCTAGCGATGGTGATGAGCTGTTTCTCGCCAGCACTCACTGTTCCGCCCTCGTTATCGATCACGGTGTCGTAGCCATCGGGTAGCGCACCGACAAACCGGTCCACGTACGTCGCTTGGGCGGCAGCCAAGATCTCGTCGTCGGAGGCATCGAGGCGGCCGTATCTGATGTTGTCTCGAATGGTTCCTTCGAATAGCCAGGTGTCTTGAAGAACCATCCCGGTCTGGGAGCGGAGATCGTCGCGCAGCATGGTGGCAACGTCGATTCCGTCCAGGGTGATGCTGCCCGCATCGAGGTCATAGAACCGCATGATCAGATTGACCAGCGTCGTCTTCCCTGCGCCGGTTGGGCCGACGATGGCAACGGTCTGGCCGGGGTCGACGTGGAAGCTGACGTTCTCCAGCAACGGTTGGTCCTCGAGGTAGCGGAAAGAGACGTCGTCAAACGCCACCCGCCCGTGGGTAACGGTCGGTCTCTCGGCGATGCCCTCTTCTGCAGGTTCGCTTTCGGCATCGAGGAGTTCGAACACCCGCTCGACAGAGGCCACGCCGGACTGGAGCAGGTTGACCATTGAGGCAATCTGGGTGACCGGTCTGGTGAACTGCCGTGAGTACTGGATGAACGCCTGCACGTCGCCCAAGCTCATTGTTCCGCTGGCAACCCGGAGACCGCCCAAGACGGCGATGATGACATAGTTCAGGTTGCCGATAAACATCGCTACCGGCATGATCAGCCCTGAGAGGAACTGTGCCCCGAAGCTGGCCTCGTACAACTCGTCGTTCTCGACCTCGAAGGACTCCTGCACCTCTGACTGACGACCGAAGACCTTCACCAGGGCATGGCCCGTGAAGGCTTCCTCGATGCGGGCGTTGAGGTATCCGGTGTAGCGCCACTGTGCGATGAACTTGCTTTGCGACCTCTTCATGACGACGGCGGCGACCACCATGGTCAGCGGGATCGTCACCAAAGCGATCAGGCCGAGGGTCGGCGAGATCCAGAACATCATTCCGAACACGAAGATGACAGTGAGGACCGAGTTGAGAAGCTGGCTCATCGTCTGTTGCATGCTCTGGGCGACGTTGTCGATGTCGTTGGTAACTCGACTCAGCAACTCGCCCCGCGGCTGGCCGTCGAAGTAGCGAAGAGGCAAGCTGTTGATCTTGTCTTCGACTTCAGAGCGCAACCGAAGCATCGTGTGCTGGACGACATCGTTGAGTAGGTAGCTCTGGACGAACTGGAAGATCCCAGATGCCACATACAAAGCGAGTGCGATGAGGAGAATGCCACGCAGCGAACCGAAGTCGATGCCTTGGCCGGGGGTGAGGTCAACACCACTTAGCATGTCGGCGATCTGCCCATCACCGCGGGCACGAGCAGACTGGATCACCTGTTCCTTGGTGGCGGTTGCCGGTAAGGACTTGCCGATGACGCCGGAGAACAGGATGTCAGTTGCCCTTCCCAACACCTTCGGCCCCACTGCGGCCAGCGCAACGCTGGTTACGCCAGCAGCGACAAGGGCGATTACTTTGGGGCGCTCGGGCCGTAGTCGCCCGGCGAGGCGCTTGATGGAGGGTCCGAAGCTCAGTGCTTTTTGGCCGACCATCCCGCTGCCAAATGGGCCACGTCCATGACCACCACCCTGCACCTCGACTCGCTCGGTCTTCTTCATGGTGGGGGAAGTGCTCATGAGCGCTCCGCCGCGAATTGGGAATCTACGATTTCGGCATACGGGGTGCAGGTCTCGAGCAGCTCGTCATGGGTGCCCAACCCGACAATGCCGCCGTCCTCCAGAACGACTATCTGATCTGCATCCCTGATCGTGGCGACCCGCTGCGCCACGATGATGACGGTGGCGTCGGCAGTCACCTCGTGCAGGGCGCCGCGGAGCCGGGCGTCTGTCGCTACGTCAAGCGCCGAGAATGAGTCGTCGAACAGGTATAACTCGGGGCGGCGGATGAGAGCCCTGGCGATAGCAAGACGCTGCCGCTGGCCACCGGAGACATTGGTGCCGCCCTGAGCTATCGCAGATTCGAGCCCATCTGGCATTGCCTCCACGAAGTCGCGAGCCTGGGCGATTTCAAGGGCTTCCCACATTTCGGCATCAGTGGCGTCAGGATTGCCGTACCGAAGATTCGAGGCGACGGTCCCCGAGAACAGGTAGACCGTTTGCGGTACAAGACCGATCTTGTTCCACAGAGTGTCCGGGTCGATTTCGCGCACGTCAACGCCATCGACAAGAACTCGTCCGGCGGTGGCATCAAAGAGCCGCGGGATGAGGTTGACCAGGGTCGTCTTCCCCGTGCCTGTCGATCCGATGATGGCAGTGGTTTGGCCGGGCTGGGCGGTGAAGGTTATGTCGCTCAACACCGCATGATCGGCACCGGGGTAGCGGAAACCTGAACCTTCGAACTCCACAGTGCTGTGTTTGGGCAGCTTGGTCACCCCAGCTGCGGGAGGGACAACTGACGATTCCGTATCGAGGACCTCACCGATGCGGTCAGCCGATACCGAGGCTCGTGGCAAAAGCATGAACATGAAGGTGGCCATCATCACCGACATGAGGATCTGCACGATGTAGGTCAAGAATGCGGTCAGGGAGCCAATCTGCATTGCCCCCGAGTCGATACGAACGCTGCCAAACCACAGGACGGCGACGCTGGAGACATTCATGATCAACATCACCGAGGGGAAGATCGCCGCCATCCACCGACCGACATTGATCGATACGTTGGTCAGGTCGGTGTTGGCGTCACCGAAGCGATCGGCCTCAAAAGGTTCGCGGACAAACGCACGCACCACCCGGATACCGGTGATTTGCTCACGCAGCACTTTGTTGACCGAGTCGAGCTTCTTCTGCATGGCGCGGAACCCCGGCACCATATGCGACAGGATGTACCAGATGATGGCGGCGAGGACGGGGACAAGAGTCACGATCAGCCACGACAGTCCGACGTCTTCGCGAAGTGCCATGAAGACCCCCCCGACCATCATGATGGGGGCGGTGATCAGCATCGTGAAGGTGGTGAGAACCAGCATTTGGACCTGCTGGACGTCGTTGGTGTTGCGGGTCAGCAGTGATGGTGCTCCAAATCGCGCCATCTCCCGGCTGGAGAATGAGATCACCCGACGGAACAACGCCGAGCGCACGTCGCGGCCAAATGCCATGGCGGCCCTTGCGCCGAAATAGACCGCGGTGATGGTTGCAGCGACCTGCACCAAGGACACGGCGAGCATCCAAGCACCGAGACGCATGATGTAACCGGTGTCGCCTGTGATGACCCCTTTGTCGATGATGTCAGCGTTGAGGCTGGGCAAAGCGAGAGCGGCGATGGTGCCGATGAGCTGGAGCACAATCACGATGGCGATTTCGCGCTGGAACGGCGCAAGATAACGGCGAAGGATCTCGACAAGCATCAGGCCGACATCCCTTTGTCGACAATGCCACCAAGCAGTAGATCGACGATCTCGGCTGGCGTCGTCTTCTCATCGGGTGCCGCCATCGGGTGAGCGTTTGCAAAGATCAGACCGCGGAAGGCGATGGCGGCCCGCCGCGGGTCTACTCGGAGCTCGTCAGCATGACGCTCCAAGAGCGCAGTGAGAGCGGCGAGGGTTGCAGCATTGGACTCGCGGACAAAGCGGGGGACACCGGTGCGCCGACGTGATGCCGAGAGATGGCTGGAGTGCAGGACGCCCATCAGAGCGGCTACCCGTTGGTTGCGTTCGAGGAGGATGCCCGCGGCGGCTTCGAGTTGATCTCGCAGGGGAGCGTCTATTGGAACGAGCGCCAAGGCATCACACACTGGCGCCGGGTCCATGCTGGTCTTCACGGCCTCCTTGATGATCGAAGGCTTATCGGGGAAGACACGAAAGATGGTGCCCTCTGCGATGCCAGCTGCGTTGGCCATTTCACGTGAGGTGACGGCCGCTCCCTTGTCGAGAAGGAGCGGGATAATCGCATCCGCTATGGCCTGCTTGCGCTCGGCCGGTGGCAATGGCTTGGCTCGATGATGTTTGGTGTTCACCGCCCCATCTTAACTGAGTAAGTACTCACTCAATCCGTTGGGTGTTCCGAGATCGCCGCTGTTGTGGAATCTGCAGATAGTGAGAGCCACGTCGAAGCACTCCCTCGCAACCTGGCTGATCGTCTTCCCTAGGTGGTCGTGTCGGGCCCGGCGGCATCCGTCTTCCCGAGCCCGGTCTGCCAATCGGTGGGTTGGGCTTGTGCAGGGAACTGATTGATGAACCCGATGATCGATGATGAGGATACGAGGCGGCGCCCTACCTTCACCCGGTTACCGGCGTTACCTTCGACGGTGTCGATGGCGACGGCGACGTTGCCAACAACTTCGACCCTGAGTACAAAGCCGATGTGGCCACGACCCGTGAGATTGCCAGTGTCGTCGCGGTACAGCATCACAAACGCATCGCCGGGAGTGGGCCGATAGCTGCCTTTGCGGTGTGCCATACCGCGGTCTTGGGCACGGGTCCACGCCGTCATACAACGCCCCAGCTTGGCGCCAAGTGGGTAGTGGCCTAGGGCCTGCTTGGTGCCCCATGACCAGAAGTAGCAGCACCACGGGGCACCCTTGGCGCCACGGTACTTCTCGACGCCGCCTCCCCAATTCGCTCCGTCCGGTCGCTCCCTGACCCCGGCCTGGCGTTCCTTGAGAGCAATCTCGAGTTGGGTGCGCCGGAGTCCTCCTATCCCTGCGGGGATGTCCCATGCCAGATCGGATGCCTGGGGTCGACCAGAAGGGTTGTGCAAGGCCCACCAAGTGGCAGGGCCAACGATGCCGTCGGCATCGAGGAACTGTCCGTCCGGTCCGAGATGGGTCTCTTGGAAGTAGTAGACCGCCGCTTCCGTGAGGCGGAGAAAGCTGCCGTTGGTCGATGCATCCAGTGCCCCCTGGGCGACCAGTAGCTGCTGCAAGTCCACAACCGTCGGCCCGTTGTCGCCACGGCGCAGCGTCGGGCGATCTAGCTCATTTCCCGCATGGGCCGCTGCTGGATGAAGCAGCGCCCACCAAGTGTCAGCATCAACCCGTCCGGTGCTGGCGAGTTGCTGGCCGTCGTGTCCGACATGGCGGTCTTGGAACGCCACCACCGCAGCCTCAGTGAGGTCGCGGAAGTTGCCTCGCACCGCTCCGGTGAACAGATCACGACTCTTGAGGAGGCGTTGCAGAACCTTGACAGCATCTCCGCTGTCACCATGTTGCAGCAATGGTGGCGTAGCTCGTGCCTCATCGACATGTCGCAGTGCCCACCAAGTTGCCTCAGTGACCACACCGGTGTCGGGTAACCGGCGACCCCCGGGTCCGTTGTGCAGGTGTTGGAATCCAATGACAGCTTGCTCGGTTAGCTGACCAAAGTTCCCGCCGATAGCGCCGTCGAACAGGCCAACCTTCATGAGGATCCGCTGGATCCCTTTCACTTCTTCGCCGCAATCTCCGCGTTGGAGGGGTTGCATGGTCTCCTAAGGTGCGATACGAAATCGACACTACCGACCGTTTCGGCAACCTGGGAGAGAAGGGCCGTGACGCTAGGACGTTGCCGCGGAGTATTGGATCAGGCCCCACTCGCCGTCAGTTCTCCAGTTGGAATCGGCCGCAGTCGCCGCATCAACCATGGCAGCGCTCAGTCCAGCCACAACCTCCGCCTTTGAGGTGCGCAGCGCAACCAACGGGCTCGGCGGTCGTACGATCTGATCAAAGGGCGTGGTCGGGTCCCAGTGTGAGTCGCCTAAAAGACGTCGATAGTTGGCATCGCCCTTGACGATGATCAGGTCTGCCTCACCAAGATGAGCTGTCAGATCGGGTGGACACATCCAGCCGGCACCCGGCGACACCCAAAAAGGGTGGGTGACGACTTCCACGGCACCGCTCCTGCGGCCGGCCAGCAGCGTCTCGGCGATTCCTCTGGCTGGGGTATCCGTATCGCCGAGCCGCCCGATGGTCTCGTCGAGATCTGGCACAGTCACGTCGGAAACAAACGTTGGATGAAGTTTGGCGTGGATCGTGACTCGGCCACGTCGCGCCAGGACGTTTGCGGCGAGGGCCAGGTCTGCCACAAGCTCCGCTCCGGAATTGTCCAACACCAAGTGGGCGTTGACTCCGGTCGCTCCGAGGATTTCCAGCACAGTGTCACTGTCATCGACGAGTAACCGGGATGCTCCTCGTTGGCCCAGCACGGCTTCGGTTCTGGCATCGGCATCAGCTCCGCCGGCCGGCCACAGGCTTAAGTCAACCCGGTTGGCCCACAGTGATGCGCCGAGCAATGTGGGCGTGTCCTCGAGTACCCCGCCCAGGCGTGCAGCCAGTTCGATAGCGCCGTCGAGAGCCGTCTGCTTCTGGTGGAGAAACGGGTCGATTCCGAGTCGGTCACCTGGTTGAGAGAAACCTGTGGCTGCCATGACCCGGCGGTAGAAATACGTCTCGATGAAAAACCACGGCGCATCGATCCAGCTCATCCCCAGGTAGGGCTGAACATACTCAAGCCAGGCCGCGGCGTCGGCTGCTGCGGGCTCGTCCACAACTGTCACTCTTCCGCTGCCGATCTCTTTGGCGAGTGCTTCGAGATTGCGGCTTCGAGCTGGGTCGAGGTGGTTCTCGGCGAGGGTGCGTCGGGCGATCTCGGGAAGGCGGCGTACCACCGAATCCTCGGTGAATGTGCCGACCTCGTTGGCCCGCAGGGGCTCGGGAAGGGGAGCTATTGGGGTGAGCATTGGCCTCGCCTGTTTCGGTTGCAGGACATTACTCTGGCGACTCGAGCCATTGGGTGTTGCAGACCCGAAAACGTCACACGGCTGACATTGTCACAACCAAACTCGGATTCTGATCGGTAGCTTTGGCTGCGACTCAGTCATCCGAGACTTGGGGGGTAACCATGTCCGATACAAAGCGGTTTATCGTCACGTTCGTCAAAGAGCAGGTCACGACCGCCTCCGCAGCCAGAGCACTGGGAATGTCCAAAACCCGGTTCCATGAGGGAGGAGCTCTCCTCGAATCGGAGGCAGAACTCGATGAAATGGACGTGCTCCACTTTGAAGAGATTGGTGCTTCTGTGGCAACGATGTCCGAGGAGAAGGCTGCAGAGCTCCGCGAGAAATCCAATGTTGCTGAAGTCATTGAGGACTTCGAGGTGTTTGCGCTCGCCGATGACAATCCGGGGATAAGCATCGACCCTGTCGACGGCGGCAACTACCCGCAAGGGTACTGGGACGACCAACCAGTGATCCAGGCGCTCGATTCTCCAGAAGCCGACTGTCCACCCGGATCGCGGCGTTTCTGTATCAAGCTCAGCCCGTGGTCACCGCCGATTTGCTTCTGCATACCCTGGAGGTCCGGTCCCCCCGACCCCGGTCCGACACCCCCTCCACCACCATCTCCTCCGCCGAGTCAGGCGGTCCCGTGGAACATCGCCATGGTCGGCGCCGACCGAGTCTGGTCACGGGTCACGGGGAGCGGGGTCAAGGTTGCCATCCTCGATACCGGGATTGACGATGATCACCCCGACCTCAGTGTCTCCGGGGGAGTCTCGATGGTGCCCGCGGTGACCAGATGGGACGACGACCACGGGCACGGCACTCATTGCGCAGGGATCGTCGGAGCACGCAACAACGCTACCGGCGTTGTTGGGGTCGCCCCCGGGTCCG
>RCND010001462.1_pt1 | contig 13378 bp, 10 predicted proteins | sample 2041351 | NCBI WGS metagenome assembly RCND01 (sample SAMN09708230, study PRJNA481090) | Marine sediment metagenome, whole genome shotgun sequencing project. | biome: marine sediment; feature: ocean; material: sediment; isolation source: Sewage treatment plant 12B marine sediment (STP12B) ...
GTAGTGCCATGCATAATCTGGCTTTAGCGCTTCATCACAAAGGATATAACATTTCAGGCAGTGATGATGTAATTTTTGAGCCCTCAAAAAGTCGGCTCGCAGATAAGGGACTACTTCCGGAGGAATTTGGTTGGTATCCTGAACAAATACATAAAAACTTAGATGCTGTAATTCTGGGAATGCACGCAAAGCCGGACAATCCTGAACTTTTGAAAGCCCAAGAGTTGGGCGTTGCAATTTATTCGTATCCTGAGTTTCTCTATGAACAGTCTAAGGATAAAACACGGGTTGTTATAGGTGGTAGTCATGGTAAGACTACAATTACTTCCATGATTCTGCATGTACTCAATTATCATGGCATTGAAGTTGATTATATGGTAGGTGCCCAATTGGATGGTTTTGATCGGATGGTTCATCTAACAGCGGAAAATGATTTTATTGTACTTGAGGGCGATGAATATTTATCATCTCCCATAGATAGACGACCAAAATTCCATTTGTACAAACCAAACATAGCTTTATTGAGTGGAATTGCGTGGGACCATATCAACGTATTTCCGACTTTTGAAAATTATGTAGACCAGTTCCGGATATTCGTTGATGGTATAGTTAAGGGTGGAAGCATTACCTACAATATTGAGGATGAAGAAGTGAAAAAGGTTGTGGAAGCCTCTGAAAACGCTATTCGAAAATTACCATATAGTACGCCCGAATATTCGGTTGAAAACGGACAGACGCTGTTGGAAACGCCTGAAGGGCCAATGCCCATTGAAATATTCGGAAGACATAATCTAAACAATTTGGCAGGTGCCAAGTGGATTTGCCAAAACATGGGTGTCGATGAGGATGATTTTTATGAGGCCATTGCCACATTTTCAGGTGCCTCAAAACGCTTGGAAAAAATAGCAGAAAGTGATAGTGCTGTAGTCTATAAAGATTTTGCCCATTCACCCAGTAAAGTTGCGGCAACGACCAATGCAGTTAAAGAACAATATCCAAATAGAAAGGTAATCGCATGCTTGGAATTACATACGTATAGCAGTTTTAATGCTGAATTCTTAAAGGAATACAAAGGCGCATTGCATGCAGCAGATGAGGCCATCGTATTCTTTTTACCAGAATCGGTAAAAATCAAGAAATTAAAAGAGGTAACCCCAGCGCAAATCACCCAGGCTTTCGAGCGAAACGATTTAAAGATATATACCGATGCCAATGCATTCAAGGATTTTGTCTTTGATCAGGATTATGATAATTCTGTGTTGCTCTTAATGAGTTCTGGCAATTATGGAGGTTTGGATTTACAAGCCCTTAAAAACCACATTGAAAGCTGACTTTTATAGAATCCAATAGTTTTACTAGTCCTCTATTCTAGATAAAATTTCATATGAGTTTCATTATAATTTTTATTGTTGATTATCTTTAGCGAATGCAAGAAAAACCAACCTCATTTTCCATAAAACATTGGTCAGACGATGATAAGCCAAGAGAGAAAATGGTCCAGAAAGGCAAATCTATATTGTCAGATGCTGAATTGATAGCTATTTTAATAGGTTCCGGTAGCAGAAATGAAAGTGCAGTTGAACTTTCCAAAAAAATATTAGCTTCTGTAAATAACAATCTTAACGAACTTGGTAAGATTTCAATAAAGCAGTTAATGCAATTCAAGGGTATAGGGGAGGCCAAAGCGGTTACTATTGCTGCTGCTTTGGAAATTGGTAGAAGAAGAAGGGGGGAAGAAGCCCAAAAAATCACAAAAATCTCAAGTAGTAAAGATGCTTTTGAGCTTTTACAACCAGGTATGGGCGAATTGCCCCATGAGGAATTTTGGATTGTATATCTAAACAATTCGAACAAGGTGATACATACGGCGCAATTGAGCAAGGGTGGTATTACCGGTACTTTGGTAGATGTTCGTTTGGCAATGAAGCAGGCTTTGGAATTGGGTGCTGTTGCTCTTATTTTGGCACATAATCACCCGTCGGGTGGTTTAAAACCCAGCGAGGCCGATAAACAAATAACACTGAAACTAAAGAATGCAGCCGTTGCCTTAGATATAAAAGTTTTAGATCATTTGATCATTACCCAAAAGGATTACTTTAGTTTTGCTGATGAAAACATTTTATAATTCACGACCAATAAAGAGCGAATGTTACTGATTTATACGCATAAAATAACACCCCGGTTCAGTTACGTTATGCGTCAGGTATTTACGAGGATTTTAGGAATTGAAGTTTCATATACCACCAAAGTAGAGGATTTTATCAAGCATTCTGGGGCGAAAATCACGTATACTAAACAACCCTTGCAAAATGAGTTCTTTGTAAGAAGTAATGATTTGCTTTTTGAGCAGGGAATTAATGATATTCAAATCAATGTTGCGGATTGGGAAGGCACACCTTGTTTTTTTACGGCCAGTGAAAACAGTTCAATTCCTTTTGACATCTTTTCAGCTAGTTTTTATTTGCTTTCGAGGTATGAGGAGTATCTTCCGCATGTAAAGGATGTGCACGGTAGGTTTTCCCCGAAGGATAGTTTAGCCTTTCAAAATAATTTTTTGAGACTCCCAGTCGTAGATATTTGGGCTAACAAATTATTGGACAGGTTATTGGAGCGTTTCCCAGACCTTGAAATTAAGCGAAAATCATATAAGTACACTTCAATAATTGATGTGACTTCCTCGCATTGCTACGCCCACCGTGGTTTTACCAGAAGTTTGGCAGGTTTCTTATTGGATATGGGTAATTTTAGATTAAGGCGACTATTCAAAAGAATTGCGGTATGGTTCAATCCTAAAAACGATCCCTATAATAATTTTGCATTTTTGATTGATATTAAAAAGAAGTATAATCTGAACTGTATGTTCTTTTTTCAGTTTGCGTCTTATTCAACCTTTGACAAAAATGTATCACCAAACAATAATAATTTCAGGTTTTTGATAAAATCCATTGCCGATTATTGTAAGGTTTCCCTAGCTACTTCCTACAGTTCATTTAATGACTCTGAATTGCTCAAAAGAGAAAAGAAAAACTTGGAAGGGGTAATAAATAGGCAAGTTGAATACTCAAGAATTAGATATAATAGGGTAGATGTGCCACAAACATATAGAGATTTGGTCGATACTGGGTTCACAGATGATTTTACAATGGGTTATACCCATGAAATTGGTTTTAGGGCAGGTACCTCATTCCCTTTCTATTTATATGATATCAATATGGAAGTACAACAACCAATAAGGGTGCATTCGTTTGCCTTTCATGATTACGCACTGCATGAAGATACTTCAATGAATGATATTTTGGATAAAGTTAAATCTTTGTATCAGGAAGTCAAAAAAGTGAATGGGAAACTAATTTCCGTATTCTCTAACGAACTTTTAGGTACGGAACACAACATAGATTGGAAGAAGGCCTACGAAACCATCATTAACAAGTATCATGTATAGGGACAAGGTTTTAGATGTTTTCTTTGATTTAGATCATACCTTATGGGATTTTGAAAAGAATTCCGCACTCACATTCGAGAAAATATTGTTTGAGCATAATGTAGGAGTTGATTTGCCTGATTTTCTTGAAGTATATATTCCAATAAACCTTGCATTTTGGAAGTTGTACAGAGAAGAGAAAATTACCAAATCAGAATTGCGTTATCAGCGATTGAAAACCGTTTTTGACGAATTAAAATATATGGTTTCAGATGAAATCATAGATCAATTGGCCATTGATTATATTAAACACTTGTCATCGTATAATCATCTTTTCCCCAATACCATTGAAATTTTGGAGTATTTGAAGCCGAAATACAAACTCCATATTATCACCAATGGTTTTCAAGAAATTCAAGAAAAGAAAATGGTCAATGCCAAAATCAGGAATTACTTCGACCAGATAATAAATTCTGAAATGGCAGGTGTAAAAAAACCCAATCCCCTAATATTTGAACTCGCTTTGAATTCTGCGAATACCACTTCTGAAAGCTCTATAATGATCGGTGATAGCATTGAGGCAGATATCCTTGGGGCAAGGGCTGTGGGATTGCATACACTACATTTTAATGCCCATAATGACCCGGCACACGAAATTTGCCATATGATTCACGATTTAAGTGAAATAAAAAACTTTTTGTAGAGTTATAGTTAGTATATCATTAAATCTTGCCATCGACTTTTGGTAGGAATTTAGGTTGTGCGAAATGAAGAAGATTAGAACCTATTTATCGGCTGCACTTTTTTTTGTGTCCTTACTTTCTTGTATTGAGGAGCAGAATTTCAACCAATATGATGATTTGAATATTACACCTACATTTGAAGCGAGTATTCTATACTTGGAGGTTCCTGAAAGAACGATTAATCTTGTCACAGGACTGAATACCTATTCTCAAAATTTTAATTTTGATGCATTTGCAGAGGATATTTTTTCTGAAAGGGTATTGGAAGGAGTCTTAACTTATGAGGTAGCTAACACCACAAGTAAACCGTTGCAAATTGAAATTCAGTTTTTAGATGAAGCAGGCACGGTCTTGGATACAGAGCGATTTCAGCTAGATCCGGAACCTACAGCAACGTTGCAGAGAGAAATTGCTTATGGCCCTGCAGGTCGCAGTATAGATATAATAAGAAACACATCGAGCATAACCCTAACAGCTACCAATTTAGGGGATAATACCAGTACCTCTTCCCAATCAAATTCGATGGTTACGCTAAAAAGTAGCGGCAAATTCATGGTTAGTATAAAATGATGCTAAAACGTTTTTTATTAGCGACCATACTATGGGTAGGCATTTTTGCGCATGCCCAAAACAAACAGTTGTTATATGATTTTACAGAAATTCCACAAGCCTTGATGGTTAACCCTGGTATGGAGACGGATTTTAAATGGTACGCCGGGATTCCAGCGCTATCCGGGGTGTCAGTTCACGCAGTATCAAATGGAATATCGGTCAACGATCTTTTTGCCAATGACGGCTTGGATTTTAATGATAAAGTTAGGGATAGGGCCATTAATGCAATGAACATAAGGGATGAATTGAGTGGTACTTATCAATTGGAAATTATCAATGGTGGCTTTCGTGGACAAGATCCAAATGTGTTCTATTCTTTTGGTTTGTACAACGAAGGGTATTTTATTAATTATTGGCCAAAGGATTATGCAATCTTGGCCTTTGAGGGTAATGCCGATAGACTTAATGAGCGTTTTGATTTGAGTCACTTGAAAACCAGAGGTGAAATGCTCAATGTGTTTCATTTTGGGATTAATAAAAAAATGAGCAGCAGCCTTGTTCTTGGAGCGCGAGGAAAAATTTATTCAAGTATAATTGATATTAATTCAACTAAAAATAGCGGGTACTTTGTAACGACCGAAGGGCAGAATAATAATTTGGCAAGTACCTTAGATGCCGAATTGCTCTTAAGAACTTCAGGAATTAATGCCATTGAAAGGGCAATTGATAATGAAAATGTTCCGGGCACCATAATTAAACGGGGTCTTTTCGGTGGAAATCTTGGATTGGGAGTAGATTTAGGTTTCACCTATTATTTAAACCCGCAAACTGTCTTGACCGGTAGTTTATTGGATTTAGGATTAATCTTCCATACCAATGCCATTGAAAATTTTACGCTTAACGGAAACGCTACCATAGAAGGTGTTGAGGTTATTTTGCCTGATGCCTTGTTAGACCCAGACCAAGATTTTTGGCAAAATTTGGTTGATGAAGTAGAGGCTTTAATCCCATTTGAAGAGACGACAACGAGTTACTTGCAATTTAGACCAACTCAATTATATGCATCCTTACGTTATAATTTTGGCGAACCTTTGGAAGGTTCAGCTGATTGCAATTGTGATTATTTGAATTCTGGTGGAGGCAATAATATTACTAAATATAGGAATAGCATTGGGGGACAGTTATATGTAATCAACAGACCTAGGGGCCCTCAAAGTGCCATAACTGCATTTTATCAACGAAGATTTGGGAATTTTATGGCATTAAAAACTACATACACTGCCAATAAATTCACTTTGAACAATATTGGTTTAGGGGTAAACTTTCAGGCAGGCCCTATGAATCTATATATTATGGCCGATAATTTATTGGCCTATAGAAATATTGCTGCAAGTAATTATGCTTCTTTTCAATTCGGATTAAATATCATATCTTGGGAAAAGAAATGATACTATAATTCTATGAAAAATCTTTATGTAATTTTATTTGTATTAACTGCTTTCTGCGGATATTCCCAAGGCAATTTAAATGAATACAAGTATATTATTGTACCTAAAAAATTCGATGCCTTTAGGAAGGAAAATCAATTTAAGACAAGTACTTTGGTCAAATATTTGTTTACACAAAAGGGATTCAACGTTGTATATGAAGACGCATTACCTGAAGATTTGAATAGTGATCGATGTCTTGGTCTTATTGTATCGGTAAAGGATGAATCTTCAATGTTCAATACAAAAACGTCCCTTGTTTTAAAGGATTGTTCTTCGCAGGAAGTTTTAGCTACCCTTACCGGAAAGAGTAAGGTCAAAGAATTTGAAGGTGCCTATAACGAGGCCATTACGGAGGCATTTGGAACAATTCGAGCCATGGATTATAAGTATGTGCCTAAGGAGCAAAATAATGAACCGGTTACCATTAGTTTTAAAAATGACGTTAAGAACATGGAAAAGAAAAAAGAACCAAAAAACAAAGTGGACGTATTAGTTGTTCAACAGGTGGCAACACCAGCAGAACAGGTTTATAAGAGTAATGCGCCTGTTGATTCTAAAATTGAAAAAGCAGAACAGGCAACCAAAGAGATGACGGTTGAGGAGAAGAATGATTCGAGCATTCTTTACGCCCAAGAAATACCCAATGGTTTTCAACTTGTTGATAATACCCCTAAAATTCGCCTAAGATTATTTAGAACCTCAATGCCAGATGTTTATACTGTTAAACATGACAAGGATAATGGGGTGGTATATAAAAAAGATGGTAAATGGTACATGGAGTACTACTTTGGAGATACACTGAAAACTGAAGAATTGAACATAAAGTTCTAAATATCATATTTTCCTTTCCATCGTTTTTTTAAAAAATCACTAATAGCATTTTCACGTTGATTATTGCCTGGCGTATAAAAGCTGGTTCCTGAAAGTTCTTCAGGTAAAAATTCCGCATTGACAAAGTTGTTTTCGAACTCATGGGCATATTTGTATTCCTTGCCATAATCTAAATCTTTCATCAATTTAGTAGGTGCATTTCTCAATGGCAATGGAACCGACAAATCTCCAGTCTGCTTAACAGATTGTTGAGCATTATTAATAGCCATATAACTGGCATTGCTCTTTGGTGATGTGGCAAGATAAATGGCACATTGGCTGAGAATAATACGAGCTTCTGGATAGCCAATAGTTGTAACAGCCTGGAAGGTGTTATTTGCAATCACTATAGCCGTTGGGTTAGCCAAACCTATATCTTCCGAGGCAGAAATCAATAATCTACGTGCAATGAATTTTACATCTTCACCACCTTCTATCATTCTGGCTAACCAATATACCGCCCCATTTGGGTCACTACCACGTATTGACTTTATAAAGGCCGAAATTATATCATAATGTTGTTCACCAGTTTTATCATAGCGTACCGTATTTTTTTGAACTTTGGCTAAGATCAATTCGTCGGTTATTGTTATTGAGTCAGATTCTTCAGAATTTATGACCAATTCAAAGATGTTCAATAATTTTCTGCCATCACCTCCAGATAACCGCAATAGGGCCTCGGTTTCTTTCAGTTTTATTTTTTTGGTTTTAAGATAATTATCTTGTTTCATTGCTCTTGAAAGCAAGGCTTCTAAATCTTTTTTGCCAAAGGCATTTAAAATATACACTTGGCATCGGGACAATAAAGCAGGTATAACTTCGAAGCTTGGATTTTCTGTCGTAGCACCGATCAGGGTAATCCATCCTTTTTCAACAGCGCCTAAAAGAGAATCTTGCTGTGATTTACTAAATCTATGAATCTCATCAATAAATAATATCGGGTTTTTTGAAGTGAAAAGCCCACCACTTTGCTTCGCTTTGTCAATTACTTCCCTAATATCCTTGACACCACTGTTTATAGCGCTTAAAGCATAAAAAGGTCTTTGACTTTCATTGGCAATAATGTATGCCAAAGTGGTTTTGCCAGTGCCTGGTGGTCCCCAAAGAATAAGAGAAGGAATAATCCCTTTTGTAATTTGATGTGTTAAAGAACCAGCTTCTCCCACCAAATGATTTTGACTGATATATTCTTTCAAGGTTTTTGGGCGCACCCGTTCTGCCAATGGCTCGTTCATATTGTAAATTTAAAACAAAGTTGGCATTGAACTGTCCAGTTGGGATCACAATAAAGCTATGATGGCTGTATTTTATAATCGGGAGTACCCACTTAATGACAATTTATCATGTTTAGCGGTTATGGTAGGTTTTTTGAATGCAATACCTTTATTTAGAGGATATGTCTGAAAGCAAATACTTTAAGTTCACAAACTCGGTGGTGGTAGCTCCTTTGGTAGGGGTTATTCTTATTTGGGTGGTTTTTTGGATGGAACTCCGTTTTCATTTAAACCTAAATGAATATGGAGTATTCCCCAGAACCCTGAAAGGTCTTAGGGGGGTGGTCCTAAGTCCCTTTATTCATGGTTCGGTAGAGCATCTATATAACAACACGATTCCATTGGCAATATTAACAGCTTCCTTGTTTTATTTCTACAAGAAAATATCGCTGAAAGTTCTTTTATACGGAGTCTTATTATCCGGAATATTAACGTGGTTTATAGGAAGACCCTCGTATCATATAGGTGCTAGCGGTATTATTTATGTATTGGCAAGTTTTACCTTTTTTAAGGGTATATTTTCAAAATACTATCGATTAGTTGCATTGTCGCTGATTGTTGTTTTTATCTACGGAAGTCTTCTATGGTATATTTTTCCCATTAAGGATGAAATTTCATGGGAAGGACACTTAGGTGGATTCATTACAGGATTAGTGTTGGCACTATTCATAAAGGCTGAAACTCCATCAGCCAAGAAATTTGATTGGGAACATGAAAATTATAACGAGGAGGCCGATGAATTCCTAAAACATTTTGATGAAGAAGGAAATTTTATTGAAACCAAAGTAGATGAGGTTGAACAGGAGGTAGATTCTTTGAAAATAACGTATCAATATCGACAAAACAAAAAAAGGGAACCTCCAGAAGATTAAGCACTTCTCTGACGCACAACTTCATATAAGAATACCCCACAGGCCACAGATACATTCAATGATTCTATTTCCCCCAATATGGGTAATTTGGCAGCTTGATCCGCTGCTTTTATTACGGAAGGGGACACCCCTTTATCTTCTGATCCCATGACAATGGCACAAGGCTCTTTAAACGAAACGTCATATATGGTATGTTTCGTTTTTTCAGTGGCCACTGTAACAGAAATGCCTGAGGCTTGAAGATAGAATACGGCATCTTTTATATGGTCTACTTTTGCAATGGGCACTTTAAATGCAGCGCCAGCAGAAGTTTTGATGGTATCGGCAGTAACTGGAGCAGCGCCTTTCTTTTGAATTATAATGCCGTCAACACCCGTACATTCGGCAGTTCTTATAATTGCACCAAAATTACGAACATCTGAAAGTTGGTCTAAAAGAAGAAATAAAGGGGTCTTCTTTTTAGATAGGACTTCTTCTACAAGGTTTTCAAGGGTATAAAATGAAATAGGAGAGATGTTTGCAATTACACCCTGGTGATTTCCTTTAGTTAAACGGTTGAGTTTTTCAATAGGAACGTAGGCCACATTAGTTCCGTTTTTGCGTAATATGCCTTCCAGTTCCCGAAATAAGTCACCCCTAAGGCCTTTTTGCACAAAAACCTTATCAATGGCCTCACCGGAATTAATCGCTTCAATGACAGCTCTTATGCCATAAATTTGGGTTGGTTTTTCCATCCGGCAAAGGTATATAAAAAAACCATCCCGATATTTCGGGATGGTCTAACTATTATAATTGAATAAATTCTACTTATTTAAAAAGTTAAATGTTTGGATTATTTAAAAAGTTAAATGCTTGGATCAAGTCAGCTTCCTCTTTAATATTCATAGAATTCTCCTTTAAGTATTCTTTGAGACCCTCTTTCTTTGAAGCATCGATAAGTTTCAATAATTTACCATTTTTTAATGGAATTTCATCTATCCTATTAACTCCTTCTTTTTGAAAATAATATTCAGTGAACTGGGCAAATCTACTAGGTACAGCTTTCACGAATGAATTTGCAGCCGGTTTTCCTTCAGTAAATTTTATAAGTGTTCTTTTAAACAATTTAAAAGGACCATTTTCACTTAAGGTTGAAAGATACCCATTCAAGGTTTTATCCTTGGCGGTGACAAAGGTCATAAAGCTCATCTTTTTCCCATCAACCAAGATGTTTATTTTTTTGTCACGTGATAAACTTTTGATTTCCTCACTTTCCCTTAGACTGTTCTTGATTTCTAATTCTTCATTTAGGGCATTATAACGGTAATAGATTTTTCCGAGATTTTCATCACCATAATACATAGTTGTCATGGCAAATTCATTGGAAGTATAAGGAGATCCCTGAAAATCTGCATATATATCTTTATTCTTGTTCTTGTTTTCACTGATCGGCCCTAAAAGAGCGGCTATTTCACCTCCTCCTAAACCCCCATCACCGGCTGACATATTTGTAGCTGTTTGACCTGCATATTGACCATATGAGAAACTGCATATTGCCATTGATATAAATAAATAAATCGACTTTTTCATTTTTTGTTTTATTAGGAGTTCAAAAATAAGTAATTTGAACTATAACAGATGTTAATTATTCTTTAATTGGAACTATTTTATGTGCAGTTAATCGATTATTGTTGACTGAGTTTATTAGAATATTAGAGTTCTTGAGTTTTATAAGGCTAATATCCTTCACATTTCCATCAAGGTATAGTCCTGTTTTTTCATGGTTCATTACAGTATAACCATCTATTCCATTAGAAATCAAAGCAACACCGGAAATTGCATCCAATCTTGGCGTTTCCACCTCGGTTTCATAAAGATTTCCAGCAATAATGCAATCCTCATAGCCGTCATTGTTTAAATCAAGGAAAACACTATTCAATATGGGAAATTGTTGTGCTTGAATAGGGAGTTTTTTCTTTTCAAAATTACCTTTACCGTCATTCAATAAAAGTATGGAGCTAAATTCATTTGCTTCATTTACATAAGAGTTAGATAATTTATCGCCATAAATATCGGTAAGGGTTGCATTGGCAAATTCTGAATAAGTGCTAAACTTTTCTTTGATGAAAGGCATTTGTTGTGAAGAACATTCCCTGCCGCGAACGGGGACATATTCCCCTTTATATTTTTTGCTAAGAACCACATCATTGATGCCATTATTGTCAAAATCATTTGCATAAATCTTAAGCGGTTTTTCAGGATTGGCCTTGAACTTAATATTAAGACCTACGTTTCCGATGATATAATCTTTAAATCCATCATTATTGATATCCGTTTCATTTATAGAAAACCACCAACCTTTTTCATCGATTCCTTCAAATTCTATTAGTTTGAAGGAGTTACCGTTGCTATTACTATAAAACCCAATCGGAGTCCATTCACCTACTGCAATAAAATCTTCCCAGCCGTCCTTGTTAAAATCGGTAACTATGATATCATTTATTATCCCAAAATCTTGAAGTTCAGGTGCTACTGATTTTGTAACATCCCTAATATCCCCTCCAATATTTTCATAAAGTGTTGAAGAGCCATGTATGGGATATTTTTTAGGGATATTTCTATTACCTACAAGAATATCACTATCACCATCTTTGTCAAAATCTATTATGCTTACTGTTTTGCCACTCTTAGTAAAGGTATTCAAGACTTGACTATTGAATTTAGAGAATGAACCAATACCATTATTAATATAAATCCTATCCGTATAAAATGATGAATTTTCTTCGAATTCATTACCACCGCTAACGACATAAAGGTCTAAATCTTGGTCGTTATCAAAATCAAAGAATACAGATTGCATATCTTCATACCTCTTATCTTCTTCAAAAATTTTCGATTTTGTTTTAATGAACTTATTGTTTCCTTGAATAAATAATTGCCCAGACTGTCCTGATGCCCCTCCAATATATAAATCCATTTTTCCATCGCCATTGACATCACCTTTTGATATGAGCGGGCCACTTGTAGATTGTTTATAGGGAAGTAGCACCTCGGTTTCAAAATCATTAAAGATATTTTCAGCATGTACAAAATCAATTCCTAGGTCATTTATATCCAGTTTATTGAAGATAGTTGGTTTTGTTCTTTTAGTTTCGTTAAGAGGTTTTTTAGCGTTCTTGATATCAAATTCTACAAGACTGTTTGCAGTTACATTTAATTTTTCTTCCATTCTGCCATCGATCCAAGTTATCAAAACCGTATCGATAATTTTATTCTGGCCTAGACCAAAATTTATGATGTTACTATGTGAGGACCTATAGCCTCTAGTTCTCTTTTGTTCTATAAGCTGGGATTTACCATCGTAAGATATTTTAACTTGTGCAAAGGGTTCGGAGTTTATGCCTTTGGTTTTGACTTTTAGGAAATTGGCTTTTTTATTGTCAGAAGTAAGATTTTTATATAGGAAGGCATTCTCATCCATATTATTTACAACCAAATCCAAATCACCATCATTGTCCAAATCACCTTGAGCCGCCCCATTGCTAAACGAAAAATCATCGAGACCCCATTCCTTGGCGTTTTCATTAAAATTTAAACCAGAGTTGTTCTGATATAGTATGTTTTGAAGCTTTTCAGAAGGCATCTGATTATATAAATCTTTTTTAATTTGCAATGGCACATTATTGCCATATTTTCTTCTAGCTTCAAAAACCTTGATTTGCAAGTCATTGTCTAACGCATACCTTCTATAACCATTGGTAATAAATATATCAGCATCCTCATCATTGTCAAAATCTGACATTAGCACTGACCAGCTCCAATCTGTATTGGCAGTTTTAGTAAGTTGGGCAATATCATTGAACTTATTATTTCCTATATTCAGTTGTAGGGAATTGAACATATATTGATAGTGAAAATCTGCTGTATTCACTAAATAGTCAAATCGATCTGTGCTCATCGAAGCCATTAAGGTTTTTGACCGCACATGATCACTCGAAGACATATCCAAAACAAAAATATCCTGTAAGTTATCATTGTTGATATCAGCAATATCCATTCCCATTCCAAAGTAAGAGGTGTGCTGTGTGAATTCCTTGATTCGATCAGTAAATGTCGAATTACCGTTATTGATGAACAGTGCATCTGGAATGTAGTAATCACTGGCAACATATATATC
>RCND010001463.1_pt1 | contig 13371 bp, 10 predicted proteins | sample 2041351 | NCBI WGS metagenome assembly RCND01 (sample SAMN09708230, study PRJNA481090) | Marine sediment metagenome, whole genome shotgun sequencing project. | biome: marine sediment; feature: ocean; material: sediment; isolation source: Sewage treatment plant 12B marine sediment (STP12B) ...
AGATCCTTATCTCATCATCCCCCAATTTATCAGCTATATCGATAGTGCGTTCTAGTACAGCATCCCTGCTTATTTTACTTCCGGGAGGAGAAGATGACTTTGTTAAGATTAGTTTAATTTTTTCTGCGCTTAACTGTGGCACCTCTTTTATTACTTCTTCCGGATAACTGGATGTAAGAGCAGTCATGATATGATCACAATAAACACGTGGTTTTTTAGCCTGTGCTGACCACCTCTTTGCTTGAATTAAAACGTTCTTAACTTCTCCCGACATTCGCTCCCAATAAGGGTTTTGAGATTCATCTGCCATGAATAAAAGAATTAGTGTAACTATATAAATTTACAATTAAAGCGCGGTTTTATTATTGTCCCTGCCAATTCAATTTCTCGTCCGCTCCAAGAGCAATTTGGGATAGGATCGAATCAAGTTTGCCATATACCTCCCAATAGTCACAATTGAGCATTGAGGAGAGTTTTTGTCCTACCAATTTCTCCAGATCATCAATCCTGTTTCCTTTCCAAATCTTATCCGATAAAGCAACCAGTAAGTCCTCGATTTTCAGGTTTTTGTCCTGCCAGTTTCCATGGGTTTTTGCAAATCTTGATTGTTCATTTGTAAATCCGTGATTCAATAGAATTGTCATTCCTGTCAATTCATGTCTTTTACCACTTTCAAATAGTTCATCTGTAATCACTGTTTTACCAATGTCGTGGGTAGCAGCTCCAAACAAGACAAGTTCTTGATTTATCTTAAGAAATGGCCACTCAACTTTAAGCTGAGTCAAGATGTCAAATGCTGTTATATGAACAATACTTAAATGTCTTTTGAGTCTCACAGGTGAATTTAAGATCTCAAGTAATTCCACAACCTCTTTTGGTAAGTCAAGTAGTTCCAAATTCTTTAATTTTCTTCTGAAGCATGCTCTTATTCCTGCTTTCCAGATCACCAAAGCTTAATATTTCATTAATGAGTTCAAGCAATTTAACTTTTGAATTCGGTGATAAGAGATCAATATCTATAGTACCTAATAAATCCAAATATTTTCTTTTTACTTCAGTGTCTTTATTTGAAGTGAATAAAGACATCTCCTGCGTACAATAATCAACTGTTTCGTCTGGATTTAAAGTCCACATTGCCTTTAAAATATTTTCTGTTGCTGTACCTGGGCCGTAACTATTCAGAGCTGAATAGAGAGCATTTTTTAAACATTCCATCGACTTTTCGGCATGTTCAGGATATTTAGCAATCACTTTAGCTGCTGCCCCGATTATCCACCCTGATGTCCCATACATTGAGTCACAAGCAACATTATATATGTGCTCCTCATGAAAATTAGAAAGTATATTTAATGCTTCGATCGAATTATGATTCTGGAGCAGTACAATATCTATTAAAGGAGTGATAACTTCCTTAGTTGAAACTGAGCCAATAATTTTAAGCAAGTCACCCTGTAAACTTCGGAATCTTACTGCAAGAATCCATTCCTTGGCTTTTTCAAAAAGAAAATCACGCAAAGGAGTACCCGACAAATGACTAATAACAAGTTCCTGAACGATATATGGAGCGTCGTTATAATCTCGCTGTATCAATTCATAATCACAATCACGGCGATGTCTCTTTCCGAATTCAAGAGCCAGAAGCAAATACTTAGAGCGTAATATTTCATCTTCACCAGAATCCAATGTTTGATCCAGGAGCCAAAGATAATTTTCAAAGGAACAATCTTGTGAAAGATTTTTATTATAAATTGCTGCTACATTACTGTTGAGAAAAGTATTATATATACAACCGTCTACAGTTGTGCTATCACACTTTCGTGTTTTAATTTCAACCAATTTAGCAATTGATGGATGGATAGCTTTAGGGCTTCCTTTTCGTGCTGGTGCTTTTTCCTCTGAAGTTGCAGGCTTTGGTGCCTCCTTGGTCTCCTCTTCGGCATTTACTGTTTTTACTTTCCCATTATCCCTTTTAACATCGAGTAACTCTTGCAATACCAGAATGAGTTTTTTAAGATGTTCTTCAAGAGGTCGTTTCCATGCATCCACCCTTTGTATACCTGCCAGAAAAAATTTCAATCTTTTTCCTGGTTCTACATTCTGAATTAGAATTGGGAAAATTGAATTTTCCTGATTGATAGCAAGCTCTATCTCCCTGCTGACGTGTTTTGAATTATTGGAATGATCTGAGACAAGAATAATCAAAGCTTTGCAATTTTCAATTCCTCCAACAATTTCATCACCATAATTTTCTCCAGGTCTTACATCTCTTGGTGCAATCCAACATGATATGCCATTTTTCTCAATAATTTCGCATATACTATTAGCAACGGCAGCATCTGAATGTGAATGGCTAATAAAAACCTGTTTTGACATGTTATAAAATTTTTAAATTATCATAATTGTATATTATGTCTCCTAATACCATAACACAATTTCTTGAGTTCCGGAAATACATCCCTTTGCAGGGCGTTCCGTTCCTCCTTCAAATCACTGAAGGTGGAGCTGACAAAAATTCTGAATGTCTTGTTTAAAATGGCCACGAAATGATTGGTAATTAACAGCAATATAAATTACAACTAATAAAAGAAAATACCTAGGTTCTATACTCCCTTTTTCGCGAATTCTTCGCATTAGCTCCATTTGTATCTGCCTGTTTATCTGAATATTAGGCTTTAGGGCACAATATTGTATATGAGTATACCGGAAACAGTTACTAAAAAAAAACAGATGGCAAAAAAGCAAGAGAATAATCGAAAGCTGCAGGATGCACTCACGAAAATTACAAGCTCCGGTATTCAGGCAGACAGGAAACAGCTGAAAAAGGATATGCGGGCCCAATTCTCAAATTACCGGGAATGGATTCGGGAATATGTGGTGAATGCCTATGACGCCATGGCCACCTATTGCAGAATCTATGGAGAGCAGGATGGGGATGACATTACCGTGACTGTTATTGATGATGGTTTAGGCATGAGCAGAGAAAGAATTGAAAAATTCTTCACCCTCTATTCCTCTGAGAAGGATATTGACAGCAGCAAAGCCATCGGGACACATGGTATTGGAAAACTAAGTATCGCGGCCATTCCAAATCAGACTCGACTTGAAATGGAAACATCAAATGGAAAAGAAGCCTGGCTGGCGAAAGCGGGAAAACTGGATTCAGAAGAGGATATTCATGTTCAGAAACTTGACCAGGTCAAGCCTCACGGGACCACTTTCAGGATAACATTTAAGAAAAAATGCTCGCTGTTTGAAGAGATGTCCCAGCTGAAAGAAATCCTGACAAGATATGTGAGATACCTGCCTATCCAGATCTATATTTCAGTTCCTATGAACGAAAATGAGGAGAGCCATCCCATTCAACACGGAATCAACGAGGACTGGAGTTCGTATTATGATTCTTTCACACAGGAATATAAGGTTGATGTGGGAGAGGCCTCTTTTGAGGTGCAACTCAGTATTGGAGAGAATTTACATGAGATTTACCAGAACAAAGTCCTGGTTTCAAATGGTTACAACCTGGTATCCAGTGATTTGAAGGAGGAATGGGCCCTCCAAAGTTTAGCTATCCGCCTGAATGGCTCAAGCTTTGAATTACCATTTGGCCGACATTGTCTGAGCGATGAGGAGATCCTAAAACCTTTATCCAAAAAAATCAGGAACCGTCTTCTTCCACAGTTTATGCACGAATTGTATAAAAATAAAGAACAGGTAAGTGTGGAAGAAATCCGTACGCAGGAAATTCAGATTGATACCCTCACATGCAATCTGATAAAATACGACAGGACGCTGACCAAGCCCTGGAATACCTATGAGATTATTAAGACCCGTGAACTTGGTAAACTGTCTTTTAAGGAATTATCTGATATCGTATCCGAAAAAGGAAGATTCTTTGTTGAAGATGAGGCAAATTCCGGGATTGACTATTCCTTTTTCACTGAGCCAGTGCTAAACCATAGTCAGCCTGGTGAGTTGCTTTCAATACTAAAGTCCGTTTTCAAAGAAAAGTGCATCTTTCTAAAGAGTGAAGACCTGGTATTTGAGAGGCTGGGGGACCATAGCAAAGAACTCACAGAACAACAGCTTACCTTCGAAAAAAATCTCGGCTTTCACCCCATTCTCTTCTCACCAAATAATACAGATATTCTTGATGATATTGATGACTGTAGCATGGATTCGGATTCGGATCCTGATGATGAATCCTTCATTGGTCAAGGATTTTTCAATGAGGTTGAGGAAGCCTGCAATGATTTGTCAAAATTGAAGTGGAAGGCTAGTTTCCTTGTGGAAAAAGACTTTAAGACCCCCAGTCAGACACACTTGTTTATCTATTCAAATAATACGATCATTTTAAACTTATATCATCCTCTGATCGCAAAACTTGTAGAACTATCCACTATCACGCCTAAGCTTGCCGGACATTGGGGAATATCTCTTTGCCTGGAAGATGGCAGGAATGTCTTTCCCTATCTGTCTGCCGATACCCGTGAAGAGTTATTAATGTTGGATGGCATTGCAAAGCTCCATGAGGGAGGCTCTTCTAAAAAACTTGAACAGGACCGAAAAGCCTTCAATCAGGTGTTCAATAATTTCAAAAATAATCTGAACGATTCGCTATACGATAACCTCAACTAAGATGAATTTCACACAAGCTAAATAGTATTATTATGGAACAAAAAATAGAAGTATATAACAAGAATAATTTTATCATTCCCGAAGGCCTTAAGATCGATCTGGAGGAAGGATGGAAGAAGATAATCTCCCGTCAGTTTGGTGGCAATCCCGGTAAAGGTTTTGGTGAATTGATTCAAAACTTTCTGGACAGTTACGACTCGGGTGTGCCATGGAAGGGCAGGCGCGGTATCATCACTTTTGGTGATAAATGGATATCACTCAAAGATTTTGGCTCTGGATTGGACCTGAATAAAATCAAGCTTGTCACCACTATAGGTGGCACAGATAAATCAAATGATCACAAAAAGATAGGGAAATTCGGAATAGGGTTCTTTTCCATATTCAATCCGAAACTTGGAACGCGAAAGGTTGAAATAACCACCATGTGTGAAGGGCAAGCCATAAGATTGGAATACACAATTCCGGAAAACGGGCTCCGGCCTCTGTTAGACTACTTCATCTTGGATCATTCCATTGATTTCAGTACAGAAGTAAAAGTCCATTTTGATCACTCCGATTCTGTTAACAAATGTCTTGATTATGCGAAACGAAGTCTTCGGTACTATCCATGTGATATTCAAATAAATGGGGGTAGATTCCACTCCATCTGGGATGAGGCCAAACGATCCAATGCTTTCTTCTTCAACAAAGCTCATTGCAATGGATTCATAAAAACAGGCAAGAGGTACAGGAGCACAACGATCCTCTGCAAATATGAATACATCACTGAACTGTCTTTGCGGTATTTAATAACCGGGGGACATAGATTAGCTAATAACCTGGATGATTATAGCTCAAATGAAACTCCTTATCTTCCTGGATTAGAGGTGGTTCTGAATTGTGATGATTTATCGCTTACAATAAGCCGGGACTCATATTACCTGGATTACAAATTTAAGAGCATGATTTCTGGCCTGAATGCAAGTTTGTTGGAATTAATGGATCTAAATTTCAATGAGATATCAGACGATATTATTCTGGCAAATATTTATATACTGCGACAGCGCATTAAAAAATATATGGAGAGACGACCCGAAAAGCCGGGAGGGAATAATCTGCTGAATTCGGTATTCGAAAAACTGATATCAAGAAAGGCCTTCAATATTAATGGTAGAAGAGCATCCTTTTCAATCCTGGATCTCCTTAGGATGAAAAGCAAATCAACTCCCCTGTTTTTTAGTGAAAATAAGACCAACCTCAGGTGGCTGGGAGGAGAGTTTAAACATGACTATATTGTCTTAACGGAACCGTTCCAAGTCGAAAATGGTGCTCCCGGATTCTTCAATACTTTGTTTACCTGCATTTTTGACGATGTTGTAAACCTGGATACCATTAATGAGGATGAAGATAAAGTCAGATCCCTGATTGACCGGGGCATTATAAGAAAGGAATCCCTGGAACCTGCATGTAAATTCATTGAACCGCGAAAACTATCCAAAGAGGAGAACCAAATATTAGTGAAACTGGAAAAGCTTCTTAATCAGAAGGAAGTTATTGATGTCATTGAGCGGAACATCAACATCCCGGTGAAAAAGATCCATCCATCTTTCTTTCTGTTGAAAAATAAAGCCATGCATATATCAACAGGTCTTTTTGATGAGCATCGAAATCCTATCAATGATGAATTCATTTCAAATTTTATTGAGAGTGAAAAAGAGCCTGGCGCAGAAGAGAGGCTCCTCAGGAAAAACACTATTTTACTGGGGCTTTGCCTAAATCATCCTTTTATCAGGAAACTCATTGTTAGTGAAGATCCCCACAAAGAGTTTTATGCATTAACATATATCGCTCATGAATTAGCAAGCTGTCAGAAACTGCTATCACCATATTCATCTTTTTTCAATCTTGTGAAAACCAAGTTATCCTCTAATCTGCGAAAGTGTATGATTCATAGACTCGCAAAGGCAGAATAACATGATTCCTTCTATGCTTATTCTTTTGTATCTTTCAATGAAATCCTAAGCTATAAGAAATAGAGATGTTAGACTTAGAAGGATACAAAGGTTTCGAAATAAAGAGTCCGAAGATGTATGAAGTGTTTGAAGCGGTGCATGATTTTGCCCGTCAGGGACAACCGATTATCATGTTTGGACCTTCAGGAGTTGGTAAAGAGTTTCTCGCCCGCTATTACTTCGCACAATATAAAAAAACCACCCATTGTAAAGGGAGGTTTATGAGCCTGAATTGCGCCGGAATATCCGAAGCATTGGCCATGAGTGATTTATTTGGTCATGTAAAAGGCTCCTTTACCAGCGCTGACCGTAACAGGGAAGGGCTCATAAAAATGGCGCAGGATGGTGTGTTGTTCCTGGATGAAATAGGTGATCTTGTGGACTCTGTACAGGCGATGCTTCTCAGAGCAATGGATGAGAATACCCAGGAAGGCAGAAAGTTGGGAGATGACAAAAATTATTCTATTCAAAATACGCTCATAATTTGTGCCACAGAAAAGAGTAAAGACCATCTGAGAGATTCTTTACTATTCCGGTCAGGCCTTCAGATTCAAGTGCCAGGTCTGGATGACAGACCTGAAGATGTTGAAAACGCTATTAAGTTTTTTTGCATTAGAGCAATAGAGAAAAGAATAGACCGCACAGAATTATTGTCACAGCTGCTTAAACGAAACCAAGGGGAAATCAGCAATGATACTTTATCCGATCCGCAAATAGTCGAACTGGTTCATGATATAGCAACACATTTAACACCATTGGTTAAAGCCAGGGATTGGCCTGGAAATTTTCGTGCATTAAGAACAGCCGTAGACTCAGGGATTATCAGGGCAAAAAAAATGAACTCGTCTCTGGAATTCATTGAAGATGTGAAAAAATACTTCCATCATCATTTGGGAGATTATAGTATATCCGTCATTGAAAATCTGCATCCAATAAATAAGTCTGTAAGCGCTGAGGATAGCAGCGAATTTAGTGAATGGATGGATACTCTGGCCCGGGAAATCCCAAATTTAAAAGATGATGAAAAAGCAAAATTAAGTTCCTTCCTGTCTGACTACAAAAACACATCATTTAAAAGAAAGGATTTTGAAATATATATGGGGAATCTTTCCCAGCGTGTTTCACAGAATCGTATCAAGGAATTAATTGAGAATAACATTCTGGAATGTGATCCAAATGCCAGATTCAGATACCGGATTAAAAGCAGCTATGATGAATCAGATGGCCAGGATTTCACATTACCGATATTTATGGAGCTTCCAGGATCGACCGATAAAGCATTCTTACCTGAAAAGGCGGTGGAGGCCATTGGGATAATTGAGAACTCTCAGGGACTATTTGTTAGCGAAGATGATTCGCAGAAAAGAGAAACATTTTTAGGCTCTTTAGGAAATACCTTACTAGCAGATCATGATGTATTATACTACTCATTTGATGAAAACAGTCTGCAGGATTTCGTAGCTGCCTGTATTGATCACTTATCGAAATTAGATTTGGATGGATGGTTTAAGAAAGAGGATAGCAGCAACATGATTGTTGAAGAAAAGATTATAGGTATATCGGGATATATACATCAAATCTTGTTAAAACATAAAAAGACTATTATCATCCTTGATGCATTGGATAAATTCAAAACCAGTGAATTACAATCCATTATTGATAAATTAATTTTCTACTGGCATCCAGTACAGTTCATTTTTGGAACAAAAAAGCAGTTCTTCCAACAGCACTATTCTAATTCACCGGAGTTTATGGAGCTGAAGCTATAAACACCTTATGTGCAATGAACAAGACGATAAGTTTAAATATTATGAAAAAGGATAAATGCTTCGTAATTATGCCATTTGGCATTAAACCCATACATGAAGATTCAAATCAAACTTTTAATTTCGATAAAGTTTACCGAACTGTTATTCGACGCTCCATTGAAGAAGCAGGGATGGAGGCAATTAGGGCGGATGAGCAGTCAGGTTCTCACATCATCCATTCCGAAATGTTCAAGGAACTAAGGGACCGCGCTGTGGTCCTGGCCGATCTCTCCTTAGGCAATCCTAATGTATACTATGAGCTAGGAATACGACATGTCCTCTCTCCTGGAGGGACTGTACTAATCTGTAGAGAAGGAACAGAACTACCGTTTGACATAAGGCTATCACGCGTTATATTTTATCGGTATAATGGCACTGATATCGATTGGGAGGTTGTAGAGGAAACTATTCCAAAACTTAAAGATGCCTTATTAACAGCCATGGAGCAAAGACCAGATAGTCCCGTACATGCGTTATTGGAAAAGGTATATCCCGAGGACCTATGTAAGGACACTGCTTCCTCTTATGTAGATAAAGGCAAGGAGTCAAAAAAAGAACTGGAAAGTAATCGGGACTTTGAAAAAATTGTCGCTAAACAATGGATTTCAGAAAAGAAAGATATTAATGTACTTATAAAACAGCACAGTGATAATGTTTTTGGTATGAGGGCTCTGGGCGAGCTGTGCATGCACTCTGAACCAGGCGGGGATAAGGTTTTTGAAATTGCCAAACACCTGTATTTTCTTATGCAGTACGATTTGAGTTACAGAATAATAAAAAAACTGGAGGATCGACCGGGAGCTTATGTTTTCACTTCCGATAATTACATAGTGTTTGGTTCCGTAGCTTCAGAACGTCATCATACAAAAGCAGGCGCAGACGAAGGATTAATACTAATGAAGAAGGGGCTAACAATTGTGAAGCAAGAAAAAGTGAAGAAGAAGGAACTTGATTCATATCAGCTGTTTATGATGTATAATAGTATTGGAGGCCTTCATAGGTGGAAGTGGCAGATTACCAACTCCCAGGATGAATTGAACCAAGCTATAGATTATCTAAACCATGCCGTTAAAGCTACAAAGCCATTAGAAAGTTCGGAATCTAAACCGGTAGGAAGAATAGCCAAACTTCATTTAAGTCTTTTAGTACTGGAGCGAATACTGGATAATTCAAAGGATCGTATTGACCGTGAAGACCACATTGGTACTATTTTAAAACTGAACGAATCAGAAACAAAAGATCCAAGAGAGGCAAGCTACCTGCGATGGTATAAAACCATTGCCTATGCCGATACAGGCAATGAATACAAAGTTCGTGAGTGTATTCTTAATACTGTACAAGAGGATAGACTACTGGACCATCCTGAGGTAGGTGGAGCACAATATGTTATGATTCGCCGCTTTATTGATAACAACTTGCCATTTCTTGGAAACCATACTTTAATGGGTTTGATTTCTCAAGACCTACAGTACGCCTCCAGATCAGGCAACAGTGATTGAACCAATTGACTTCATAGAACAACCAAGACCTCATAGCGATTTCTTATCTTTACGCTTTACCTAACCGAAGCATCTGTCCATGAAACGCTCGCGCATGCTCCTGCTGGCTTTATTGTCGGCCCTCTTATTCTCGATTCCATTTTTCCAATGGGGCACGGGACTGCTCCTGATGGTGGCTTTTGTCCCCCTCCTCCTTGTGGAGGATGAAATAGCTAAGCGGAAACGAAAGCATGCGAAGAAAGATCGTAAAGGATCGATCCTTGGCTATGCCCTAATCACCTTTGTTGTATTTGTTCTGCTTACAACATGGTGGATCTATTGGGCCACCTGGACCGGCCCGATTGCATCGGTGATTGTGAATGGCGGCTATATGACCCTTACTTTCCTGGTCTTCCACAGGGTGCGTCGGCGACTGGGTGACCGGCTGGGCTACGCTTCCCTGGTATTTTTCTGGCTTGCCTTTGAATTCCTCTACATCCGCGCCCAGATCAACTTCCCCTGGATTGTGCTGGGGAACGGCTTTGCCAACGATGTCATGATGATCCAATGGTACGAATGGACCGGAGCCCTGGGCGGATCACTCTGGGTGCTGGTAATGAATGTCCTGGTCTTTAAGCTGGTGAAGGGATATTTGGAAAAACGCTCTTTGTCCGCCAATCGCTTACGCTTAGGCTGGGTGCTGGGTGTTCTGGTGGTGCCGCTTCTCTTCTCCATGGTACGTTACTTTACCTATGAGGAGCAGGACGATCCCTATGAGATGGTGGTGCTGCAACCCAATATCGATCCCTTTGAAAAGTTTGGTTCTGTTCCACAGGATGTGCAGACCGAATACCTGCTGCACATTGCCGATTCGCTGGTGACCCCGGAGACCGATTATATTATTGGACCCGAGACCTTTATCAACAGCCCGGGACTATGGCTGAGGCTTATTGATCAACATCCGGAAGTCCTTAAATTACAGGCCTTCCTTCAGGATTATCCAAAGGCCAAACTGGTGATCGGGGCCAGCACTTTCAAACTTTACAAGGAACCTTCCGAGTTTACATCCACCAGCCGGCTCTACCGTTCGGGTCCTGACCGCTGGGACTATTTTAACAGCGCCTTCCAGCTGGATGCCTCAGGTGAGATACCCGTCTATCACAAATCCATGCTGGTAACCGGGGTCGAGAAGATGCCGCATAAAGAATTACTGGGCTTCCTGGGAAATCTGGTGGTGAACCTGGGAGGAACCATGCGCGGCAACGGTTACCAGGAGTTCAGGGAGACTTTTGCCTCCCCACAAGATGGCACCCGGGTGGCACCGGTCATCTGCTGGGAATCGGTTTTTGGCGAGTATGTTAGCGATTATGTTGGTGAAGCAGGGGCCAACTTCCTCTTCATCATTACCAACGACGGATGGTGGAAGGATACTCCAGGTCACCGTCAGCACAACAGCTTTGCCCGCCTGAGGGCCATCGAAACCCGCCGCAGCGTGGCCCGTAGTGCCAACACCGGCATCAGCTCGCTTATCGACCAGCGGGGAGTAGAGCTGGCACGCATCGGATGGTGGGAACGATCGGGACTGCGTGGAACTCTTAACAAGAACGATAAAATCACCTTCTATGTGAAGCATGGCGACTACCTGGGACGAATCGCTGTGCTATTGACGGTGATCCTGCTGCTCTATTCCATTGTGTTCCGGTATATCAAGAAATAAGATTGAACCCCAGCTCTAATCATAAAGAAGAGATTCATGCAAGACTTCACACTCATCAAGCCCGAGGCACTCACCGACAACGTTTTTAAACTGCTGGATAAGGACTGGATGCTCATAACAGCCGGGACCATGGATCACTACAACACCATGACAGCTAGCTGGGGTCATATGGGCATTATGTGGAACCTGCCCGTGGCTATCGCCTGGATCCGGCCACAGCGTTACACCTTCGAATTTGCTGAAAAATACAGCCACTTCACCCTGAGCTTCTTCTCAGAGGAGCATCGCAAAGCCTTGCAGTTCTGTGGCTCAAAGTCCGGACGTGATTATGATAAAGCGGCCGAGACTGGACTCACCCCTGTGGCAAGCGAAAGTGGTAATGTATTCTTCCAGGAAGCTCGCCTGGTAATGGAATGCCGCAAGCTTTATGTAGACGATCTGAAAGCCGAAAATTTCGTAGCTCCTGAAATAGCCTCCAAAAACTATCCCAAAAACGATTTCCATCGCTTCTATATGGGCGAAATCGAGAACTCCTTTGTAAGAGAATAGCTCTCAGGTCTCGGCAATTATTCGCCGATGGTAAGGGTATCCACTGGGTTCATCCTGGCAGCTGCGGTGGATTGCCAGGTGACGGCAGCCAATGCAATTCCTGTAACAATCAATCCGGACAGTGCCAGTACCCACCAGGGAAGTGTGGCCTGATAGGCGAAGTTGATGAGCCATTTATTCAGGGCCCAGATTGTAAGGGGACAGGCAATGATAAAAGCGATTCCGACCCATCTAAGAAAATCAAGGTTTAGCATGGCGATGATCTGCCGGGACTGGGCCCCGTGGATTTTGCGGATACCTATCTCCCTGGTGCGACGCCTGGTCATAAAGAGTGACAGTCCGTATACCCCCGAAATGGCGATCAGGATAGACAATATTGTGAAAATCCTGATCACATCCGATAAGTTGTGTGAAGCTTTATACTGTTCATTCAGCCGATCCTCCAGCAGGAATAATTCAAGCGGTCTGCCCGGAAAATGCTTGTCCATCATTCGATGAATGGCCTTATTAACACTCTCCGATTGACCCTCGCTGAACCGGATCATTAACCAGCGATTATAGCTGATTTCGGGATCGCGGGTGACAAAAGCAAAGTTCCCGATCCCATTGTGTAAGGAGCTAAAATGGAAATCTCCCATGACCCCGCCGATGATAAATGCTGTCCCTGAATTACCCAGGTCCGGATCGCCTTCCGCTGAACCAAAATTACTGGCAGCAATCTCCTCCGGTGAGAAATCCTGTAATAAGTGTTTGTAGAAAGTCTCATTGATTACCCAGTCCTCCAGTGGGCCCTCCGGCGAACTGAATTTTTCCAGAAGGTCAATTTCAAGGGTCTCGAAGGTTCCGGCATCCACCACTCTAAATCCGAACTGGTATTTCTGTCCACCCGTTGAAAATTCCATGCTTTGAAAAATATCAACCGGATGGTGTTGAGCGGTAGAGGCGCTGATAACCCCTGCCTGCCTCTGAATCTCTTCCACAAGTAAACTGCCCCTGGGGTCCTCGCCGGGTATGCGCGCAACAAATACATTTTGCTCCGAATATCCAAGATCCTTTTGGTCCAGAAAACTGATCTGCCTTTTGATCATCATTGAAAAACCCACCAGGATAATAACGATGACAAATTGAAATACGCTTAGCAAACCAAATACGCTGAAACGCCTTCTGCCAGGTACTGAAAGGAGTGTTCCCAG
>RCND010001464.1_pt1 | contig 13363 bp, 6 predicted proteins | sample 2041351 | NCBI WGS metagenome assembly RCND01 (sample SAMN09708230, study PRJNA481090) | Marine sediment metagenome, whole genome shotgun sequencing project. | biome: marine sediment; feature: ocean; material: sediment; isolation source: Sewage treatment plant 12B marine sediment (STP12B) ...
TGTGGAAAACGCCAAGAAAAATAAGGTAAAGGATAATAGGTAACGTAAGTTTACTTTCATAATATAACTTTTAATAAGATTGACTAGTGATCCTAAAAATAATTCTTTTTTTTTAAAAATGTTGATATAGAGTGATTTTCAGAATTTTTTTTTAACGAAATTTGTATTAACAAATTGATTAACAATTATTTATGATTTGTTAAGGTTCAAGAAAATTGTTATGCTAAATCAAAAAAGGACCTTGTAAAGGCCCTTTTTTGATTTGATTGATCATTCTATGATTATTTTCTTGTTTGCAGACCTTCCTCTATCCGACACCTTTAGTAAATAGACACCTGATTGCAAAGAACTAAGGTCCAGCTTCTTGCTGAAATTGGCTGCACTTTCATGTATTGATTCATGTACCAAACGACCTCTAAGGTCATAAAGATTCATGGTAATATTAGTTGAAGTGTTTGACGATAACTTGACCGTGAATACCCCGTTATTTGGATTTGGGAACACTGAGAAATCCTTTAACTCGGAAAGTATTTTAGGTGAAGATAAAGTCAATTCTCCACATAATTCCATACTCCAATCCAGCAAAGTACCAGTATCTTGGTCAACAGCGTCCGAGATCATTAGCGTCCAATTTCCTAAAGATGATTCTCCGTTAAGAGAAGCTAGACTCCCCTCTGGCTGATACAATCCGGTAAAAGGAGCAGACCCTGTAGTAATTGGGTTTATTGCATCATCGTCAAAAACAGTATTTGTATAGTTATCTCCTGACCCCCCATTTGTCGAAGATAACTCTATGGATGTTGCTGATGGGCTTATAAGGGTCAATGTTAAATCGCTGTCCCAAGTGTGGGTTATATTAACGGTTATATTAACATCGGTTATGGTTACCGGATTGTTTACATTTATTACGGAATTAACACCAGCAGGATCGTTATCTGGAATTCCCAAAGGAGTATCTGACGAATTGTAAATATCACAAACTTCAATTCCAGTTGTGAAACTTGCTCCAGAAAATAGTCCATCTCCACAATCATTTTTAGCTCTTACTCGCCACCAGTATTGAGTGCCGGGTAATAAGGAGGTCGTATATGTATTAGATGTTACACTAGTTGATTCTGCAATTGACAAAAACCCAGCATCTGTTGCAATGTCAATATCATAGGAAGTAGCAATTGCATCGGAATCCCAATTAAAAATTAAACTGTCTTGAGATATTCCAGTGGCTCCATCAGTTGGTGAGGTGAGATTTATAACCCCAAAACCTGTATCAAAAACGTTTAGGACTGCACTTGCAGTATGTTCAATACTGCCTGAAGTTCCTTTTATAGTAAATGGATAGCTCCCTACTGAAACACTTCCAATGTTTGATATAGTCAATGTTACATTAGTACCATCTATTGATGTTGAAGAAGGGCTGAATAAAGCTGAAGTGCTAATTGGCAGTCCTTCGGCCGTAAAGTTTGTTATATCCGAAAATCCGGAAAATGTATTATAAATGAACGAATAAGTAGCATCAGAAGGGCTGCATACATTAACCGAATCTTCAGCAAGAGTCAACAAGAATTCTGGTTCTTGAATAGTAAAATCTGATGAATTCATTGCGTAGAATATATTATCGCTGGCCATGACAATTACCCTCGCTGTCGAAGCTGTTCCTCCAATATTAGGGACTGTAATAATTGCTGTTCCCGAATTAGGCGCATTAGCGGCCAAAGAGAATGGAAATGTAAGGCCACCATCTGTTGACAGAAAAATATCGACACTAGAGGCATTAACTGCACCTCCATCAGTGCCGGCAACATCCCATGCTATGGTTTGGGAGGACCCATAAAGCCATGACTCATTTGTTGATTGAGAGGATACAGTAAATGGTCCCGATGCTGCATCAACCGTTACAGTCATAGTGTCAAAATCGCTTTGAGGTGATTGTCCAATGCCATCGGCCTCGGACCTATCTCTTACTATAAGAGCAAAATTGAGGTTTCTTGCCACAGTTGATACGGTTTCCCAAGAAGAATTATCGACGGTTTCCACTGGATTACTTTCTGTTAGTTGTCCAGCTATTACTCTTGGTAATATAGGCATATATCGATCTGGTGAGGTACTTGGAGGCCGTGATCGCCATAATGGACCTGTAGTGTTCGTTGGTCCAAAATCACCACTACTTATTAACCCGTCATCAATTTGTTCCCAAGTATAAGTCAAGATATCACTACCATTAAGATCAGCGGCATCTCCTTTTAATATGAATGCAGTACCTTGAGGAATACTATAATCTAGACCGGCATCAGCGACTGGAGGGGCATTTGTTATAGGGGAGGTTACTGCACAATCATTTGGTGCTGAGCTTACATTAGTTAATATTTGATCGATACTTCCATAATGAAAATAAGGATCGCTATGATCCTGTACATCAGAACTAGTTATGCCGGCATAGCCCATAATGGTCGTGCCACTTCCAGGTTCAAAATTCACGGGGGTATTATCTGCCTCGGCATGTGTATGGTTGGCACCCATTTGGTGACCAATTTCATGCGGTACGTAATCTATATCAAAGAAATCAGACATATAAGCCCCACCATCGTTATCCAAGAATGTATGTGAGGAAAATCCACTTCCTTTCGATCCATTCTCGCACACACAGCCAATGCATCCAGCGTTTCCATTATTGGAGCCAAATTGAAAAAGGTGACCTATGTCATAATTGGCTTCACCAACTTGTGCTGTTAAGGTTGTTTGTAATTGTGAATTATAACTACCGGTATAAGGATCTGTAGCGGCATTTGGGTAAATAATCCCTGTACCAGTTACAAGGCTGAATGTAATTGCCATATCGACTTCAAATACTTCATTGGTTCTGTTCAATGTTGCTACAACGGCTGCTAAAGCTGAGGTTGGGTCACCTCCTCCTTCCACGGAATTAGTGTATTCTCCTGGTGTAGAAATCGCCATTCTAAAAGTCCTAAGCAACTGATCGTTGGCATCCCTTGATGCATTTCTTTCAGTGATGATATTGGGGATATCTTCAGTCAAACAAGCAAAGGATTTTTCTCGGTTAGGATCTGCATTTCTATTATAGACTATATTCTGATTTATCACACCCGGAACCATTGGCTGCGATAAGACCATTGGCTTATCAACATAAGAAGTCATTGTCTTCAGTCCTCTTGGAGTCACACTAAATCGTATTCTCGCCCCTGGATTACCTATGCCAAAACCGAGATAGGTCTTGATCTCAGGAAATTGCAAAGCAAGTTCATCTGAGAGCGTAGGAACTTCAATTATTCTAAATTTTTCGAGAGTCCCTCTATCGTTCGGAAATTCTAATACAGTATTTGAGCGTCCGCTAAATTGACCCCTCATAGGGGCGCCAATCAATTCTTGTTTTAATTCTTCTATATTCAGATCAAAAACCGTGTAATTTTCATCATCCAGATTCCTCAAAATAGTGTTCTGAGTTGTTTTATCACTTTGTTTCCAATAGGCGTTTTGCGAGAACATCGAAAAGGCCATAAAAAACAAGGTAATTGAAAAAACATAATGTAATTTTGTCTTCATGATTCATTTTTGGTTTGATTATGCCAAATAAATTTAATCTTTTTTTGCGTGGATTCTTAACGTATGATAGAATTTAACAATATTCAAATTAATGACTTTAAGTCAGATTCAATAGTAACAATAGGTACTTTCGATGGTGTTCATTTAGGCCATAAAAAGATCATTGAGTCTTTAATTGATAAAGCGCATAGCAACAATTTAAAATCGGTTGTGCTTACTTTTTTTCCACACCCGAGAATGGTATTGCAGAAAGACACTGACATTAAATTGATTAATACCCTAGACGAAAAGAGTCAAATTCTTGAAAGACTTGGGTTGGATTATTTGATCATTGAAAAATTCACGGAACAATTTTCTAGGATTTCGGCAGTGGAATTCGTTCGGGATATACTCGTTAACAAGTTAAATGCGAAACGAGTGATCATCGGCTACAACCATAGATTTGGAAGGAACAGAGCGGCTAATATCAATGACTTAAATGAATTTGGTGAAACATTTGGATTCAAAGTGCATCAGATCTCTGCTCAGGATATTGATGAAGTAGCGATTAGTTCTACCAAAATAAGGTTAGCATTGGGTGAAGGAGACCTCGAAAAAGCCAATGCATATCTTGGCTACAAATTTATGCTTACCGGAGTCGTTGCAAAAGGAAAAGAACTTGGTAGAACCATTAATTTCCCTACCGCCAATCTACATATTGAGGAATCCTATAAACTTATACCAAAAGGAGGCGTGTATACGATTTCATGCAATCGTCACGGAAAGGTATTGTATGGAATGATGAATATTGGTACCAACCCAACAGTAGACGGAAAAAAGCAAACTATCGAAATTAATTTTTTTGATTTTGATGAGGATATTTATGGAGAGAAGATCCAAGTTGAGATGCTAGCAAGATTGCGAGATGAACAAAAATTCGAATCGATGGAAGTTCTCAAACATCAGTTGCTAAAAGACAAGGCATCTGCTTTGAAATACTTAGGACAAAATGCTACTTGATAAATTTCTGTTTAAGCAAATTGATAACAGTGCCCTAATCGTTTTTAGGATATTATTTGGGTTGTTGATTTTCCTCGAATCCGTCGGCGCTATCTTCACAGGATGGGTGAAACGAATACTTGTAGACCCTGAATTTACTTTTACTTTTATTGGATTTGAATGGCTCCAGCCACTTCCCGGCTCGGGCATGTATCTGTATTATTTGGTCATGGGGATCTTTTCCATAATGGTCATGCTTGGTTATAGATACAGAATTGCCATATTCTCTTTCACTTTATTATGGACAGGTACTTATCTTATGCAAAAATCGGCATACAATAACCATTATTATTTATTGATCTTGATTAGTACTATTATGATGCTACTACCAGCAAATACGTGCTATTCAATGGATGCTAAACGCAATCCGGCAATCAAGAAAAACTCAATGTCCCAATGGTGTATACTCCTCATAATCTTGCAATTGTTTATAGTATATACCTATGCATCGGTGGCTAAAATGTACCCGGATTGGCTCGACCTTACAGTTGCCAAGAATCTTATGGCTTCGAGGAAAGATTACCCTATTATTGGAGGGGTTATTCAAAAAGAATGGTTTTTGTATTTTATAACTTATGCCGGTATATTGTTCGACCTTTTAATTGTTCCGTTACTGCTTTGGAAACGGACAAGAAAGTGGGCGTTTTTCGCATCCATTTTCTTCCATATATTCAATTCCATTGTTTTTCAAATAGGGATATTTCCATATCTTTCATTGGCATTCACCTTGTTTTTCTTTGAACCAAGGGTAATCCAGAAGTTGTTTTTAAAGAAAAAAGAGCTCTATGTTAAGGATGAAATCATTATACCTAATTACAGAAAACAGTTGCTTCTTGTCGCATCCATATATTTTATTGTTCAGATCGGGTTGCCATTGAGGCATTGGTTCATTGCGGATGATGTGTTATGGACTGAGGAAGGTCACAGATTGTCATGGCGGATGATGTTAAGATCAAAATTAGGCTCAATATCATATAAAATCGTTGACAAAAATAAAGGCAATACCATTCCGGTGCAATTAGACGAGTATTTAACACCAAAGCAAAAACGTTTGGCTAGCACAAAACCGGATGTCATTTGGCAATTTGCTCAAAAATTAAAAAAGGATTACGCAAAACAAGGAATGCAAATTTCTGTATTCGTTAACTCAAGACTTAGTGTTAATGGTAAGCCCTTTAAACAGTTTATTGATCCAGAGGAAGACCTTGCTGCAATCAAGTGGCAAGCCCTAAAGCATAGTGATTGGATATTGCCTTCAGAATAACTAAAAATTAGTAAGTCATTATCCAATGATCTTTCATAATTTTGACGTTCTATAAAAGTTATCATGCTACAAATACCATATATTAGAGAGAATAAAGATTTAGTCATTAAAGGATTGACCAAGCGCAATCTTGATGCAAATCAGATCATTGAAGATGTCATTAGGTTAGATGAAGAGAGGAGGAAAACGCAATCTGTTCTCGATAATGTGCTTTCAGAATCCAATGCCATCTCCAAGGAAATAGGGATGCTTTTTAAATCTGGAGAAGTACAAAAGGCAAATCTCTTAAAAGAAAAAACAGGCCAATTAAAAGATCGATCCAAAGAATTAAGTGAAACCTTGAACTCCAAGGTTGAAGCGCTGAACGAGCTATTATATACTATCCCTAATGTGCCTCATGATTCTGTGCCAGAAGGGAATACTGAAGATGATAATGAAGAAATATTTAGGGAGGGTGAAATTCCGGACCTTGGCGGGAATGCTCTGCCTCATTGGGAATTGGCAAAGAAATTTGACATAATCGATTTTGAATTAGGAAATAAGATAACAGGAGCAGGCTTTCCTGTATATAAAGGAAAAGGAGCAAAATTGCAAAGGGCTATGATCGCTTATTTTCTAGACAAGAACACTGCTGCGGGTTATACAGAATATCAAGTGCCTTATCTGGTCAATGCTGCTTCCGGTTTTGGTACTGGACAACTTCCTGATAAAGAAGGACAAATGTATCATGTTACAGAAGATGACCTATATCTCATCCCAACTGCCGAAGTACCAGCCACTAATGTGTTTCGTGATGTTTTGTTGGACGAGAAAGACCTTCCTCAAACCATTACTGGCTATACACCTTGTTTCAGAAGAGAAGCAGGAAGTTATGGGTCACATGTCCGTGGGTTGAATAGGTTACATCAATTTGACAAGGTCGAGATCATACGTGTGGAGCATCCTGATAATTCATATAAGGCATTAGAAGGTATGGTTGATCATGTCAAGAACATTTTACGAGAATTGAAACTTCCATATCGAATATTGCGATTATGTGCAGGTGATCTTGGATTCACTTCTGCCCTGACCTATGATTTTGAGGTATTCTCAACGGCTCAAGATAGATGGCTTGAAATAAGTTCTATCTCGAATTTTGAAACTTTTCAGGCCAATAGGTTGAAATTAAGATTCAAGAATAAAGATGGAAAAAATCAAACGGCTCATACTTTAAATGGTAGTTCATTGGCTCTCCCGAGAGTACTGGCGGGCATCTTAGAAAATTGCCAAACTGCTAATACAATTGAAATCCCAGAAGTTTTAGTACCTTACACAGGTTTCAAAACTATCGATTAATGTATTTTTTAAGAATAAGAGGCTTAATAATTACGTGCTTTTTAACCTTATGGTTTAGTTGCGGTAGTGGCAAATCGCCGGTGTCAAATAATGGGGACACGTCTAGTTTCCCTGCTCTTAAAGCTTATGTTGTCATAAGATCCGAAGGAGGGCCTGCCAATGTACAAAGGGCACAAGATATTATATCATCAGATTTTGCAGAAAATAATGTCCGAACTGATTATTCGCTGTTTAGAGCGAAGCAATATTGGAACCAAAATCAGATTTTCAATAAAGCTAATGAGGGACAATATGACTATATCATATTAATAGATCAAGTTGCAAAATTCACAATTGATAACCAGACCGAATTAGGTGGTAAGTATCAAATAAAATCTTACCATGTCAAATCTTCAGACCCATACTGGTTGGACCATGGGCAATCTGCGGTTAACTTATCGGTCATTCCTTCTGTCCAGAAATTTTCTCGAGAAGTTATTAAAAGCATCGTTGGAAATCAAGCGGTTTTCAAAGGCCATGATTTTGAATTTAATGACATGGCGAGTTATGAAGACTCAAACCCTTTTGTAAATATAGACTCTTCGCAGAACAAGACATCTCAAATTGAAAAACTCCGAAGAGAATTAGAGGAAGAGAAAACAAGAACAAGATTAGCGGAAGAAGAAAGAATCATACTCGAGAACCAGCTTAAACTTGAGATTGAAACACAAAAGCAAAAATCTAGGATTGCAGAAATAGAAGCTGAAGACGCAGCTCTTAAAAAAAGGCAGAGGCAAAGAGAAATTGCTGAAGCATATGAAGCCAAGAGAGAGGTAATAAAAAAACGCGAAGCGGAAGAGGCTTTAAATGCACCTGTTGCAGAAGTGGACTCTATCCCAAAAGAACCTACTAGAGAAGAGCGCCTAAGTCAAAGAGAAGAAACAAAACGGCGCAATGCGGAACTAAAAGAAGCAAAACGAAAAGAGAGTACAGCAGCAGCATTGGTACGAAAAGAAGAAAGGCGACAACTTGAAGAATTTGAAAGAGAGGAGAGAAGGAGGTTTAAGGAGGAACTTGAATCGCAAAGAAAAGAAAAGTCAAGATTGTCTGAAGAAGACATAAAAAGGATCAAGGCAGAAATCGCTGAAGAAAGACGTCAGGCAGAGGAATTAGTTAAGCAGAAAAAAGAAGCCCAACGATTTGCTAAACTTAGGCTAGAAGAAGAGATGCGTGAGGCCGAAATTCTTGAGCAACAAAGTAAGAAGCAGGCGAAGATGGATGAAGCGCAAGCCGAAGCTTTAGCTATTGAAGAACGTACTGCGAAGCGTAAATCCAGAGAAGAAGAGAATAAGCGTCAGGAAGCTTTGCTAAAAGCACAGCGATTGGAGGAGAAACGTTTGGCAGAAATACGACTGCAGGAATTACAAAAACAAGAACAGGGAAGATTGGCATTAGAAACCAAAAAATCATCAGATAAAAAGACAGATTCTGAAACTGCCACTTCAAACATCACTAAAGTATCAATAGACAATCCGAATGCATTTATAATAATAAGAGGTAAAGAAGAGGATAAAAAGCAATTTGAGGATTTAGAGAATCATATTGAATTTGATTTTATGCTTGCCAAGATCAAATCAAAGGCGGTGATTTTTAAACAGGGTCGATCTACTACTTTAGATAGTATATTACCAAATCTTTCTGAAGAGAACAATGTTATGATACTCATCGATCAATTAGAATATGTTGGAGATGGTGCGTCAAAATATCAAATTAGTCTTGTTAATAGGCAAAAAGATCCAGATTGGAAAGCGGCTTCATCTCATTCTTATAATCTTAGAATAAAAGCAGATTTGAAGCAGTTGTCGAAAAAAATCACCGAATATCTCTCAAACTAGGATAATTACTGCTTTTTCTTAACTTGCATATGCAAGTTTTTCTACAATGAGATTATTAATAGTTATCTGCATATTTATTTCAACGTCTTTTTGCTATGCAAATAAGTCAGTGAAGAGATCAAATTCATTGAAAAATCCGGTTAATCCTAAAGCCTATGTAGTTTTGAGTTTAGAAGGATTTGAAGAGAATATTCGAAACTTGAGATTTATTCTTTCATCTGATTTTCTTGATAATGGAATAGATGCGGAATTCACGGTTTACAAACCTTATGAAACCTGGAGTACAGACAAGGTATTCGACAAAGCTATTGAGGAACAATACGATTATATTGTTATAATTGACTTGGTGGATCAGTCTTTGGGTGATTCAAAAAATACGTATCAAATACGATCCTATGTCGTAAAATCGCAAAATCCAGATCTTGCTAATGTCACTCAAGAAAACTGTAACATTGAAGAAGCATCTTCTGTATTGCAATTCTCAAAGAAAATTGTTCAAAACACCATAGGCGACAGTGCATCCTTCTCAGAATCAAGTAATGTCCTTGCCGATCTAAGTAGTAATACAACTGATATTGAATTAGAAAAAATAAGTCAAGACCTTAAAGAAGAAAGGAAAAGAGTTGCCGAAGAAGAACAAAAAAGAAAGATCGTTGAGAACAAGTTGTTATTACAATTGCAAACCCAAAAACAGAAACAGCGCATTGCTCAATATAAGACAGCAGAATTAACCAAAAAAGAAAATAAGGTTGAAAAACAGAAGCAGATAGCAGAAGTTTATGGAGCAAAAATCGATGAACGAAAAAGACAGGAAGCAGAGAAGATAAGACTGGAAAGTGCTCGTTTGGCAGAGGTTGAGGTAAAACGAAAGGACATTAAAGAGGAGTCTACTTATGCTATGAGAAGGGTAAGAGAGGAAAATGAAAAGCGTAAAGCACTGATTCTCGAAGAACGTCGTATAGCCGCTGAAAGCAAAGCAAGGGAAAGAGAAGAAAACCGTCTTAAGGAGCTTGAGAGAAGGGAAAAAGCCAAGCAGTTACGGGCCGAACTTAAAGATGCGTTGGCTTCTCAGAGCGGTATTGAAAAAAAGAAACAAGAAGAAGAAATTGAAGAGAAAGAATCTAATTTACAAAAGGAAGAAACTACCGGTTTAGCTCAAATAGAACCTCAAAAAGAAGAAGAAAACCTTGCTGATACTGAGACGAAAGAGAGTCTAAGGCTGCGTCAAGCGGAACAGATTAGATTAGAAAGGGAAAAAGCGGAAGCACTTGCTATTCAGCAACGAGAAGCCAGAAGGTTAGCCACAGCAAAGAAACAGGAAGATCAACGTAAAGCCCGATTATTGGCCGAACAACAAAGGGAAGCTCTAAAATTGGCAAAGGCGAATGAACGAGAGGAAAAACTTAATGAAGCAAAGCTCAATAGGCAACGTTTGGAGACTGAACGATTAGCAGAACAGCAACGTCGGACTGAACAGCTTAAGCTAGAACGAGAAAAAGCAGAATCCTTGGCAGTTGAGCAAAGAGAGGCTGCAAGACTGGTCGAAGTAGAACGAAAGGAAAAAGAACGTCAAGCCGCAGATCTAGAGAAGCAACGTAAGGAATCAGAGCGAGTGGCAGAAGAACAACGCCGAGCGGAACGAATTGAATGGGAACGAGAAAAAGCAGAAGCCTTGGCAGTTGAGCAACGGGAAGCGAGACGACTGGCTGAAGAAAGGAAGGTTGAAGATCAAAGTAAGGCTGCCGAATTAGAAGCTCAGCGACAGGAAGCGAGACGATTGGCAGGAATGGAACGCCAACAAGAAAGAGAACGACTTGCTGAAGAACGACGTCAAGCAGAATTAGATGCAGGACAGCAAAGAGAGGCAAAGAGAACTGCCAAGGCCGAACAAATAGAAAAAGAACGTATAGCAGCCATAGAGCTAGAGAAGCAACTTAAAGAATCAGAGCGATTAGCGGAGGAACAGCGTCAAACTGAACAGCTTATGTTGGAGCGCGAAAAAGCAGAAGCCTTGACGGCTGAGCAAAAGGAGGCGAGGCGATTGGACGAAGAAAAGCAACAAGAAGATTTAAACCTTACAAGACTAATAACTGAAGAGCAGGATGAAGAGCGAAAGTTAGCAGAGTCCAAAAGGTTAGAAGAACAAGGGCGTCAATCTGCTGAAGAAGAACGTCAGCTTAGAGAAGCGAAAAGATTAGCTGAACAGCAAAGATTAGAAAAAGAATTAGAGGATGCAAAAGCAAATGCGGAAGCCATGGCTGCTGAGCTTAAGCAAGAGCGTCAGTTGGCTGAAGAGAAGTTAAGGAAAGAACGATTGAAGATTGAAGAGCTCGAAATACAGCGTAAGGAAGCAAGAAGATCAATTGAATTAGAAAGAGAGAAAGAAAGAGAAAAAATAGCAGAAGAACGAAAAGAAGCTGAGCAAAGAGCCATAGAAAATAGAAAAGCATTAGAACTCGCTGAAACCCAAAGATTGTCAGAACGAAAAAAGCAGGTAGAATTAGATAGGCAAAGAAGAGAGACAGAGCGTTTGGAGCAACAAAAACTTTTTGAAGAAAAATCAGAGAAAGAAAGAGAGGAAGCAGCTAAACTTGCTGAACAGTTTAAAGAGGAAAAACGTTTAGCTAAGGAGGAAGTAGAGGCGGAACGTGTACGTTCTGAAAATCAAAAACGCCTAGAGGTGTCATTAGCGGAAGAACAGCGTAAAGCAGAAAGATTAGCCGAATCACAACGTATAGAAGAACAACGTCAAGCTGACAAGCTCGAAAAAGAACGCATTGATGCACGTCGTATAGAAGAAAAACGATTAGCAGAATTAGAAAAACAAAAAGAACGAGAACGACTAGCTGAAGAGCAACTACAATCAGGATTACTGTTAGAACAGCAAAGAGAGGCCAAGAGAATTGCCAAGGTGGAACAACAAGAAAAAGAACGTCAAGCTAGGGAGTTGGAGGAGCAACAAAAAGAGGCTTTGCGTTTGACAGAACAACAACGTAAAGAGGAACTGATAGTAGAGAGGGAAAGAGCTGAGGCACTGGCAGCTAAGGAAAAATCAGAAATGAGACTTGCCAAGGAAGAGAAGCTGGAGGTACAAAAGAAAGAAGCGGAACTAGAATTGCAGCGCAAGGAAGCTCAACGATTAATAGAGCTTGAAAAACAAAAAGAACGAGAACGACTAGCTGAAGAGCAACGGCAATCAGAATTACTGCTAGAACAGCAAATAGAGACTAAGAGAATTGCCAATGTGGAACAGCAAGAAAAAGAACGTCAAGCTACGGAGTTGGAAGAGCAACAAAAAGAGGCTTTGCGTTTGGCAGAAGAACAACGTGAAGAGGAACAACTGACATTAGATCGTGAAAAAGCGGAGGCTTTGGCAGCTGCTAAGGAAGAATTAGAAATGAGACTTGCCAATGAAGAGAAGCTGGAGGCACAAAAGAAAGAAGCGGAACTAGAATTGCAGCGCAAGGAAGCCCAGCGATTAGCAGAGTTTGAGAAACAAGAAGAGAGAGATAGATTGGTCGAAGAAAGTCGCCAAGCAGAATTGTTAGTGGAACAAAAGAAGGAAGCCAAGAGAACTGCGGAGATACAAAGAAAGGAAAATAAGCGCAAGCAAGATGAATTAATAAAGAAACAGAAAGAGGCGGTTCGAATTGCTGAGCAAGAACAAAAAGCGGAAGAACTGAAATTGGAGCAGATAAAAGCAGCAGAATTGGTGGCACAGAAAACCGAAGTAAAAAGATTGGCTGAGGAAAAGAAAATTGAAGAACAACGCCAAACCGAATTGCTTGCTGAGCAGAAGAAGGAACTAGAACGCAATGCAGAAGAAGAACGCAAGGAAGAAGAGCGAATAAAGAAAGTTGAGGCTGAAGAATTGGCAACTAGTAAAAGGACCTATGTAATAATAAAAGGTAATGAATTGGATAATAGATTGTTCAAGGACCTAAAGGAATTCTTGGAATTTGACTTTGAAGCTGCTGATATAGATGTGAAAACAGTAATTTATGATAATAGTGATAGTGTATCTCCTTCTAGGATATTGTCAATACTGAAACGGAAATATGGTCATATTGTATTACTTGAGCAGACGGGTTATAATGATCTAGGAGAATCTGAATTACAAATGAGATTCTTAAAGCCTGGAGATGATTCTTGGACGGAATTAGGTACCGATAAATGTGACCTAGGCTCTGATAAAGAGCTTGATAAATTTTCAAAACGATTCAAGAAGAAAGTGATTCAGTAAGGTATTGTAGCTTTTTTCAGAATTTTTAAGTACTACTTTTTTTACATTTAT
>RCND010001465.1_pt1 | contig 13361 bp, 11 predicted proteins | sample 2041351 | NCBI WGS metagenome assembly RCND01 (sample SAMN09708230, study PRJNA481090) | Marine sediment metagenome, whole genome shotgun sequencing project. | biome: marine sediment; feature: ocean; material: sediment; isolation source: Sewage treatment plant 12B marine sediment (STP12B) ...
TCATATAGCCCCGGTTACCTGTCTGGAAATAGAGGGCAACGGGTCTGGAATCGTCGTGCAGGGAGTTGTACTTTCCATCTTTTAGCACACCCAGGATTTCCATTTGTCGAATGTGCCTGCCTGCCAGTGAATCGCCCATTCCCAGGAAATTTATACAGGCTTCATTCAGAATCACTCCTCTCTGCGGGTCTGTGGGCCTGCTGCGATCAAAATTTCTTCCCTGAGTGAGCTCCATCTGCATCAGGGGAATATAGTCAGCATCAATAGCCAGTAGCGAAACTATTTTAGAGGCTTCCTGTCCGTCCACATCTATTTTGAAGTGAGAGGTTGCCAAAGCTTCCCCGGGAACATTACTTGAGTATGCAACCTCTTCGACCATGGGACCTTTCTTTAACTCCTGTTTAAAGGAGAAGATTTTTTCCAGTGGGACCCCCTCTGCATGCAGTTTTACCTTTACGATGTTATCAGTATTGTATCCGGTTTCGGCCTTGAGGAGGTATTGCACCTGTCTGGTTATCAGAAGAGAGGAGATAATCAGAATAACCGAAAATGTGAATTGCATGATGATGCTTCCTTTCCCAAAACCATAACGTTTTTTTTCAGCTCCCTGAATGGTATCGCCTTTTAGCAGGGAGATGGGTTGTCTGTATATCCTGGAAATTACTGAGAGCATAAAGACCAGCGAGATGGCGACCAGAACCAGCAGAATTAACAAGAGGAAGCTACCTGTCCGGAACCCGGATTGCATCAGGGCACCATCCAGGCGTTCCATAAACCAGGTCTCTACCCCGGTGAGCATAAACCAGGCAACAGCACCGGAAACGCCTATAACCATTATGGATTCTGTGATAAGCAGCTTGTAAATATGAGAGCGTTCTGCTCCATTGATCTTGAAGATTCCAAGGCTGTGGCTACGTGATGCCAGGGAAGCTGAAAGAAGGTTGGCATAGTTGAGCAGGGCAATCAAAAGGAGAAAGAGTCCGGCCGCCACCAGCAGGTAGGAGTAAGTCTTGTTTCCCTTTGGAAAATCATAGGTAAACTGAGGGGTGAAATGTACATCGGGTAGTGGAGTGATAATTAATTTGAAATCGGCTTTCAGGTAGTTGCCAAATTCAGCCATGTGTTTTTCATAGAAGGCCGGGAAAGCATCCTCTACTTCCTTAATGCTGTTATTTTCACCAAGCATGATAAAATGGTAGGCAAAGGGTCGCCAGTAATTTTCTGAATCCTCACCATCCAGCATCTCAAGAACCTGAGGGCGAAGGGATTTCATAGAGATTAGCATGTGCATTTTGTGGTGAACGTTTTCGGGGAGGTCACGGGTGACACCTGTGACTTCAAATGACCTGTCGTTATTGATCTTAAGCTTTTTGCCAAGTGCATTGGAAGTGCCGAAATACTTTATCGCGATGCTTTCCGAGATAATTGTCTGACCTTCGGTAAGCAGGGCATCTTGAGGAGTTCCAAAAAGAAACTGCAGAGGAAACACCTTGAAAACTGTAGTATCGGCAAAGTAGACATGATTCTCAAAAAAGATCTGTTCATCCGCAGTGACAATACATTTCTCCTCATAAGCGACCAGCCTGGTCATTTGCACGATGGCAGGCATCTCTTCTTTCATGACTGGTCCAAGCCGGGGACCCAACTGCGCATGGATATTCTCATTGTCGGGCAGATTGATTTCGCCACTCAGTCTGTAGACGCGGTCCCATGTTTCCAGATGCTTATCGAAACTATTCTGATAACTAACATGAGAGTAGATGAAGAAAATACTGGCAAAGGCTATGGAAAATCCAAGGATGCTCAGAACGGAATATGCGGGCTGCCTGACCAGGTATTTAAATGCGAAGCTTATGTAGGTGCGTATCATGTTATGGATGTTTCAGCGTGGGAATAAGAATTAGTTTACGATGACCCCGTCATGGAGTTTAACCATGCGATGGGCATAGCTGGCGTCTTTCTTAGAATGAGTTACCATCACCACAGTGGCCCCCTGGCGGTTGTGTTCGGTCAGCAGTTCCATAATTGCGCTTCCGTTTTTTGAGTCCAGGTTACCGGTGGGCTCATCGGCCAGTATCAGCTGGGGCTGGTTTACAATGGCCCGGGCAAAGGCCACTCGCTGTTGCTGTCCCCCAGAGAGTTGCTGGGGATAGTGAGTGCCGCGATGACCCAGTTTCAGGTGATCAAGAATCTCAGCAACCCGCTCTTTTCGCATTCTTCGTTTCATCCCCATGAAGATCAATGGGAGCTCAACATTTTCGGATATATTCAATTCGTCCACCAGATTAAAATTCTGGAAGACAAATCCCATGTATCCTCTCCGTATCCTGGTCATCTTTTTTTCCGTTAGTGAATCGGCCTGGAATCCATTAACTGAAAAGCTTCCTGAAGTGGGCCGGTCAATGAGTCCCAGCAGGTTAAGCAGTGTCGATTTGCCACAGCCCGATGGTCCCATAATGGCTACAAATTCGCCTTTTTCAATACCAAGATTGATATTTCGGATCGCGGTGGTCTCCACCTCCCTGGTAATAAACTTCTTTGTCAACTCCCTGGTCTGTATGAATATTTCTCCCATCATCTTAGCGATTTGTAAATGTCATTGTGTTTATCTGGATTATGCCAATGCTGTGCCATTTGTATAAAGTATTGGAATTGTGTGCTCTAGGAATTGATGCAACTTCGTAAATGTCTATCATTTGGACAATAGAGTGTCAAAAAAATGGACAATATATTGCTTTTGGTTTCATCCATATGTAGTTTTATACCATGACCGATGCCCATATATTGGTAGTGGACGATAACAGAAGTGTTCTGACGGCATTGGATCTTCTGCTCTCCAGAGAGTTTTCAGGGGTGAAGTGTATTAGCAAACCTGGCCAGATCCTAAGCGAATTGGAGGCTGGCTCCTACAATGCTGTCTTGCTGGATATGAATTATACAGCAGGCCAGAATACAGGCAACGAAGGACTCTTCTGGTTGCGGGAGTTGATGAAGGCAGATCGGGACCTATCGGTAGTAATGATTACAGCCTTTGGGGATATTGAACTGGCAGTGACAGCGCTTAAAGATGGCGCTGTAGATTTTATTCTGAAGCCCTGGGACAATCAGAAGTTGCTTGCTACCATGCGTACTGCAGTCAGACTGTCTGATTCGCGCAGACAGGTTAAATCTCTTCAGAAGGATAAAGAGTCGCTTAAAGCAGAACTAAAAGGAAGACCAAAGCGCATGGTCGGTAGATCAACTGCGATGCGCAGGGTGATGGCTTTGGTAGAAAAAGTGGCCGCTACCCCGGCCAATGTTTTGATTACCGGGGAAAATGGGACCGGGAAGGAGTTGATTGCCCGGGAGATTCATGAACGTTCGGACCGGTCTGCTGAGATAATGATTAGTGTTGATCTGGGAGCTGTACCGGATTCACTTTTTGAAAGTGAGTTGTTTGGTCATGTGAAAGGGGCTTTTACAGACGCTCATTCCGACCGGACAGGAAAAATTGAGGCAGCACACAAAGGAACCCTGTTTTTCGATGAAATTGCGAACCTATCCCTGCCGCTTCAAGCCAAACTGCTCAATGTACTTCAGAATCGTACCATCACCAGGCTGGGAAGTACAGAGGTGATACCGGTGGATATCCGACTGCTTTATGCCACCAATATGAATCTGGAGGCCCTGGTGGAGGAGGGAAGCTTCCGCATGGATCTGCTCTATCGGATTAACACCATCCAGATAGAGTTACCTCCCTTGCGTGAAAGGGGTGATGATGTGCTTCTGCTGGCAACCTATTTTCTACACGATTATTCGAACCGGTATAACAAGCCCGGGATAAAGATGGATAGAACAGCAGAGGCAGCTTTGAAAAAGTGGTCCTGGCCGGGAAATGTGAGGGAGCTCCAGCATAGTATGGAGAGAGCCATAATTCTGGCTGAAGGAAAAACTATAAGCAGGGAAAGTTTTCAGTTTGCTGCTGCCACTACCCATGGCTCAGCATCCTTCGATGGAAGCCTGGATGAGGTGGAGGCCCGCTTGATTGCCTATGCCATAAAAAAGAACAGTGGAAACATGAGTGCAGTGGCTGTACAGCTGGGGATTTCCCGCCAGACTCTTTATAATAAAATCAAGAAGTATGGTATTTAGGGCTCATCATATCAAACTGATCGCATTGATTGCTTTCCTGGTGATTAGTGCCACCTTGCTGGGTTGGGCCCTATCCTCCTCAAGAATGCATCTGGCCATTTTGATGGGTATTGGCATCTTGGCTGCCGGGCTATTCCTCTTCCAGTTGCTTACCAGGTCTAACCGGGAGATTCTTTTCTTTTTCAAGGCGCTTGAAAACGATGACACCTCCATAAGATTTCCTTCCTCTCGTCGCAGTCAGTTTATAGATGAGCTGCATCTGCACCTGAACAGGGTGAATGAAAATTTTCAGGAATTGAAGTTAGATAATGAGAAAAGAGAGCAGTATTTTGGCCGGATCCTGGAGCAATTGTCGAGCGGACTCCTGGTTATTTCCAAGACCGGTCATATCAACCAGATCAATGAGGAAGCCCTCAGACTATTGAATCTGCCGCAGCTAACTCATATTAAAGCACTCTCCCCATTGTATCCAGGGCTTCATAAAAAAATGTTGGATATGAAGTCGCTCGATCGTGCCGAAATAACAATGATGGATGGAGAGACCGGTCTGAAAAGAGTTCTCGGTTTGCAGCTTGTTGAGATTAGGCTGGGGGGGGAGGATGTGAGGATTGCCACCCTTCAAGATCTATCGGCAGGAATGGAACGCAAAGAGATAGACGACTGGATCCGGTTGATCCGGGTTATGAGCCATGAAATAATGAACTCCCTGGCACCCATTACCTCCATCTCAACCACATTGAAGGAGGTCTGGGCTGAACACATATCCATACCTGAAGGAAGTATTCCAACAGAAGCAACAATTCAGCAGACTATCAAAGGTCTTGATGCCATTGCGGAGCAGAGTGATGGATTAACAAGCTTTTTCGAGTCTTACCGTGTGCTCTCAAGGATTCCCGATCCGGTAAAGAAGGAGTTCCCTGTATGTGGATTCTTTGAGAAGCTGGAGACCCTTGTGGCTCATTACAGCGAGCGCAGCAGGCCGAGAATATCATTCGAGTGTATGAATCCCGACCTGCTGATTGAGGCCGATGAGCAGATGCTTACCCAGGTGCTGTTGAACCTGATTAAAAATGCAGTCCAGGCAGTGGAAGGGATAGAGATTGCTGAAATTTTTGTGTCAGCCTTACCAGAAAAAAATCGGATAGTTCTGCAGGTTACCGACAATGGCGAAGGAATTCCTCCAGAAATATCCGATGAAATATTTATGCCCTTTTTCACCACCCGGAAGAAGGGAACAGGTGTGGGCCTGAGTTACAGCCGTCAGGTGATGGCCATGAACGGGGGCCGGATTGAGTTTGATTCTCGACCCGGAAGGACCCAGTTCAGACTAATATTCTAATCTAGAAAGCGATCCCCAGTGCGATCCCGATCCTGATACCAAAGCCATCCGCTTCCTGGAGACCACTATCCACCTCACCTGTCTGATCATCTACCGTCCTGAAATTGTAGGAGGGTCCCACCCACGCATCCAGTGTAACAACGTCTTTGAAAAGCCATTGCTTACCCAGGTTGATGGCCAGGCCTGAGGATACTAACGTTCCTTCTTCCATGGATTCCGCATCATAAACATCCAGCTTCATATACCGGAAGTTTGGAGCCAGGTAGGTCCCGGCGGGGGCTGGTGTATCTGATAGATAGAATCGGAATTCGGGGGTAATTCCCCATCCGCTTAATTCTGACTGACTGTCCCTGGGATGATAGCCGGTATAGAAGAATCCGAGCTGGGCACTGATGTGCTCATTAAAGGCCCGTTCGTACTTGATTACTCCTGTTCTGATAAAGGCACTGAAAAGGTCGGTCTTGATAACATTCATTTTCTGTGCATCTTGTGCGTCTTGTGCATACAGGGCAGAAGAAATGACAAGCATAGTGAGACCCAAAATTGCGATGTTTTTCATGATCTTAATTGTTGGTGAATACTTCACTAAATCATAGTACGAAAATTGTGCCAGTATTGTTGCTGAAATAGTTAGCTGTTTCAGCTAATTTATATTGAATTTTTGGCACCTTCTTAATACATTGGTACTTTATGATTTGAAAATTAGACAACTATGAAAACTGTTCAATTTGAACTTAACGGCAAGTCTGTCTCAGTCACTGCAGATGAAAGTGAGCCCCTTTTGTGGGTGATTCGTCAGCAACTGGGACTTACGGGGACCAAATTTGGTTGCGGTGAAGGGTTTTGCGGATCCTGTACGGTCATTATGAATGGCGAAGCAGTACGATCCTGCACATTACCCGCCGTCAATGCAGCCGGAAGCACGGTTCTGACCATTGAGGGACTTTCCAAAAATGGAGAGCTCCATCCCCTCCAGGAGGAATTTGTGAAAAACGATGCTCTCCAGTGTGGCTTTTGCACACCCGGAATGATCATGAACGCCTATGGTCTGCTCCTGCAAAACCCCGAACCCACCCGCGAAGAAGTGATCATCGGCATGGATGAGAACCTGTGCCGTTGCGGTGCACATGGGCGGATTATTGAGTCCATTCAGAAGGCCGGCTTACAGATGAAAAAAAGCGTAACACCATGAACAGCGACAAGAAAATCAATAAAAGGGTTTTAGGGAATATGCGCAATCCATTTGGGATGGATCGCAGGGATTTCATGAAGCGGTTCGGCACCGGGCTGGTAGTCGCAATTTCCGCCGGAAAGGCGCCGCTGAAAGCCGGGGCTATGCTACAGGATGATACTCCGGGTGTAAATGCTTTTCTGCGAATTGGGGAGGATGGACGTGTTACACTATTTGTAGGGAAAATCGAAATGGGACAGGGGCCTATTACTTCGCTCCCCATGGAACTGGCCGATGAACTGGATGTCCGACTGGAAGATGTGGATATCATCATGGCGGATACGGACCTTTGTCCCTGGAATGAGGGGACCTACGGCTCCCTGTCCACCCGGGTTTTCGGACAGGTTCTTCGTGGTGCTGCTGCCAAGGCCAGGGCCATCCTGGTAAAGATGGCCGCTGAAGAGCTCTCCGTGGATGCAGCCGAACTGGAGACGCGTGACGGGCTTGTGCAATCAAAGAATGATAGCAGTAAAAAGATTACTTATGCTGAGCTGACCAAAGGGAAAGAGATCCTGGAAACCAGTGTGAGGGACGTACCCCTGAAAAAAGTTTCCGAGTTCCGCATCATGGGAACGTCTAAACTTCGTGCGGATTCCAGGGAAAAAGTCACAGGAGAAGCCAATTATGCAGGGGATATCCAGCTCCCCGGAATGTTATGTGCCCGCATCCTTCGTCCACCTTCACTTGGTGCAAAACTGATGAGTGTGGATACTTCCGAAGCCGAAGGCATGGAAGGTGTACAGGTAGTCAGGGATGGCGACATGGTCGCTGTATTGCATTCTTCACAGCACATGGCCGGAAAGGCTATCAAGAAAGTGAAGGCAGAATGGGAAGAAGAAGCCCTGGATTTAAATCAGGATACACTCTTCGACCATATCCTGGAAATAGCCACAGAAAGCCGTGAGCTTGCTTCCGAAGGAAAGCTTGAGCAGGGAAAGCAAACGGCAGTTCAGCATATTGAAAGCACCTTTCAGGATCCCTATATAGCCCACTCACCAATAGAGACACACACGGCCACTGCCACAATGGAGGATGGCAGGATGAAGGTCTGGGCTTCATGTCAAACACCCTACCCCACACGTGATGGTATCGCTGAGGAGCTGGGTATGGATAAGAAAGATGTACAATTGCTTCCCATTTTTATAGGAGGTGGTTTTGGTGGTAAAATTTATAATCCTCAAGCGGTGGAAGCAGCCCGTCTGGCCAAGCTCACCGGCAAGCCGATCCAACTGGTCTATACCAGGGAAGAGGAATTTATATATGACCGCCTGCGACCTGCAGCGGTGGTGAAGATTGACGCAGGATTGGACGATTTGGGACGGATCAGTTACTGGGATTTCGCGGTTCACCAGGGAGGAGGACGTGAATCAGAGCATTTCTATGACATCCCCAATTCCAGGACCCGAACCCTGAGTGCTCCCAGGGGGACCATGGGGCATCCTTTCTATACGGGAGCCTGGAGGGCCCCCAGCGTGAATACCAATACCTTTGCCAGGGAATCGCAAATGGACATTCTGGCCGCAGCTGCGGGAGTTGATCCTGTCGAGTTCAGGTTGCGTCATCTGGAGCATGATCCCCGCATGATGAATGTTGTGAAGACCGGTGCGGAACGCTTTGGCTGGACCTCTGCCAAAGGACCCAGCGGCAGAGGCTATGGTTTTGCCGTCGGAATTGATGTTGGTACCTACGTGGTGGTTTTCGTGGAGGCAGAAGTGGACAAAAGTACAGGATACGTCCAGGTGAAACGGGCCGTATGTTGCCAGGACATGGGTATGGTAGTCAATCCGCAGGGGGCTATTATCCAGATGGAAGGCTGCATCTTAATGGGCCTGGGCTATGCCCTCAGAGAGGAGATTCAGTTCGAAGGCCGGAAGATGATAAGCACAAATTTTGACTCCTACGCCTTCACCCAGTTCAACATGGCTCCCGAAATGGATGTGCACATTGTGGATTCGAAGGACGAGGTTCCTTATGGCGGAGGAGAGCCACCTATTGTAGTCATGGGAGGTGCCGTCGCAAATGCTGTATTCGATGCCACGGGTGCCAGGGTGTTCCGGCAGCCCCTGACCCCTGAACGTGTGAAAAGGGCGATTGACTCCATTTGATTCTGAGTTTATGCAGTTGGAGATTTTTTTTATGCTTGCGATCTGCCTGGTCGCCTTCCTGTATTCATCGGTGGGGCATGGTGGAGCCAGCGGGTACCTGGGCTTAATGGCTCTGTTCGGGATAGAAGTGGTCCTGATGAAACCTTCGGCCCTGATCCTGAACCTCTTCGTTTCTTCAATTGCGTTTATTTCCTTTTACAGGGCAGGCCATTTTCGCTTACGGCTCCTTTGGCCTTTTGTGATTACCTCCATTCCGATGGCTTTCCTGGGAGCAACACTGGAGTTGCCCCCGGAGTTGTATAAAAAGATACTGGGAGTCTGTCTTTTCATCGCTGCCCTGAGGATTGTGATCCGCACAGGGGACGACGGAGAGCTAAAAAGAATATCTATACCCATTGCCCTGGTAGCCGGGGCAATGATTGGCTTTTTTTCAGGAATGATCGGGATCGGCGGAGGGATCATTCTCAGTCCACTTCTATTGCTCACACGTTGGGGTAGAATGAAGGAGACGGCTGCTGTCTCAGCAGCCTTTATATTCCTCAATTCCCTTGCTGGACTGAGCGGTCACGTTTTTGCAGGGATGGAGGTTAGTCCGAAAATAGTCCTGTGGATCATGGCGGTCATGGTTGGGGGATTACTGGGATCCTGGACCGGTGGATTCAGGCTTACGGCAATGCAACTCAAATATCTGATTACCACAGTATTACTCATTGCAAGTATTAAACTATTCATTATTTAAATACAGAGAGATGATTCAACTGGAGGAGGCACTGGCACTGGCGGGGAAGACCCCGATTTCACCGGGAACCACTTTGCTTCCTGTGGAGGAGGCCCTGGGCAGAGTGCTGGCGGAAGCTATCTATGCAGACAGGGATGCACCTCCTTTCCACAGGGCTACTATGGATGGGTATGCCTGCAGACAGGAGGATCTGGCAGGAGCTCTGACTGTACTGGAATCGATTCCGGCAGGAAGGATGCCCAGCCGGAAGGTGGGAAAAGGACAGTGCAGCAAGATCATGACCGGTGGGGTGGTCCCCGAAGGTGCCAACTGCGTGATCATGCAGGAGTATGTGGAGACAGGACCTGATGGCAAAATTAGTTTTACCGCCAGTGAAACCGATAAGAATATTGATCCCAGGGGGCAGGACCTGAAAGAGGGAGACCTTCTGTTAGCAAAGGGGACCATGCTGGCCCCCGGTCACCTGGGAATCATTTCATCCACTGGAAAGGTAGAGGTAAAAGTTTCCAAACAACTGATTATTGGCATCCTGGCCACAGGCAGCGAACTGGTCGAACCAGGCATGCTTCCCTTGGGAGCACAGATACGCAACTCCAACAGCCACCAGCTATCGGGTCAGGTTCGCCGTGCAGGCCATATTCCCAAAAACATGAGGATTGTTGAAGATGACGCGGAAGCAATGGCTGAAAGAATCACAGGAGCCATGGAGCAGCTCGACCTGCTGATTCTTACCGGAGGTGCCTCGGTAGGTGAATTGGACCTGGTCCCCGGAGTGCTTGAGAAATTGGGTTTCCACCTGGAATTTCAGCGTGTGGCCATGCAGCCTGGGAAACCAGTCTCCTTTGCCCATAGGAGAGGTAAGATATGTTTCGGCCTGTCAGGCAATCCTGTATCCAGTTTTGTGCAGTTCGAAGTGCTGGTGAGACCCTACCTGGAAACCTGCACAGGGGCGATTCCTCTAAATAAACGGATCTGTATTCCATTGGAGAAAGAGTACCGGCGACATCGGGCCGACAGGCAGTTCTTCCTTCCTGTCAATTTTACCGACAGCGGAAGCTGTGAGCCGGTTAAATACCATGGTTCCGGCCACCTTCATGCACTGGCTAATGCTATAGGTTTTGCTGAGATACCTGCCGGCCAAACAGTCATAGAAAAAGGAGATAAGGTGCATGTACGACTTATATAACAGACATATCACTTACCTGCGGATCTCAGTGACCGACCGCTGCAATCTGGCGTGCAGCTATTGTATGCCGGAACAAGTGAAAGGAACATTGGCTGGGAATCAAATCCTGGATTTTGAGGAGATCACACACATTGTTCAGATCCTGGCTCCTATGGGAATTTCAAAGATCAGGCTTACCGGGGGAGAACCCCTGGTGAGAAAAGGATTGGATGAACTGGTAAGGATGATCTCTGGCATTGAGGGGATCAGGGAGATCACTATGACCACCAATGGACTCTTGCTGGCAGAAATGGCAAAAAAACTAGCATCGGCGGGTCTGGATCGTGTCAATATCAGCCTGGATACACCGGATCCTGAACGTTACCGGGAAATCACCAGAGGAGGGGATATCCGTCGGGTGAAAAGGGGCATTGATGCAGCCATTGTAGCAGGGCTGAATCCAGTGAAGATTAATTGTGTGATCACTCCGGACACCACGGCCGGAGATATGGAGAAGTTGAAAGAATACTGTCAAGCAAAGGGCTTGGAATTAAGGTTTATACGACAGATGAGCCTGGGAACAGGAAAGTTCTGGAAAGTGGAAGGAGGCGATGGGGGACACTGTCGAATATGTAACAGGATCCGGCTCACTGCCGATGGTCGATTCATTCCCTGTCTTTTCAGTGAAAAAGAGTTCAGCATCAAAGAATACGGAATCGAGGGGGCCTTTTCAAGGGCCATTCAACAAAAGCCTGAGAAAGGCCAGGTGAACTCAAGGAACACTTTTTATAGTATCGGTGGGTAGTTTTATCCTGCGTGGATTTAAATGGACAGATGATGAATGATAAAGGAGAACAAAAGAAGCAATTAAGTCACATCGATACACTGGGCAATGCCCGAATGGTAGATGTGGGAAATAAAAAGATTCAGAGGCGAACTGCCCTGGCAAGCGGATTGATCCGAATGGCGGACCATACTATACAGTCCATCAGGAAGGACCAGGTCAAGAAAGGAAATGTACTGGCCGTTGCCAGGGTCGCAGGGATCCAGGCCGCCAAAGCTACCTCCAACCTGATACCGATGTGCCACCCCCTTCCAATGGATTCGATCAGTGTCGACTTTGAATTTTTCGAGGATGGTATACTTGCCACATGCAGGGTATCGTGCCAGGCCCGAACCGGAGTAGAAATGGAAGCTCTAACAGGTGTATCTGTGGCACTTTTGACTATATACGACATGTGTAAAGCTATAGATAAGGGGATGATCCTGGATCAAATCACTTTGGTCAAAAAGCAAAAGGAGGATATACCTGATGAATAAGTCAATCACCATACGTTCAGTTAACAGATCTAAAAACAAGGGGGAGGTTAAGAAACCAGTTTCGGGAATATTGCTCAATAAAGATGGAATTAAGGGAGATGCTCATGCAGGTCCCTGGCACCGTCAGGTTAGCCTGCTGGCATCTGAAAGCATCAGGAAATACGAGAGCAATACCGGAACCAGGGTCCCTGACGGGGGATTTGGCGAAAATATAACGACAGAAGGTTTCACACTTCATCATGCCCGACCGCTGGATCGCTTTATACAAGGGGAAGTGATCCTTGAACTTACCCAGGTCGGTAAGAAATGCCATGGGAAAGGTTGTGCCATATACAAAGAAAGCGGGGAGTGCATCATGCCCGATGAAGGAATATTCTGCAGGGTTCTTCATGGGGGGAAACTGAAAGCCGGGGATCAACTGAAATATATCCCCAGAACATTTACTCTGAAAGTGATCACACTGAGTGACCGGGCTTCTGGTGGATTCTATCCCGACCGTAGTGGACCCATGATTTTGGAAGAGATGAATCGATGGTTCGAAGGGAAGAAATTAAATCACACAGCGACGCCGGTAATCCTGCCCGACGACCGGGAGGCCTTCTCCAGGGAACTTGGAAGTGCAATAGACGAGCAGGTGGACTTTATATTTACTACTGGAAGTACCGGCCTTGGCTCGCGTGATATGGCTCCCGATGTAGCCATGCAGCACCTGGACAGGCAGATTCCCGGGATCATGGAGCTGATCCGGGTGAAGCACGGCATGGTCAATCCCAACGCCGCTTTAAGCCGTTCCATCGCAGGCATGGCAGGCAAAACCCTGATCTTTGTCTTGCCCGGGTCTACCCGCGCTATCAAGGAATATATGGAAGAGATCCTGAAAAGTCTCTGGCACATGATCCTGATGGTTAACGACATTGACAGTCACTGATCTTTATTTGGAAGTTATCGATGTAAACAGCTGCTTTGTCATTATTCCATACATAGACTTTCAGGCTGGAACCTGCTTTCAATTCCTCTGGCAGGATAGTGATTTCGTAACTAAGGGGCCACCAGTTAGAATAGGCTTTTAAGTACCTGTTTATTTCAAAAGCTTTCCAGAAATAGGTGCCTTCGTTATTCTCAAGCGAGACGATAAGACTAGAGCTGGTTTTATCTTCAGCATAACAGAAAAGACTGCACTGAATAAGAAGACCATTCGGCTCAGTACAGAGTAATGAGTCCAGGGGGTATTCAAATGTTGAAGAGAATTCAGATACCCTGTTTGATTTTGCACCGGCATATTTGATATCGCCTGAGAGATCCTGATCATTATGCTTCCAGAATGGTGAAGC
>RCND010001466.1_pt1 | contig 13356 bp, 13 predicted proteins | sample 2041351 | NCBI WGS metagenome assembly RCND01 (sample SAMN09708230, study PRJNA481090) | Marine sediment metagenome, whole genome shotgun sequencing project. | biome: marine sediment; feature: ocean; material: sediment; isolation source: Sewage treatment plant 12B marine sediment (STP12B) ...
CAAATATGTGTTTCTTTTTAGTGACCGTGAAGTTTACTTTATGTTTCACCGATTTTATATAGTTTATTTACTATTATGACACATGTTATTTTAAAAAGTCACATTCTTTTCACCAAAGACTATCTATCTTTAATTTTGTTGATATTCAATGGTATATAAAAGTTACATATTTAAATAAAGACATCAAAAGAAGCCATTCAAAATTTAATAACAACTTGCTAACAGGGGGTTTTTTTCGAATCAGTTGTTTAATTGTAGGATATAATACGCTCATTGAACTATAAATACACCCCGTAGAGGCCTTGATAAGTCGATTATAAAAATTAAAATAACGTTTTTGTAACATTATCATAACTTCTTCCGTATATATACATAGACAGCAAAAAATAAGTTATTAATTAAAATAAATTTATGAGACAACTTAAAATTACAAAACAAGTTACCAATAGAGAAACTGCCTCTTTAGATAAGTATTTGCAAGAAATAGGTAAGGTAGATTTGATTACTGCAGATATGGAAGTGGAATTAGCACAACGTATCAAAGCAGGTGATCAAGTGGCTTTAGAAAGATTGACAAAAGCAAACTTAAGATTCGTAGTTTCTGTGGCTAAACAATATCAAAACCAAGGCTTAACTTTGCCTGATTTGATTAATGAAGGTAACTTAGGTTTGATTAAAGCGGCAAAACGTTTTGATGAAACACGTGGTTTTAAATTTATATCATATGCTGTTTGGTGGATTCGTCAATCTATCTTACAAGCATTAGCAGAGCAATCTCGTATTGTTCGTTTGCCCTTAAATAAAATTGGATCTATTAATAAGATCAATAAAACATTTGCTCGTTTAGAGCAAGAAAATGAAAGACCTCCTTCAGCAGAAGAAATTGCAAAGGAACTCGATATGACGATTAATGACGTTAAAGAGTCTATGAAAAATTCTGGACGTCACGTATCAATGGATGCTCCTTTAATTGAAGGTGAAGACTCAAACTTATACGACGTTTTACGTTCTGGAGAGTCTCCAAATCCTGATAAAAGCTTATTACATGAATCATTAAAAGTGGAAATTGAGCGTGCGTTAGAAACGCTGACTCCACGTGAAGCTGATGTTGTCTTGTTATACTTTGGTTTAGGGGATCAACACCCAATGACTTTAGAAGAAATAGGTGAAACTTTTGATTTAACTCGTGAAAGAGTTCGTCAAATAAAAGAAAAAGCGATTCGTAGATTAAAGCATACTTCTCGCAGTAAAATTTTACGAACTTATTTAGGTTAATCTAGACAAGTTTTATGTTTTTATCATATTATGAGTAGTCAAGAACTATTCGTTTTTTGATTAATGAATTGAAAACCCTCATCCCGAAACTTCAGGATTGAGGGTTTTCTTTTAGGGCTATAAGTAACTTTTAATATTATCTTAAATGATATTTAAGCAACCATAAGAGATTTAGCTATATTTGCCAAAATAACTACAAAAAAGATGAAACACTTAATTGCCCCTTCTATGCTGGCTGCCGATTTTGCCAACCTTCAACGTGATACAGAAATGGTTAATAAGAGTGATGCCGATTGGTTTCATATTGACGTTATGGATGGGAATTTTGTGCCCAACATTTCTTATGGGATGCCCGTAATTAAAGCCATCAAAAAACACGCTACCAAACCGTTGGATGTGCATTTAATGATTGTTGACCCCGATCGTTATATTACCGATTTTAAAGATGTTGGAGCCGATGTTTTAACCGTACACTACGAGGCATGTACACATTTACATAGAACACTACAAGCAATAAAAGCTGCTGATATGCAAGCTGGAGTTGCCCTAAACCCACACACACCAATTGCGGTTTTAGAAGATGTTATTCGTGATGTCGATTTGGTTTGTTTAATGAGTGTCAACCCAGGTTTTGGTGGGCAAAGTTTTATTGAAAACACCTACAAAAAAATTATTCAGTTAAAAGATTTAATTGAAAAATCGGGAGCTACTACAAAAATTGAAATTGACGGTGGTGTTAATGATAAGAATGCAGGTAAGTTACTCGCTGCGGGTGCAGATGTATTGGTAGCTGGTAGTTTTGTGTTTAAAAGTCCAAATCCTATAGAAACGATTGCGAACTTGAAGGGTATATAGCTTTCTAGTATAAACACCCCTAAAGTCCCCTCAAGGGGACAATTCTATATTTTTAAATAATAGTTCACATCTTCCACTATTAAAATAATCATTTCAACAACTCTTAAGGAAACAATTGTTAAATAAATCTTCATTTTAATGAAAGCTATATTTATTTGACTCTCATCTTTTCTAGCTATGATAGCCAAGGTCAAAAAATGAAATCAACAAACATAATTCTATAGAAAAGATTTAAAGTTGGTTAAAAGAAAATAAGACAACTTGTATTGGGATATTAAAAAATATACTAGAGTAAATTGTCCCCTTGAGGGGACTTTAGGGGTGTTTTATTGAATTCTTTTACAAGTTCATTTACTTTTTCTTCAAGTATCAAGAGGACACTAAACATATTGTTATGTACTTCATCATTGGAAAATCTTAAAAACTGAACTCCTTATTCTTCCAATTTATCTTGTCTATTGGCATCATTAAAATAATTGAAATCATGGCTACTGCCATCGATTTCTATTGCTAATCGTATTTCATGACAATAAAAATCGACAATGTAATTTAGCATCGGCACTTGTCTATGAAATTGTACGCCAAGTAATTTCTGTTTTATATTTTTCCATATTAATACTTCAGGTAAAGGGCTATTTTTTCGCAACTGCCGTGCTAAAACTTTTAGCTCTTGATTATATGGAATTATTTTGTTTGGCATTTGGAATTTAGTAACCTGTTATTACACCCCTAAAGTCCCCTCAAGGGGACAATTCTATATTTTTAAATAATAGTTCGCATCTTACACTATTAAAGAATCGTTTCGAAATGTAAAACCATATTCTTATTAGATGCTTCACTTCCTTATAGTCGTCAGAATGACAATTTCTAGCTAGTAATTCTAATATCCTTCAAATTCAATTGTAACGACGTTTTACCGTTCCATATATTTTCTTCGATAGTGAATACCGCGTCAAATGGCTGTCCGTCCTTCAACTGCTCATATTGGTCCCCTAAATTAAATCCGATGGCATTGAATACTTGTTTGTTATTTTCAGAGATAACACTCAATTTTAAGTGGGTATCATCGGCCCCAACAGTTTTACCATAACCGTTGTCTTTTAAGTTTGTTGCCATGAATACGGGTTTCATGTTTTGAGGGCCAAAAGGACCAAACTGATTGATAATACGTATCATTTTTTCACTTATTTGATGCAAAGAAATTTCGGCATCAATCTTAATTTCTGGAGTTCTTAGCTTGTCAGGAATCGTATCTTTTACAACTTCCTCAAACTTCTCTTTAAACTCCTTATAATCTTTTTCTAACAAGGTCAATCCCGCTGCATATTTATGCCCGCCAAACTGCTCAATATAGTCGCTACAAGCTTCTAAAGCATTGTAGACATCGAAACCACTGACCGAACGCGCCGAAGCGGCTAGTTTCTCGCCATTCTTTGTAAAAACAAGTGTGGGTCGATAATATGTTTCCGTTAAACGAGAGGCAACGATACCAATAACTCCTTTGTGCCACGATTCATGATAAACAACCGTCGTAAATTGCTCTTTTTCATCATGCTGCTCTATCTGTAACAAAGCCTCTTGCGTGATTTTTTTATCCAAATCTTTACGGTCAGCGTTATATACTTCAATAGCTCCCGCAAATTCTAATGCCGAAGTCAAATCATCTGACGTCAATAGTTCTACAGCATGGTTACCATGTTTCATACGTCCAGCAGCATTAATTCGTGGAGCAATGACAAAAACAACATCTGTAATGGTTAAAATGTCCTTTTTCAATTGGTCGATGATAGCCTTAAAACCTAATCTTGGATTTGTATTGATTTGTTGCAAGCCGTAATATGCTAAGATTCTATTTTCCCCTGTCATCGGAACAATATCTGCGGCAATTGCAGTTGCTACTAAGTCTAAATATAGCATCAAATCATCAATAGACTGCCCTTTTCGGGACGCCAATGCCTGAATCAATTTAAAGCCCACACCACAGCCGCACAATTCATCATAAGGATAATTACAATCATCGCGTTTGGCATCTAATACCGCAACAGCGTTAGGTAATTTTTTACCAGGACGATGATGATCACAAATGATAAAATCTATCCCTTTTTTTGAAGCATATTCAACTTTTTCAACCGCTTTGATACCACAATCCAGTACAATTATTAAGGAAAACTCATTGTCTTCGGCAAAATCGATGCCTCGGTAGGAAACACCATATCCTTCTTTATATCGGTCTGGTATGTACGTAGCCACATTCGGATAATACGATCTTAAATAAGAAGAAACCAAAGATACTGCCGTAGTACCATCAACATCATAATCGCCAAAAACCAAGATATTTTCATTGTTTTCAATAGCTTTCTCAATACGCTCGACAGCTTGTTGCATATCTTGCATCAAAAACGGGTCGTGTAGATTATGTAAACTTGGGCGAAAAAAAAGTTTGGCTTCCTCGTACGTTTCTATCCCACGTTGAACCAATAATCGAGCAATCATTTCGTCAACAGCTAAAGCCGCTGCTAGCTCTTTAATTTTTGGTAATGAAGGTTTTGGTTTTAAAGTCCAACGCATGAGTAACGACTAAGATTTATCACAAAGCTAATCAATATAGACAGCATTAATTGGCAGTATCTTTCTTTTTCTTACTACGATTAAATAATCCGTCTAGTAAAGCTTTCGCTTCTTTTGTAGGATCTTTTTTTAAGGAATCTACTTTTGTTGAATCTTTCTTTTTTCCGCCGAGTAGACCACTCAACGCATCGGTAACCTTATCTTTTCCTTGATTTATAAGTTTTTCTTTTTGATTGTTTGCTACTTCTTTCGTTAAGTCTGCTAGCGCAGTTTTTAAATCGGTTTTAATATTTGGCTCCGTAAATTTTCCCGAAATCAATGTCCTTATAGGGACTTTTATATCCTCCATTTCTTCATCATTCAATTGTGCGATTAATTTTGAAGCCTCATTACCCAAATACTTTGCGGGTACATTGAACACGACATCATATGCCAAAGATTTGTCGAATCCGTGACCTCCAGAAATACCTATTTCAATATCTTCATAATTTAATATAAAAGGTTTCAAGACAACTTTACCTTCTTTAAAAATCAGCGCCGCTTTCAAATTCTCAAGATTTAGTTTTTTAACGTCTAGGAACGTTAGATTTTGTTCTAACTTTTGAAGTAAGAGTGACTTTTCAGCGGTAAGTTTAGATGCTACTAATTGCCCCATCATAGTGCCGTTTAAGGAGTTTAAATTTGGCGTTAAATCATTTTTTAAATCGCCCGACATACTTATTTTAGCATCTATCTTACCGGCTATAACATTTGCTATTGGCGCTAATGCTTCAAATAACTCTAGTTGTTTAAAAGATTGTGAAATATCAAATTGACTAAGGTCTAAATCCATTTCAAATTTTGAAATATCGTCTTTAGTCGAAACATTACCGTTTAAACCCAAAGCGCCTCCAAAAACAGTCGACTTCACATTCTTGAGTACTACTTTTTCATCTTTGATAAGCATCGTTGCCGAAACGTTTTTTAAACTTATATTATCGTATATCACGGTCGTTGCTGTTGCATCAATCGTACAATCTAAAAATGAAGGTATTTTAATTCGGGTTTGAGTTGTATCTTTTTCTTGACTATTTTCTTCACTCATTTCTATATTTTCAGCAACCATAAAGTCATTTACTGAAAATGTATTGGAGGTTATATTAAATTTACCAGATACGTTCTCGTTATTAAACAAAAACCCTAATAAATTATCGACTTTACCAGATGCGTTGAAATCTGTTTGACCTAACTGTGCATCAAAACTGTTTAGATTCACTGTTTGGGGGGTAAAAGTTATTCCAGCTTTTGATATTTTCAACGGACTCTTAAACTCATCTGAGCTATACTCAAAATTTGATACTTTAAAATTACCTGTTGTTTTCGTATTTTCATATCGCTTGTTTTCGATAGAGGCCATATCAAAATTCGTCGTAGCATTTGCGTATAAAATTCCGCTCAAGCCTTTAAGTACTTCCGCCGGATAAATCTGTTTTAAACTTGACAGATTAATAGTTCCGTTTAAGCTTGCTGTCACTTTCATATTTTCGGTAACTTCTCTTAACTCAGCTTTAGCGTTAAAAACTTCATCATCAACTTTAAAATTTAAGGTATCAATAGTTATATACGTATCTTTTGTAAAGCCTGTTTCGTTTGCAACTTTGGTATTGATATTTATGTTTTTAAGCGATTTTGGCAAATCTGAATATTTAAAAGAAGCGTTCTGTGAATTGACCAAAATGCTAAACATCGGAATATGAGTTTCATCAATAATTCCTGCTATTTTTCCTTTCACATCAAAATTTCCTGAAGTTGTAACCCCCTCGATATTTTTAGAATAAACTTCCGGTATCAAAGCCAAAAAGTTTTTAAAATCAGATGATGGCGTTTTAAAAGTTAGATTAATTTCCTGATTGTCTTGATTGACTTTTACAAAACCATCAAAAGTAAGTGGCAACTGATTTAATAAAAGTTCGTTTTCTAAAAAACGATATGTGTTATTTTTAAGGTCAATTTCGAATACTGCATCTAATTTCAGTCTATTATTTTTTAAATATGGTACACTATCTTTTTCGAAAGAAATCGACACGAATGATTGTGTTTTTAACTGTGATGTTTCAGATGTTAATTTACCATTACCCGTATGTGTAACATCTGATAATAGAAACTTCATATTACTTGTAACATCTTGATAAGAAATAGTACTATTCGTTACCTTATATGATTCAAGGTTTAACTGAATGGCATTCGAATTGTTAGCGGCCTTATCTGCAACCTCTTCTTTATTCGCAATATCATAGTTTGTATTACCATTTTTATCAACTTTTATAGCAATTAGGGCCCTATCAATTGTCACATTGGTAATACGAATTGCAGCACTGCTTTTAAATAAATCTGACAATGGCATTTTTAAATCAATCGCTTTTGCGGAAAACAAGGTGTCGCCTTTAAATGGTGTATTATTAATAATAGAAACATCTTTTAAGGCGACTTTCGTACTCGGAAAACTACTGAAAATACTTAAATCAGCTTCTTCAAAATCAAGGGTAGCATTCATATTATTGTTTGCTGTTTGCTTTACTAATTCTATAATTTTATCTTCAAAAACAATCGGGAGTACAATGATAAGTGCTATAAAAAACAAGAGTATTCCTATGATTATTTTAACGATTTTTTTCATGTTTTTTTGAATTAAAATTACTGGCTTTCAACAGTCAATACTAGAACGTTTTTTTTAAGATTACATTTTACCAAACCGTACATTTTATTGTGCTCAAAAATAGCCCTTTTTTAATCATCAATACAACCATTCTAAGAATAGTAAAAAAGTGTATTTTTGCTTAAAATTTTAACAAATGGATATTTCTTTAATTCCGAAGATAAAGCATACTAATAGTAATAATTTCTTTTTGCTCGCTGGTCCTTGTGCCATTGAAAATGAAGATATGGCACTTCGCATAGCCGAAAAAGTGATTACAATTACAGACACCCTGAAAATACCGTTTGTTTTTAAAGGAAGTTTTAAGAAAGCCAATCGTTCACGTGTTGATAGTTTTACAGGGATTGGAGACGAAAAAGCTTTAAAAATTCTACAAAAAGTAAGTGCCACTTTTAATGTGCCTACGGTTACGGATATTCACGATGTATCTGATGCTGCAAAAGCAGCCGCATACGTAGATGTATTACAAATTCCGGCTTTTTTAGTACGCCAAACAGATTTGGTAGTTGCAGCAGCCAAAACGGGCAAGGTTGTCAATTTAAAAAAGGGGCAATTTATGAGCGCTGAAAGTATGCAACATGCTGTAAAAAAGGTGCTAGATAGTGGTAATGAAAAGGTGATGATTACCGATAGAGGCACCATGTTTGGTTACCAAGATATGATTGTCGATTTTAGAGGTATTCCGACCATGAAGCAATATGCTACAACAGTTTTAGATGTTACGCATTCATTACAACAGCCTAATCAAACGTCTGGAGTTACTGGTGGTCGACCGGATATGATTGAAACTATTGCAAGAGCAGGAATCGCCACCGGAGTAGATGGTTTATTTATTGAAACACATTTCGATCCAGCAAATGCCAAAAGTGATGGTGCCAACATGTTACATTTAGATCATTTAGAAAAATTATTGACAAACCTCGTCGCAATTAGACAAACAATTAACAGCTTATCATAAGGTAGCAACTCTTGTTCATTGGAAATATTTGGTCAAGAAATAGTTATAAGACCTTTTTACGCTACAAAAGACGCGAAACAACTCTTTAAAAAAGGTATCGAAGAAATAAAATCTTCGTTGAGAATAACTCCTCAACTGAACTTAAATTTAGTTTTTTTACATTTAACAATATAAATTTCACTGTAGTCTGCGGCATTTATTTTTATGTTCTTATTCTTATGGACAATTTTTTGGTATAATTTATGTTTTTAAGTTGTTATGAAAGTATTTTTTACATCCCTTATCTTATTTATCACATGCATCGTTAACGCGCAAAATTTTAAAGATGTAGATGAGAAAGTACGTTCATATCCTAAAAATATTGGTTCTGCAGAGCAACTTGCAGCTCAAATTGAAGACGATTTTTCTACAGATATTGAAAAAGTTAGAGCAATTTACACATGGTTGACCACTAATATTACCTATGATTTAGCGAAGTTTTACGAAGGCGAAACGGAGATTAAATTTAGTTATGCCAATCAGCAAGAGTTACAACAAAAACTAAGTGCAGTCAATACACATACGGTGAACGCAACCATGCGGACTAAAAAAGCGGTCTGTGAAGGGTATGCTCAAACATTTAAAAAAGTTTCAGAATTGCTTAAAATTCCGTGTCTATTTATTCCCGGCTATTCTAAAGCTTCTATACAAGACATTGGTACTATATCGAAGCAAGAAGATCATGCATGGAATGCCGTTAGCATTGATGGTAACTGGCATTTAATAGATGCTACTTGGGGCGCTGGTGTTACGCAAAATAAACAATGGAAACCTCGTTTCGATACTTATTACTTTTTTACCAAGCCAGATGAGTTTGCTTTATCACATTTGCCAAGTGAAGCAGAACTATCGTTTACCGGAGAAAAAGTCAGTGTATCTAGTTTCTATAAAACCCCGCTTTTTAGTAAAGCCTATTTTAAAAATAATCTTCAATTAGTGCATCCGCTTCAAGGCGAACTTCGTGTTCAGTCAAACTCAAAAATTACCTTTGAACTCGATCAAATTCCTGAAAATACAAGTTTACATTATGCCTTTAGAGAAAATATGCGTCCAACACTTGTTGAGCCTACCTGCGAAAATTCTAAATGTACATTTAGTATTCCGTTTATAGGGACTCAAAACACAGAGCTCTTTATTATAGCCAACAGAGAAACAGCTTTACAGTATAAGGTCATCATTGAAAAATAATCGAAAACTATTTAAAGAACTTTTTAGCTCTTACCGAATACGCATCTTGTAATATTGCTATCAATATTTTTTCGTCAATATCTTCCAATGTTTTATAACGCAGCGATTTCATCATTTTTCTCCCTGCAGTTGTCATATATTCTAAATGTATTGTGAGATGCGAAGCATTCCAAAAACCTACATCTACATAATTTTTGTGTTTCGGCACATTTAAATAACAGCAAGGTGTGGTTCCGAAATAATAAAAAGGGATTTTATATTTATACTTTAGATCAGCTTCTGGAAGTGTACTTTCAATCATCACTTGCAAATGTAAGAGCATAGAACGAAATGGTTCTCGTTGGTTTAAGATGTACTCTTCTGCTGGATTCATTTTACAAATTTAAAAATTTTTGTGCTCTAAAATTAATAAACTAACTTGTCATTCAATTTATAATTAAAAGAGTGACTCAACAATCATCATACTTTTCGCTGCATGGCTTTTCAGGAATATTCGTTGGAATTTTAGGGAGTCTTGCTATTTTCTTAGTGAATACCTTGACGGATGATTATGGGTATTATTCTGACGGGTTCTCACAACTACCAATTTTATTTATAGAAATTGGAGTTATTATCGTTAGTGTGTTGATCATAACGATCTCATTATTTATTATTTGGAGAAGGGGTAAGACCCATGCAAAAAAATACCAGCAAAAATTATGGAATTCAATTTCTAAAAACCAACGGACTAATTTATTACTCTCGCTAGTTGTTTTTTTAGCGATTTTAATTTTCATTGCAAATAGTGGCTATTATAGTATGATCCCTCCTTTGCTGCTATTTTGTTATGGATTGTTATTATTAAATTTAAGCCGATTTGCATCGAAATCATTACTGCCAATAGCTGTAGCTGAAATATTATTGGCATTCACTGCATATTTTACTAACTACGATGAGATTATGTTGTTGCTCATTGGTGTTGGAATTTTACCCATTATTTATGGGGTATTAACCTATAATAAAAGTAAAAAAGCAATAGAAAATTAATCCTACTGCTTTTTCAACATAGAAATAGGTTTCTATCATCCCATATTGTAAAAAAATTGCTCATTTACTATTTTACCCTTATCAACTTTATAGACACAAACTTCGTTCATTTGTTGTCTTCCCCGATCTTTAAAGGTCAGGTCAAAATCCATGGTGCATGAAAAATGATTATCGGCAACTTGAGGTTCTGAAATTTCACCTTTATGAAATTCGACTACATTATTGAGCCAATCAGTACTTTTTTGAATGACTGCCTCCTTTCCGGATACTATCGGCGTAGGTGCACCTAGCATTTCAGTACTCACCACATTATCTCCATATAATTCTTCCATAGCCTCTAAGTTTTTACCTTGTCGGCATAATGTTACTAAGCGATCTGCAACTTCTTTTGTTGTCATAATTTTTATGTTTAGTTTATTGGTTGCTTAAAGTTAAGGAAAATGTCTCTTCAAAAAAAGGCGTAACTCTTTATTTAACAGAATTTTAATGTAATTTTTAACATTACATTCCTTTACGAATATTTCTAATTAAATATTCTAAGCCATTTAATTTCAGCTCATATACTAGCCCTAGCTGTAGGCCTATTTTCCCTTTCGGGAAACCTTTTGCGTTATACCAAACAATATAATGCTCAGGCAAGTCAATTAAAAGCGTGCCTTTATATTTGCCATAAGGCATTTTGGTATGTGCTAGGTCTATTAAGAATTGTTTGTCTTGAAGCATTATTCTTTTCCGTCTACATAATCTTGTAGGTATGCATAGCGGGGTGTTAGTTTGCCGTTTTCCGTCATTCTTGCCCGTTGTAAAACGCCGTCTTTATCTCCATTAAAAAAAGCTGGAATTATATGCGAAGAAAACTGTTCTCCAAAACCAACAGAAGCATCATTTGGTAATTCGCAGGGTAAATTATCAACAGCCATAACAGTGATCACACCCTCTTTTTTAAAATCATCTTCTTGTTCAGTTTGTGGGTTATAACCATAAATAGGGTCTTCAATGGTTGAAGCCCGCAGTGTTGAGGCCACCGGCCCGTCAATATCACAACTGATATCAGCCACTACTTTAATATTAAAATCGGGTAATTTGGCATCTTCGCGCGTAAAAATATAGGGAGAACCATCACCAAAGAAATGTCCTGCAATATAAAAATCTGTTACTGAGGCAAAGCGCATAAAATCGCTTTCGTATAATGTTGGATTATCAAAGAAATCGTACATATCTATTACTCGACCATCTTTTCGTTTATTATAATCTAACACATCGAGCTGCGTATAAACAGCTTGCTCAAAACTCTTATTCAAATATTCATTAGGCGAGACCTCTTTGATATTCATGCCGTCTAACATCTCTTTAGCCCCATTACTCACGCGACCTTTTCCTGTCAACACAATTTTAATCGGTGGCAATTCTATTTTATTTAAAGTGTCAATTAATTCTTTTTGATCTTTTAGAATTGATGCTTTGGGCAATTCAAAAAGATCGAACTTCAATCCAAATGCCCTAAAACCATTGTAAGCACCTACAATACCCGCATATCTTCCAAAAGCAACAACTCTGGTGCCTTTTTCATTTGTTAAGGTTTCATGATCGAAAAGCTCAATATTATTATCTAACACCGCTTTTAACAGTTTTCTGTTATAAGGTTGTTTTTTAATGGTATGAGAAAAGAAAAAATATTTTTTATTTGGTATCAAAGCATCGATCGGCACTTCTTTTACACCTAATAACACATCGCAGTCGGAAATATCATTAGTTATTTCCAGCCCAACATTTTTGTATTCTACATCTGTAAAAACTCTTACATCAGAGCCTTCAACTTTAATTTGAAAATCTGAGTAGGCTTCTGTTAATTCTTTACAGGCGACTGGTGACAGTACGACACGACGATCTGGCGGATTTTTTCGTTCTTTAATGAGGGCGAAATTCATAAATAGTATTTGGTATAAAAGTTGCTGCAAGGTATTATGAATAATAAGATTTAGCAAATATTGATATTGTAAAAGCTGTATATTTGCAATCTTATTTATTTGAAATTTTGGGGACGACTGGTTTTGACTGCAAGGTCAGTTAAACTGTAAGCATGTCGAGCAATGAAATAGTACTCGTAAAACTCAATTTCAACTTTTAAACGGCGAGAATAACTACGCTTTAGCTGCATAATTCCGAATCACAGTAGGAATTTAGCCTCGTCTCTACTAGGTAGAGAAGCTTTATGTCTCCTGAAAGCGTTTGCTAACCGCGTTCAATTTTGAGATATCGTAAAAGTCAGCATAGAAATACTAGACTTCGATAGTATTTTGAAACTAAAGAAGATAAGCGAATAGTGGGCTGTTCTTGGTCAGCTATTTGTCGAAAATTAATTGAGAAATAAACATGTAGAAAGCAATTTAATTGCTTGTTTGGACGAGGGTTCGAGTCCCTCCGTCTCCACGATTGAGTGTAAATAGTTTACACTTCGAACATAAAAAGTCCAACAAGTTTACTTGATTGGGCTTTGTTGTTTATAAGTGTCTGGCCTTAGAAAGAACAGCTATTTACATTAACAGTACTGAAGGCACTAGGTAAGTGCAATAATTGAATACATCAGCAAATTTCAAGCTTTGAGGAAACTACACAGAATTATATGATCAAAAATTAAATAAATCATTATTTTTAGAAAATTTTACAATAGAATTTTTCTACTATTAAACTAAAAACATGAAAAAATATATTTTAGCATTAGATCAAGGAACCACAAGCTTGAAATTTGCTG
>RCND010001467.1_pt1 | contig 13351 bp, 11 predicted proteins | sample 2041351 | NCBI WGS metagenome assembly RCND01 (sample SAMN09708230, study PRJNA481090) | Marine sediment metagenome, whole genome shotgun sequencing project. | biome: marine sediment; feature: ocean; material: sediment; isolation source: Sewage treatment plant 12B marine sediment (STP12B) ...
CGACTACAAATTTCACAACAGGCATTGAGTCGTTGTTGCAAAATGGCTATAATCAAAAGCGTTCAGGGGATATTATTTTAGTGCCAGATTCAAATTATATTTCATATGGAAAAACGGGTTCTACTCATGGTAGCGGACTTAATCACGATACTCATGTGCCATTATTGTTCTTTGGAAAAGGCATTAAGCATGGTGAGACTTATGAGAAAACGGTAATTCCAGATATTGCACCGACTATTTCAGCACTATTAGGTATAAGCTTTCCTAATGGGGCAACAGGGCAGCCTTTAGGGTTCATAATTGACTAATCATATATTTTGAAGAAAAAGCAAGTTTATTCTATCATCGCAATAGTGGTGATAATCGCTATCTATGCCTATGATCATTATTTAAACTTAGAAGAGAAAACTGAAATTATTGAAACTGGTAAAACACCAAAAGAAAACACCAATGCATATTTTTTACCAACAAGTACAACAGGTCAAATAGTGCATCATCAAAATTACTCATTTTCTTATAGCGAGTTACACGAGCAAGCAGAGTGGGTGGCTTATGAATTAAAAGTATCGCATTTAAGTTCTACAAATCATAAAAGGCCTTATTTTGAAATTGATAAAACTGTAAAAACTGGTGCAGCACATTGGCGGAATTATAAAAAATCGGGATATGATAGAGGACATCTGTGTCCTGCAGGTGATAGACGTTTTACAAAGGAAGCACATGATGAAACTTTTTTAACTAGCAATATTAGTCCGCAAGAACACAAGTTTAATGCAGGAGTTTGGAATCGGTTAGAGCAAAAAGTACGCTATTGGGCAAGAAATAATGATGGAGTTTTTGTCGTAACAGGAGGTGTTCTTAAAAATGGACTAAAAACCATTGGTGATGAAGATGTCTCTGTGCCAAATCAGTTTTATAAAGTCATTTTAGACAATAACAATGGAAAGATTAAAGTATTAGGTTTTTTGATGGATCATAAAGATTCGGATTTGCCATTGTATAAGTTTGTTGTTTCTGTAGATGATCTGGAAGCCTTAACAGGAATTGATTTCTTTCCGCAATTGGATGATTCAATAGAGAATAAATTAGAAGCGTCGCGTAGTTATAAAAGCTGGAGTTTTTGATAAAACCTGAAAGGTTTTATCATGATGAGCTTGATTCAGTATTTCAGTATCCCGTCATTTGAATTTCCTCCAAATTCCTTTCCAACGCAAATCTCTGATAAATTCGCCTTCTTTTTTTGAAACTAAGAATTCTGTTTTATTCGATTTTGCTTTGAAAAAACCAGATATATAATCTTTAAATAATTTAATACTTCCTTTTTTATAAGCCAATTTTAATGCAGAGATCAATGTAATCCAAAATCCATAACGCATTTTGTACATAGCTTCACCCTGTAAATATTTGGAAGCTTTATTGTATGATAGTCCAGTTGGTTTTAAGTGCTTTACTTGAAGTAATTCATCAGTAAGGATTTCCCAACCATAATATTGAGCTAATAATTCATCAATTGTATCCCAGCCCATTGAAGGTTTTAATTGACCAATTTGTTCAAAGCATTCTTTTCTATAGGCTTTTAGTGCACCTCTAATATGATCCTTTCTGGTTAAATTTTCTAAAACCCAATCACTGTCTTTCTCTATATAACAAAAACCAGAAGCCATGCCTAACTTTTCATTAGCTTTAAAATGGTTAGCTATCTGTTCTATATAATTATCAGGAAAAATAAGATCTGCATCAAACTTACAGATGATATCGTAATTAGTGCCCAGAGATTCTAACCCTTTGTTAAAAGCATGAATAATTTTTGAGCCAGGTAAATGTGCGTCTGAAGATTTAGAATTTAAAACAGAAATCCAAGGATGTTTTGAAGCATAATGATCAGCAATTGACTGAGTGCTGTCGCTAGAGTTATCATTAACAATAACTACCTTTTTGGGTAACAAAGTTTGTGTAACCAAAGACTCTAAAGTTTTACCAATGTAGTCTTCTTCGTTATGAGCAGGAATGACAATGTAAATGTTCAAAATTGAAATACTGTTTTTTCAAAGTTAAACTCTTTCTGCATAAACAATATAATATCTTGGTGTAAACTGTCTTAGTAAAGGTCTAATGCCGATTTTTTTTACTGGGTTTGTCCATTTTTGTCTATCCTTTATAGCCCATCCGGTTTTCTCTAATAACCAATCGAGTTGCCAGTCTTCAAACTCATGATAGTGCCTGTCTCTCATATCAGTTTTGCTTCTATATGCAGCGGCAAACCATAACCTTAAAGGAACACTTATAACAAGTTTATCAGCCTTAATTGACTTTAATACTTCGTATGGAGATAATAGATGTTCAAAAATCTCAAAAGCTGTTACAACTTTTGCTGAAGAATTATCAATGGAAGAATGGACTTTATCTAAATCTTCTCCAGTAGTGTTTTCAACAGTATAACCCTCAGAAATCATTAACTCTGAAAAGGGATTCTTTACACCTAAATCTAAAACCGATTCAGAGGTGCCAATATGCTTTTTTAAAAAATGAAGAGTGTACTTAAATCGTTTGTTTGGAAAGGTTTTTTCGTACATATTTATTTCCCGAGACATCAGGAACCTTTTTGATTAATATTGATAGACAATAGTATTAATATTCATACCAGCACCAACACTTGCAAACATTATAACATCACCCTTGTTAATTTCTTGATTTTCTAATTGACCTTTCAAAATCATATCTAATAATGTAGGTACAGTAGCAACACTAGAATTTCCAAGTATATTTATAGTCATTGGCATTATACCTTCTGGCATAGTCATCCCATGAAGTTTGTAAAAACGTTTTACAATGGCGTCGTCCATTTTTTCATTAGCCTGATGGATTAATATTTTTTTGACATCTTTTATTGAAACACCACTTTTATCTAAGCAGGTTTTTAAAGCTAGTGGAACATTGGTTAACGCAAATTCATAAATCTTACGGCCATACATTTTAATATAGCGACGTTGATCTGTAATTTCAGGATTATTTGTTTCTCCAAAGTAAATAAAATGAGCTTCGTCTAAAGTGAAAGTTGCAGTTTCATGTGCTAGAATTCCGCCTTCTTCATTGCTTTCTTCCACAATTACAGCACCAGCACCATCACTATAAATCATAGAATCTCTATCGTGTTTGTCTATAACTCGAGATAAGGTTTCAGAGCCAATTACTAAACAACGCTTTGCAATGCCAGAAGCTATAAATGCTTTGGCTTGAATGACACCTTCAATCCAACCAGGACAGCCAAAAAGTAAATCGTAACCGACACATTTTGGGTTTTCAATTTTTAATAAATGCTTAACACGAGATGCAATACTAGGTACTGTATCACTCTGCTCAGCATTGTGTTTTACATCTCCATAATTATGCGCTACGATAATATAATCTATACTTTCTTTATCGATTTCCCCATCTTCTATGGCTTTCTGTGCGGCAAAGAATGCTATGTCTGAATTTAATAAATCGGCTTTAACATAGCGCCTTTCTTGTATGCCAGTTATGGCTTTAAATTTTTCAACAATAACCTCATTAGTACTATTTATAGAAGATCCATCAGCATTCAAAAATTCGTGATTATAGAAATCTTCGTTCTTTTCAACAATACTTGGTATATAACTTCCTGTTCCTGTTATTCTAATACTCATTGTTATTTTATATCAATTTCAATATTACGAAGCTACTAAATATTGAAGAGAGTTTTTTGTTTTCGCCTTTTGAAACGTTCATTTTTACTGAATTCGTAATGATTATAATCTTTTACTTATAATTGATGAAAAAAGCACTCAATTTACGTGTTTTTTTAAATAATTATTAAGTGTCCTTATACTTCCATGTATTCCTCTATTGGAGTACAACTACAAATTAGGTTCCGGTCTCCATAAGCATCATCTACACGTCTTACACTAGGCCAAAATTTATTATCTCTTACATATTCTAATGGATACGCAGCGCCTTCTCTAGTATATGGCAGCAACCAATTATCAGAGGTTAGCATTGCCAAAGTGTGTGGTGCATTTTTTAATACATTATTAGGTTCATCTTTTGATGCTGAATCAATTTCTTTTCTAATAGAAATCATAGCATCACAAAAGCGATCCATTTCAGCTTTGCTTTCACTTTCTGTAGGCTCAATCATCATTGTTCCAGCTACAGGAAATGAAACCGTTGGTGCATGGAATCCATAATCCATTAAGCGTTTTGCAATGTCTGTAACTTCAATGCCATTGGCTTTAAAGTCACGACAATCAATAATCATTTCGTGAGCAGCTCTTCCGTTTTCACCTATGTAAAGTGTCGGATAAAAACCTTCTAAACGCTCTTTAATGTAGTTGGCATTTAAGATCGCAATTTCAGTTGCTTTTTTCAATCCTCTATAGCCTAACATTTTTATATAACCATAAGAAATAATACAAGCTAAGGACGACCCAAATGGCGCAGCAGAAATTGCTGTAATGGCTTGTTCCCCACCGGTCGTAATTACAGGATTTCCTGGTAAAAAAGGAACCAATTGCTTAGCAACGCAAATTGGACCAACACCTGGACCACCACCACCATGAGGAATTGCAAAAGTTTTGTGCAAGTTGAGATGGCAAACATCTGCACCAATATTTCCAGGATTTGTTAATCCTACTTGTGCATTCATGTTGGCACCATCCATGTAAACTTGTCCTCCGTTATCATGAATAATTTGAGTTATTTCTCTAATAGCTGATTCATAAACTCCATGTGTAGAAGGATACGTTACCATTAAAGCGGCCAAATTATCTTTATGCAATTCTGCTTTTTCTCTTAAATCATCAACATCAATATTACCATTTTCTGACGCTTTGGTTACAACAACTTTCATACCTGCCATAACAGCACTTGCAGGATTTGTTCCATGTGCAGAAGATGGTATTAAACAAATATTTCTGTGATGATCATTTCGTGATTCGTGATATGCTTTTATGACCATTAAACCAGCAAACTCGCCTTGAGCACCAGAATTTGGTTGTAAAGATGTTGCTGCGAAACCTGTGATTTCACTAAGCTGATCTTCTAATGCTGTTAGCATAGTTGTGTAGCCTTTGGCTTGTTCTATTGGCACAAAAGGGTGCATGTTTCCCCAACTGCTCCAGCTTAATGGTAACATTTCTGATGCAGCATTTAATTTCATAGTACAAGATCCCAATGAAATCATAGAATGGTTTAATGCTAAATCTTTACGCTCTAAACGCTTAATGTAACGCATTAATTCAGTTTCAGAATGATAGGTGTTAAAAACGTCAAAATTTAAAAAGGCTGATTTACGTTGTAATGTATTTTGAATAGTTTCCGTTTCAGAAATAGACGTAATTTTGTCGGTTGATTTTCCTGTTACAGCTTCAAAAATTGAAATAATTTCGTTTAAGTCTGAAATAGTAGTGGTTTCATTTATGGAAATAGTAACCGTTTCAGCATTTGGATAAAAGAAGTTTACATTTTGTTTTTCTGCTTCAACATTTACTTTTTTAGCATCAGCTTTAATTTGAAGCGTATCAAAATAATGTGAATTTAATTGTGAAAAACCTAAGTCTTCTAAAGCATTAGCAAGTGCTGCCGCTGAATTATTTACTTTGTTAGCAATAAATTCTAATCCTTTAGGACCATGATAAACAGCGTACATTCCTGCCATTACTGCCAATAAAACTTGTGCTGTACAGATGTTAGACGTCGCTTTGTCGCGTTTAATGTGTTGCTCGCGTGTTTGCAAAGCCATACGCAAAGCTCTATTGCCATTGGTGTCTTTTGTAACACCAATAATTCTACCAGGCACATCACGTTTGTATGCTTCTTTAGTTGCAAAGTAAGCTGCGTGAGGCCCACCATAACCCATCGGAATTCCAAAACGTTGCGTTGTGCCTAAAACGACATCAGCACCAAATTTACCAGGAGCTTCAAGTTTTATAAGACTTAAAATATCTGCTGCAACAGCGACTTTAATGCGTGCTGCATTTGCTTTTTCTATAAATGTTTTAATGTCAGTAATTTGGCCATCTTTTCCTGGGTATTGTAATAAAGCACCAAAGAAGTCTTCCGTAAAATTAAATTCAGATTCGTTGCCAATAACTAATTCAATACCAATTGGATTTGCTCTGGTTTCTAATAATGATAGTGTTTGTGGTAAAACAGTATCTGATACAAAGAATTTATTGACACCTGATTTCTTTTGGTCACGTTCTCTAACCGCAAATAATAAACTCATAGCTTCTGCGGCAGCTGTACTTTCGTCTAAAAGTGAAGCGTTTGCTATTTCCATACCAGTTAAATCAATAACCATGGTCTGAAAGTTTAGCAGGGCTTCTAAACGTCCTTGCGCAATCTCTGCTTGGTATGGAGTATATGCGGTGTACCAACCTGGATTTTCTAAAATATTACGTTGAATTACAGCAGGTAAATTAGAAGGATTGTAACCTAAACCAATATAAGATTTAAACACTTTATTAAGTTGTGATAAACCATAAATATGATTTAAATACTCTTGTTCGCTCATTGCTGAAGCCAAGTTTAAATCCTTTTTTAAGCGAATATCATCAGGTACAGTTTCATAAATCAATTGTTCAATATTTGAAACACCAATAGTATTTAACATCGCTTTTTGTTCTTGCGAACTAGGGCCAATATGTCTAAGTGCAAAAGAAGTAGTATCCATTAAAAGATGTTGTTTATTTTGTTTTGCAAAAATACGTATTTAGCCTTTTTATTTTGTTAAGGAAATCTAAAGTTTTTAAACAAAATTGAGGGTTATTAACACATTGCTTATTTTTGTTTAATGGAAGTTTTAAAACGCATATTCAATTTCTATTTAAATAGTAGTATTCATGTGGCATTAAGTGTATACGCATTGACTTGGGTTACTTTAATCCAGTTTGGAGTTGATTACGATAAAAACAGCCTATATTTTGTATTTTACGCCTCTATTACAGGCTACAACTTTGTAAAGTATTTTGGTGTTGCAAAATTTCATCATAGAAGTTTAGCAAGCTGGTTAAAGGCAATTCAGATATTTTCGCTGGTGGCTTTTTTAGCGTTATGCTATTATGCGTCTCAACTTCAAATAAGGACACTTATACTTATTGGAATACTAGGTTTAATTACGTTTTTATACGCAATTCCTTTGCTGCCTCAGAAGTACTTTATAGATGAGCATAAAAATTTAAGACAAATAAACGGTCTAAAAATCTATGTTATTGGTTTGGTTTGGAGCTTTACAACTGTTGTGCTGCCACTAGTAAACAATGAAGTTTCATTGAGTTTTGATGTAATTATTATAGGTATACAACGCTTTATTTTTGTAATTGTATTGATGTTGCCTTTTGAAATTAGAGATTTAAACTATGATAACTTAAAACTAGGAACTGTACCCCAAAGGATAGGTGTTAAGAAAACCAAAATTATTGGTGTTTTACTCCTTTTGGTATTTATGATGTTAGAATTTTTTAAAGATGAATTGACGAGTAATGCAGTTGTGTCAACATTATTAATAATGTTTGTTACATTACTATTTGTGATTTTTTCTAATAAAAATCAATCTAAGTATTACAGTGCGTTTTGGGTAGAGAGTTTGCCAGTAGTTTGGCTTATAATATTATTGGTGCTTAGTTAATTCTTGTTCAAAATTCTTTTGAAGTTTTTTACGTTCATCATTTTTTAAACAATTTACATCTGCTTTTTGCATGGCATCAGTAAGCTTATTATTGTTTTTAGAGTATGCTTTTGTAAACTTACACCAAGATAGGCGAATTCCAAGTTTTAAACGCTCCCAACCAGTAGCTTCACCATATTGTGTTTTGTCACAAATGTGTTTTGCCTCGTCACAGCTAATAAATAAAAAACTTTTTTTCATCTTAATTAAACCAATTTTTTTCCATGCAGTCTGCTAAAGCTGTTCTTGCTCGGTGGATAATTACCCAAAGGTTAGACGCAGTAATATTCAATTCATTACAAATAGTTTCAGTATCGTAACCTAAAATAGTTTTCATTTTAAAAACTTCAGCTTGTTTTTCAGGTAATTTAGATAAACAATCATAAATAGCATCGCCTAATTCTGAATTCACCAAAGTGTCTTCAGCTGTTTTGTCAAAAGGATCAGCAACGCGCTCTTCTAGCCAATCACCTTCAGAATCATTATCGCTATTATAACTCATCCTAATTTCGGCTTTTCCTTTGTTAGAATTTATTTTACGATAATGGTCTATAATTTTACGTTTTAGTATTGAAATCAACCATGTGCGCTCACTGGCTTCACCTTTGAAATTCGCCTTGGATTTAAGTCCAGCTAAAAAGGTTTCGGACACCAAATCTTGCGTAATCTCTCTGTCACTAACACGCGTAATGGTGTAGTTAAAGAGATAATCTGAATATAGTTTTATCCAGTTATTAGGATTGATTTGATGCTTAGACATTTTTGTTTTTCATTGCAGAACCAAAAATAGGTTAAAAAAATGAAATATAATTTAGTTCTAGAAAGTATACCTTAAACAAGACTAGTTAATCTATATAGTTGACTTTTCTTTTGTTGTGCTGATAATGTAATATCCAAAATTTTTCATGTGCAGACCAGTAAGTAAAACAAAAATGAACCTTCATGATTAACCAAACGAAACAATAGACTTACTTATTTCAATAACCCAGCACGTTTCAATAAAGCTTCAGGTTTTGGTTCTTGACCTCTAAACTTTTTATATAAGGTCATTGGGTTTTCAGTACCACCTTGAGACAATACGTATGATTTAAACTTATCGGCAACTGTTTTATTAAAAATACCTTCTTCTTTAAAATACTCAAACGCATCTGCATCTAAAACTTCTGCCCATTTATAGCTGTAATAACCAGAAGAATAGCCACCTTGAAATATGTGAGAAAAAGAGGTACTCATGCAGTTCTGAGCAATATCAGGATATAAACTTGTATCACCAAAGGCCTTAATTTCATGGGCTTTGACTGATTTAATTGTCTCTGGCGACTCGCCAGCATGCCAACTCATATCTAAAAGCCCAAAACTTATTTGACGCAGGGTGCTCATGCCTTCGTGAAACGTAGATGATGCTTTTATCTTTTCGATAAGATCCATAGGGATCACTGCACCAGTTTCGTAATGTGTAGCAAATAACTTTAAAGTTTCTTCTTCGTAGCACCAGTTTTCTAGAATCTGGCTTGGTAACTCAACAAAATCCCAATACACACTTGTGCCAGATAAACTTGGATAAGTAGTATTTGCTAACATACCGTGAAGTGCATGACCAAACTCATGAAACAACGTTGTTACTTCATTAAACGTTAGTAAAGAGGGTTTGCTTTTTGTAGGCTTAGTGAAATTACAAACAATAGATACATGTGGTCTTTCATTAACACTATTTTTAATCATTTGAGGTTTGTATGAGGTCATCCAAGCGCCATTACGTTTTCCTGCTCTTGGGAAAAAGTCGGCATAAAAGATGGAAACCAACTCTCCGTTATTGTCGATAACTTTATAAGTTAAAACATCTTCATGATATTTATCTATAGTATTGATTTCTTCAAATCGTAATCCGAATAATTTTTCTGCGACTGTAAATGCACCATTAATTACATTTTCTAATTTAAAGTAAGGCTTCAATTGTTCATCATCTAAACTGAATAATTTCTGTTTCAGTTTTTCCGAATAATATCCAGAATCCCATTTCTGTAAATGATCTATACCATCTAAATCTTTAGCAAATTTTTCAAGCTTTTTAAATTCTAAATCGGCAGCAGGCTTTGCTTTTTCTAATAACTCGGTTAAAAATGTGTTGACTTTTTCTGGTGTTTCTGCCATGCGCTCCTCTAGTACAAAATGTGCATGTGTTTTATAGCCTAAAAGTTGAGCACGTTCAAATCGTAGTTGTGCAATTCTTAAAACAATACCCTGATTGTCTAAATCATCATTATTAAAGCCTTTACTGCCAAAGACTTTTGAAAGTTTTTCGCGCAAAACTCTATTCTCAGCGTAGGTCATAAACGGAATATAGCTTGGGTAATCTAAAGTGATTAGCCAACCGTCTTTGTCTTTACTTTCTGCTAATTGCTTTGCGGCTTCTTTAGCACCTTCTGGTAAACCTGATAAATCAGATTCATCAGTAAGATGCATTTCAAATTTGTTGGTTTCGGCTAAAATATGCTCACCAAATTTTAATTTTAATTGACTTGATTCTTTGTCAATGGCTCTGAGCTTTTCCTTTTTATCATCAGAGAGATTGGCGCCATTCCTAGAAAATCCTTTATATTTTTTATCTAAAAGGGTTTCTTGTTCAGTAGTAAGATCTAAGTTCTCTTTTGTTTCATAAACTGCCTTTACACGCTTAAATAAATCTTCATTTAAGGTAATGTCATTACTAAATTCAGAAAGTAAAGGTGACACTTCTTGTGCGATTTTTTGAATCGCGTCGTTGGTCTCCGCAGAATTTAAGTTGAAGAAAATACTCGAAATACGATCTAATTCTTCTCCTGTATAATCTAAAGCTTCTATAGTATTTTTAAAAGTTGGAGATTGAGAGTTCTTTACAATAGTATCAATTTCTGCCCTTGCTTTTTTAATCGCAGCTTTAAAAGCTGGTAAAAAGTCTTGAGTCTTAATTTCTGAAAAAGGGGCTGTATTAAATTGAGTTTCAAAAGCTTTATTTAGAATTGTCATTTTATGGTATTTTTCTTACTAATATATTGATAATGTGAGTTTTAACGAAAATTTAAGAAGGTAAATTGGCAAATGAAGTAGTTAGCTGTACCTTTGCAAAATCTTATTAGCACTAAGTTTTGCTTCTAGGAATTGATTAATAGCTAAAAGCCTTAACGAAAGTTGAGGCTTTTTAGAGATCTTTAGCAGAATCTATCACTTTTATTTTCAATCCTTCTTTGTAGACCATGATTTTATCTAATATACATTGGTCGGAACTGCCTAAAATCTGAGCAGCTAAAATACCTGCATTTTTCGCTCCATTTAGAGCTACTGTTGCTACAGGGACACCTCCTGGCATTTGCAAAATTGAAAGTATAGAATCCCAGCCATCTATAGAATTACTGCTTTTTACGGGTACTCCAATTACTGGTAAAGGCGATAAAGAAGCAACCATTCCTGGTAAGTGTGCAGCGCCACCAGCACCAGCTATAATAACTTTTATACCTCTTGTATGTGCGTTTTTACCATAATCGAATAATTTTTCAGGTGTACGATGAGCAGAGACAATATCAACTTCAACTTCTATATCAAAACCTTTTAATATATCTATAGCATCTTGCATTACAGGCAAATCGCTTTTACTTCCCATTATTACGGCTACTTTACTCATAATCTATTCACTAATTACTTCTATTGTACGTTTTACTTTTTCAGCAACTTCACGAGCGACTGATATATCTTTATTTACAATGGTGACGTGTCCCATTTTTCGGAATGGTCTGGTTTGTTTTTTACCATAAATGTGAGGTGTCACACCATCCATAGCCATTATCTTTTCTATGTTTTTATATAACACGTTACCGGTATAATCTTCTGCACCAACTAAGTTAACCATAACTCCGGCAACTTTACTTTCGGTATTACCGAGAGGCAAGCCTAAAATAGCTCTTAGATGTTGTTCAAATTGTGAGGTATAACTCGCTTCGATGCTGTAATGACCAGAATTATGAGGTCTTGGTGCTACTTCATTGACCAAGATATCGTCATTTTCGGTCTGAAACATTTCAACAGCGAGTAAGCCGACATGCTCAAAAGCGGCAGCAGTCTTTAAAGCAATAAGTTCTGCTTTTTTAGCAATAGCATCAGGTATCCTTGCAGGACAAATCACATACTCAACCTGATTGGCCTCAGGATGAAATTCCATCTCAACAACGGGATATGTTTTTAAATCGCCTTTTTCATTTCTTGCTACAATTACTGCGAGTTCAGTTTTAAAAGGAATCAAATTTTCAGCTATACATTCTACATTTGGTAAGTCAATCAAGTCTGTATAGCCCCTCGCTACTTTTACCCCAGTCCCATCATAACCAAAACGCGTACTTTTCCAAACAAATGGATAACTTAATCCACCATTTTCAACAGCATCTTGAATTTCTGAAGTATGCGCAAATCTTGAAAAATCTGCTGTTGGAATATTATGATCGCGATAAAATAGCTTTTGTTTTGCTTTATTTTGAATAATTCGTAAGGTACTAGATGACGGAAATACTTTTACACCTTCATCTTCTAACGTTTCTAAAGCATCAACATTTACATTTTCAATTTCAAAAGTTAATACATCAACTTTTTTCCCGAAGTTAACAACGGTATCATAATCTAATAAATCACCTACTGTAAATTCGTCACAAGCCAATCTTGAAGGGGCTTCAGTACTTGGGTCTAAAACACAGGTGTAAATATCAAATTTGCGTGTGTCGTAGAGCATCATTTTACCTAATTGACCACCACCAAGAATACCGAGTTTAAAATTTGAAGAAAAATAGTTCATCAACTTTAGTTATTCCCATGTAAACGGGAAACTTTTTTAATTAAAACTTCTGCTTTTGAGTTACAAAAATACATTATAAAAAGGGAACTCTTCTAAATTGGAATTCAAAAAAATCGGTATTCCACAATCTATTGATTATCTTTGCATTTCTAAAATAATAAGACAGTGATAAAGCTTCACGATTTATACTTTAAACCTTTTATATCTGAACAAGAAATAGATACTGCTGTACAAAAAATGGTAGATGCTATTTCTATAGATTTAGGTGATGAAATGCCTGTTTTTATTGGGATTTTAAATGGATCGTTTATGTTGGTGAGTGACTTTGTGAAAAAGTATCAAAAACCATGTGAAGTTACCTTTATTAAACTAGCATCTTATGAAGGTGTAAAATCTACAGAAGACATTCAACGGTTAATTGGTTTAACACAAGACTTAACGGGTAGAACAGTAGTTATTTTAGAAGATATAATAGATTCAGGAAATACGCTAGAAGAAGTGCATCGTATTTTTAAAAACGAAAACGTAAAACAACTGCTCATTGCAACATTGTTTTATAAACCTGAAGCTTATGATAAAGATTTTAAACTCCATTATGTTGGTATGGAAATTCCTAATAAGTTCATTGTTGGTTATGGACTTGATTATAATGGATTAGGAAGAGATTTACCAGCTGTATATCAATTAAAAACAACACAATACATGACTAACTTAGTGCTATTTGGCCCTCCAGGTGCAGGCAAAGGAACACAAGCTAACTTTTTAAAAGAAAAATACGATTTAGTACACATCTCTACAGGAGACGTATTTAGATATAATATCAAAAATGAAACAGCACTTGGTATGCTGGC
>RCND010001470.1_pt1 | contig 13341 bp, 26 predicted proteins | sample 2041351 | NCBI WGS metagenome assembly RCND01 (sample SAMN09708230, study PRJNA481090) | Marine sediment metagenome, whole genome shotgun sequencing project. | biome: marine sediment; feature: ocean; material: sediment; isolation source: Sewage treatment plant 12B marine sediment (STP12B) ...
GAATACCTCCTGGTCGCCGATAACGATATGTACCTTTTCGGTATTTTCGGTATCAATTTGTTTTTTAAACCTGATTTTCTTCAGGTTCAGAATGATCTGCGAAACATCTTCGACCACTCCGCGCATGGTTGCAAATTCCTGGACTACACCGTCGATCCTTACGGATGTGATGGCATATCCTTCAAGGGATGATAGAAGGATCCTTCTTAGGGCATTACCTATGGTAACTCCGAAACCCGGTTCCAGCGGACGAAATTCAAAGATGCCTTTGAAGTCATCGGCTTCTATCATGACTACCTTGTCTGGTTTTTGAAATGCTAATATTGCCATAATATGCTGTGTGTTAAATGATCAATATAATTATGATGATGATGAATTACTTAGAATACAATTCAACGATAAGTTGTTCCCTGATCTTTTCGGGGATATCTTCCCTGGCGGGGAAGTTCATAAACTTACCTTCCATTCTGTCATCATCCCATTCCAGCCAGGAATATCTGTCGGTACGTCCGGTCAGAGATTCTGTAATGGCTTCAAGTGATTTTGATTTTTCCCTTACGCCAACAACATCACCGGGTCTGAGTTCCATGGAGGGAACATTTACGATGTTACCGTTAACGAGGATATGCCTGTGTGATACCAACTGACGGGCACCCCTTCTTGTAGGGGAAATTCCCATACGATAAACTACGTTATCGAGACGGGCTTCGATAAGCTGAAGCAGGATCTCACCGGTTACTCCTTTTTTGGTGGTTGCTTTCTTAAAGGTGTTCCTGAATTGTTTTTCCAGGATACCATAAGTATATTTAGCTTTCTGTTTTTCCTGCAGCTGAATCCCATACTCGGATTCTTTTCTCCTGCGCCTGCTGTTACCGTGCTGTCCCGGTCCGTATGGTTTCCTGTCGAGCGCTTTGTCGGGTCCGAAGATCGGATCTTTAAATTTCCTTGCGATCTTGGATTTTGGTCCTGTATACCTGGCCATATAATCTCTTTTTTATTGTGTTTTCTAATTATTATACTCTTCTGCGTTTCGGAGGCCTGCATCCATTATGTGGCAGTGGGGTAACGTCTTTGATCTCAGTTACTTCAATACCCATTGAATGGAGGGTTCTGATCGCAGATTCTCTGCCTGATCCCGGCCCTTTTACATTTACCTTAACCTTGCGCAAACCGGCATCAAAAGCCACTTTTGCACAATCTTCAGCTGCAAGCTGTGCAGCATAAGGTGTATTTTTCTTTGATCCCCTGAAACCCATTTTCCCAGATGATGACCATGAGATCACCTGCCCGGCATTATTGGTCAGTGAGATGATAATGTTGTTGAATGAAGCACTGATATATGCCATTCCTGTGGGTTCAACCTTAACTACCCTCTTCTTTGAACCTCTGGTTGATTTAGCCATAGTTTTTCTTTATTACAACAGAATAATAATTCTGATTTCTTTAATACTTTAACCTTTCGGTGCCACTTTTTTATTGGCAACAGTTTTCTTACGTCCTTTACGGGTACGTGCATTGTTCTTGGTGCTTTGTCCGCGTAGCGGAAGACCAATACGATGACGAATGCCGCGATAGGTTCCAATGTCCATCAGTCGTTTGATGTTCATTTGAGTTTCAGACCTCAGCGCACCTTCTACTTTAAGGGTATCGTTAATGATCGTACGCACTTTGTTTTGTTCTTCGTCGTCCCAATCTTCAACTTTTTTGCTCCAGTCGATGCCTGCATCTGTCAGGATCTTTTGGGCACTGCTTCTCCCTATTCCGTAGATATAGGTGAGGCTGATCTCGCCTCGCTTGTTGTTTGGTATATCGACACCTGCTATCCTAGCCATATCTAATACTTTATAGTTTAGTTATTATCCTTGTCTTTGTTTGTATTTCGGGTTTTTCTTGTTAATTACAAACAAGCGGCCCTTACGCCTAACGATCTTACATTCAGGAGACCGTTTTTTTACTGATGCTCTGGTTTTCATTGTCTTGTTCTTTTCTATTTATATCTGAACGTAATTCTTCCTTTTGTTAAATCGTAGGGTGACATTTCCAGTTTTACCCTGTCACCCGGTAAAATCTTTATATAATGCATGCGCATCTTACCTGATATATGTGCTATGATCACATGTCCGTTTTCCAGTTCTACCCTGAACATGGCGTTGCCCAATGATTCGATGACAGTGCCATCTTGTTCTATGGAAGGTTGTTTAGCCATTATTTTTATTTTGTTTGATCACTTCTTCTATATCATCAAATGTTGATAACACTTCGGCCTTTCCTTTTCTGATCGCTACATCATGCTCGTAATGTGCTGATGGCAGCTGATCTGCTGTTCGTATTGTCCAGCCATCTGCCAGTTGCACTACTCTTCTCGTTCCCAGGTTCACCATAGGTTCGATTGCCAGCACCATTCCTTCTTTCAGCTTAATGCCTGTTCCACGCTTTCCGTAATTCGGCACTTCCGGTTTTTCATGAAGGTTTCTTCCCAATCCGTGTCCAACCAGATCGCGTACTACCGAGTATCCGTATTGTTCAACATGTGATTGAACAGCAAACCCGATATCGCCAATCCTTTTTCCTTCTACCGCCACCTCTATCGCCTTATACAGCGATTCCTTGGTACGTTCCATCAGGAGCAGGGAATCTTCATCCACTTCGCCTACGGCAAAGGTGTATGCCGAATCTCCGTAGAATTCATTTTTCAAAACTCCGCAATCGATGGAAACGATATCACCGTTATCCAACGGCCTTTGCGACGGGAAACCATGTACAACCTCATCATTTACTGAGATACAGAGTGTGTAGGGGAACCCGTTATAACCTTTAAAGCCGGGTTCAGCACCATGGTCTCTGATAAACTCTTCAGCGATCTTATCAAGTGCGATGGTTTCAATGCCGGGCCGGATGCGTTTAGCAACTTCAGCCAGTGTTTTTCCAACAAGTAAAGAACTCTCTCTTAATAATTCAATTTCCTCTTCGGACTTATAAAAAATCATTTGTTTCGTATTACTACATAGTAAATGATGAACGTCCTTTGATACGGCCTGATTTTGTCAGTCCGTCGTAATGCCTCATCAACAGGTGGCTTTCGATCTGCTGCAGAGTATCCAGCACAACACCCACAAGGATGAGTAATGAAGTACCTCCATAGAACTGTGCAAACTGCTGACTCACTCCAATCTGCGCAATAATGGCAGGCATGATAGCCACCAGTCCGAGGAACATAGATCCTGGGAGGGTGATCTTCGACATTACGTTATCTATAAATTCGGCTGTTTTACGACCCGGTTTCACTCCGGGAATAAAACCACCGTTCTTTTTCATATCCTCTGCCATCTGATTTGGATTAATGGTAATGGCAGTATAGAAATAGGTAAATAACAGGATCATGAAGAAAAATACCAGGTTATACCAGAATCCGTTGATGTTTGAAAATGCAGCAACAAATCCTGACATATCAGAGTTTGTAAAGCCTGCCACTGTGAGGGGCAGGAACATGATTGCCTGAGCAAAGATGATAGGCATTACACCTGCAGCATTCACCTTAAGGGGAATATACTGGCGCACACCACCATATTGTTTGTTTCCAACGATCCTTTTTGCATACTGCACCGGTATCCTTCGGGTACCCTGCACAAGCAGGATGGTAAGGAGGATCACAAATACGAGTACTGCAATTTCGAGGATGAAGTATACTAGTCCACCACCTTGTTCTTCCAGGCGGGAAATAAATTCCCCTACCAGGGCAAATGGCAGACGTGCAATGATACCAATCATAATGATCAGTGATATACCGTTTCCGATACCTTTATCAGTAATTCTTTCACCAAGCCACATCACGAACATGGTACCTGAGATCAGGATCACTGTTGATGATATCCAGAAGAATGGCGACACCGATGTGCCGTCGAACGGCATAATAGCAGTGATCGTCCCATCGGGGCTTCTCAGCTGGCTAACGAGGTTGGCGATATATGCCTGTGCCTGGAAACCGGTAATGAGAATGGTAAGGTAACGGGTGATTTGGTTGATTTTTTTCCGTCCGCTTTCTCCTTCTTTCTGTAGTTTCTGGAAATAGGGGATGGCCATACCCAGCAACTGCACCACAATAGATGCAGAGATATAAGGCATGATCCCAAGGGCGAAAATGGATGCTCTTGAAAACGAACCACCTGAGAACATATTCAGCAGCCCAAGCAGGCCTGAGCTTCCCTGACTTTGCATTCCGGCAAGTTCTGAAGGGTTCACACCCGGGAGTACAACATAGGAGCCGAGGCGGTAGATCAGGACTATACCAATGGTATAAAGGATCCTGTTTCTAAGTTCCTCGATCTTATATATATTTCTTATTGTCTGGATTAACCTTTTCATTAAATGCTAAAGTTTAATGGCAACGCCACCCTGGGCTTCGATTGCACTGATTGCTTTTTCAGAAAATGCATGAGCTTTTACTTCAAGCTTCACTTTGAGTTCGCCACGACCCAGAATCTTTATCAGGTCTTTTTTATTGGCCAGTCCGTTATCAACAAGCACCTGCTGGTCGATATTGCTGATTTTTTTCTCTTCAGCAAGCTTCTGGAGTGCGTCAATATTAATACCATGGTATTCAACCCTGTTGATGTTCTTGAATCCGAACTTAGGCACACGCCTGTAAAGAGGCATCTGGCCACCTTCAAATCCGGGTTTACGGCTGTAACCCGATCTTGATTTAGCACCTTTGTGCCCACGTGTGGATGTGCCGCCTTTGCCAGAGCCCTGTCCGCGGGCAATGCGCTTTCTGTTCTTTGTTGAACCTTTGGCCGGTTTAAGATTACTTAAATCCATTGTTTTTAGTTTATGCTGTTATTTTTTATCTTCTACTATCTCGATCAGATGGCTTACCTTGTTGATCATCCCTTGTACCTGGGGTGATACTTCAACCTCGATTGTCTGATTCAATCTTTTGAACCCGAGAGCTCTGAGCGTTCTCTTCTGGCGTTCAGGCCTTCCAATTCCGCTTCTTGTTTGTTTAATCTTAAGTTTTTCCATTGCTGTAACTTATTGTATTGGCAGTTTTGCTTAGCCGTTAAATACTTTGTTAACATCAATTCCCCTGAGTTCCGCGATTGTATGTGCATCCCTGAGACGAACCAATGCGTCGATGGTAGCTTTAACCACTGAGTGAGGGTTTGATGAACCTTTTGATTTAGCAAGTACATCTTTGATGCCTACACTTTCAAGCACGGCGCGCATCGCACCACCGGCAATAACTCCGGTACCAGGAGCAGCTGGCTTGATAAATACCTGGGCACCACTATATTTCCCAATTTGTTCGTGGGGAATGGTTCCTTTAAGAACAGGTATCTTCACCAGGTTTTTCTTGGCATCATCAACACCTTTAGCGATGGCAGAAGTTACTTCTTTTGCTTTACCGAGGCCATGGCCAACAACACCGTTTTCATTTCCAACAACCACAATGGCTGAAAAACTGAAAGTTCGTCCACCTTTGGTTACCTTGGTAACACGCTGTATGCTTACGAGCCTGTCTTTAAACTCGATCTCGCTTGATTTTACTCTCTTAACATTAACGTTTGACATAGTCATTAAAATTTAAGTCCGCCTTCTCTGGCAGCTTCTGCCAATAATTTAATTCTTCCGTGGTACAAATACCCGTTTCTGTCGAAGATAACATTCTCGATACCGGCCTCTTTGGCTTTTTCGGCGATCAGATGTCCTACGAGCTTGGCTTTTTCAGCCTTGGGTGCTTTCTTTTCAGCGATGCCTTTTTCACGTGATGATGCTGAAGCAACTGTTTTGCCATCTGCGTCATCGATCAGCTGAACATAGATCTCCTTATTACTTCTGAATACGCTTAACCTTGGGGTTTCAACTGTACCAGGGGTAATGGTTTTACGAATCCTCATTTTGATCCTGTACCTTCTGTACTGTTTCCTATCTTTTATCTTTTTCATCCTTTCAGGATTTTACTTTTCTTAATAATTTTTATTCTGCAGCTGCTTTACCGGCTTTTCTCCTGATCACTTCACCTTTAAAGAGTATTCCTTTTCCCTTATATGGCTCGGGCTTGCGGAAGGACCTGATCTTGGCGGCTACCTGTCCGATAAGCTGTTTGTCCATTGATTTCAAGGTGATGGTTGGATTCTTTCCCCTTTCGGTTACAGTTTCTACTGATACTTCCTCAGGAAGCTCGAGGTAGATACCGTGAGAATAACCCAGTGCCAGTTCAAGTACCTGTCCTTTAGCGATGGCTTTATAACCAACCCCAACAAGTTCCTGCTCGATCATATAACCATCGGTAACACCAATAACCATATTGTTGATAAGCGCCCTGGTAAGACCATGATGAGCTTTGTGTTCTTTTGATTCGCTTGGCCTTTCGATGGTCAGTGTTCCGTCTTCCAACTTCAGAACCATGTCTTTACTCACCTGTTGCACGAGTTCACCTAATTTACCTTTAACGGTAACCAGGTTATCGTCGCCGATCTTGATTTCAGCGCCTTCGGGCAGGGTGATGGGTAATTTTCCTATACGTGACATAATTTTTACTCCTGTTTTAACTTACATAACATAAAACTTCACCGCCAACTTTTTCTTTCCTGGCTTCCTTGTCGGTCATAACACCGATAGAAGTAGAAAGAATAGCGACGCCAAGTCCGTTTAATACTCTGGGAAGATTGTCGGATCTGACATACTTCCTGAGGCCGGGCTTACTAATCCTGTCAAGTTTGTTGATGGCGGGCTGTTTAGTTACCGGATGGTACTTCAGGGCAATCTTAATCATGCCTTGTTTGTTGCCTTCATCCTCAACGAATTTATAATTCAGAATGTATCCTTTCTCGTGTAATATCTTCGTCATATCTTTCAAGATATTAGAGGCCGGGATTTCTACAATTCTGTGTTTCGCCATGACTGCATTCCTGAGTCTGGTCAAATAATCTGCAATTGGATCTGTCATCTCAATAATTCCTTTATAATTTACCAGCTAGCTTTTTTGATTCCTGGGATGAGGCCCGATAGAGCCATTTCCCTGAAGTTGATTCGGGAAACCCCGAATTGACGCATATAACCTTTAGGTCTTCCGGTTAAGCTACACCTGTTGTGCAAACGCACTGGTGACGCATTCTTAGGAAGTTTCTGCAGGCCGGCATAGTCGCCATTTGCAATCAGTTCAGCTCTTTTTTCAGCATATTTAGCTGCGAGCTTAGCCCTTTTCACTTCACGGGCTTTCATTGATTCCTTAGCCATATTCTAGTTATTTTGATTTTTAAACGGTAATCCAAATTCTTTTAATAATGCAAGGGCTTCCTTGTCATTAGGTGCGGAAGTTACGATGGTGATATCCATTCCATTGATATTATTCACCTTGTCGAGGTCAATCTCAGGAAAGATAATCTGCTCTGTTATGCCAAAGGAGTAATTTCCTCTGCCATCAAAACCTTTGTCGCTGATACCCCTGAAGTCCCTTACCCTTGGGATGGCAACTGATACCAGCCTGTCGAGGAATTCAAACATTTTATCGCCACGCAGGGTTACCCTTACTCCGATGGGAACACCTTTACGTACTTTAAAGTTTGAGATATCTTTTTTTGATTTAGTAGCCACGGCTAGCTGCCCTGTGATCATCGTCATTTCCTCGATACCATTATCGATGAGTTTTTTGTCGACGGTCGCCTGGCCCAGGCCCTGGTTAACTGAGATCTTTAGGATCTTAGGTACCTGCATGCGGTTACTGTAATCGAACTGCTTAGTGAGTGCGGGAACAATTTCCTCAAAGTACTTGGTCTTAAGTCTAGGTGTGTATTCCATTATTTAATAACCTCCCCTGATTTTTTTGAATAGCGTACTGTTTTTCCGCTTTTTTCATCTATTTTCTTGCCCAATTTGCCAGGATTTCCTTTTCCATCAACAACCAGAAGGTTTGAGAGATGAATGGGGGCTTCTTTCTTAATGATCCCGCCTTTTGGGTTATCGGCATTCGGCTTGGTGTGTTTACTCACCTGATTTGCACCTTCAACGATGGCTTTATAGGCAGCTCGGTCGATTTTAAGAACCCTGCCTGTCATGCCTTTTGATTCGCCGGCAATGACCATCACTGTGTCGCCTTTTTTAATATGTATTTTCTTCGCCATTACTATAATGTATTGTGTCTCGTTTACAGCACTTCCGGTGCCAATGAAACGATTTTCATAAATTTCTTATCCCTAAGTTCCCTGGCAACGGGGCCAAAGATACGGGTACCCATCATTTCGCCTGTGGCGTTGAGGAGTACTACGGCGTTATTGTCGAAGCGGATATATGATCCATCCTGGCGCCTGATCTCTTTTCTTGTCCTGACCACAACAGCTCTTATCACAGTTCCTTTCTTCACGGTGCCGCTTGGGATCGCACTTTTTACGGTTACCACGATCTGGTCACCGATGGTGGCATACCTCTTTTTGGTTCCACCAAGGACACGAATACAGAGCACTTCTTTCGCGCCGCTGTTATCAGCTACTGACAATCTTGATTCTTGTTGTATCATTTTTACTTAGCTCTTTCAACGATTTCTACTAATCTCCAGCATTTGTTTTTGCTCAGAGGTCTGGTTTCCATGATGCGTACAGTATCCCCGATGTTGCAATCATTTTTTTCGTCATGGGCGATAAACTTTGTGCTTTTCTTCACAAATTTGCCATACATGGGGTGTTTCACATTTCGGGTTACCTGCACCACGATAGATTTATCCATCTTGTTGCTAACTATGACCCCGACTCTTTCTTTTCTAAGATTTCTTTCCATCTTATTAATTGTTATTGGCTTCTTCTTCTAATTGTCTTCTTCTCAGCTCGGTTTCCATTCTTGCGATGGCTTTTTTGTAAAACGTGAGCTTATTGGGATTTTCCAGTGGAGAAACGGCATGGTTCAGTTTTAGCTTCACCAGTTGTTTCTTGTCAGTGTCTAATCTTTCGATCAGTTCTGCTGTACCCATTTCTTTTATTACATCTTGTTCCATTATCCTAGAGGTATTTTATTCAACGTAATCTCTTCTTACCACAAATTTGCATTTCACGGGAAGCTTCTGGGCAGCGAGCCTGAGTGCTTCTTTGGCAACTTCCATTGGTACACCTTCTGCTTCGAAGAGTATCCTGCCGGGGCTAACCCTTGCAACGAATAACTCAGGGGCACCTTTACCTTTACCCATACGTACTTCTGCAGGTTTTTTGGTTACCGGCTTGTCAGGAAATACCATGATCCATATCTGTCCTTCACGTTTCATGTAACGTGTAACAGCCTGACGGGCAGCTTCGATCTGGCGTCCGGTGAGCCAGCAAGGTTCCAGGGTTTTGATTCCGAAAGAACCAAAAGCAAGTTGGTTGCCACGCTCTGAATTGCCTTTCATCCGGCCTTTCTGCTGCTTTCTGTACTTGGTTTTCTTTGGCTGTAACATTTATTTATGCATTTAATATTATACAATTCTTATCTTCTTCTTCCACCACCTGGGCGTCCGCCACCAGGTTTCCTGGGAGATTGTTTCTTTTGGTTTTCAGTAAGTGAAGGAACTAGTTCGGGTTTACCGTAGATCTCTCCTTTACAAATCCAAACCTTGATACCGATTCTGCCATAGGTAGTATGGGCTTCAACTTTAGCGTAGTCGATGTCAGCACGGAGTGTATGCAATGGAGTACGTCCGTCTTTATATTGTTCACTACGTGCCATTTCAGCACCACCTAAACGACCTGAGATCACAACCTTGATTCCTTCAGCTCCAATACGCATGGTTGATTGGATAGAAGTTTTGATCGCGCGGCGAAATGAGATTCTTCCTTCGATCTGTTTGGCGATAGAGTTGGCGACGATGTTGGCATCCATTTCAGGGCGCTTGATCTCAGAGATATTGATCTGAATCTCTTTCTTGGTGAGTTTTTTCAGCTCTTCCTTCAGCTTATCCACTTCAGTTCCGCCTTTACCGATGATGATACCTGGGCGTGCGGTAAAAATCGTAACAGTAACCAGCTTAAGCGTACGCTCAATAATGATTTTTGAGATACCAGCTTTTACCAGACGGGCTGTGAGGTACTGACGAATTTTGTGGTCTTCCAACAATTTTGCGCCGAAATCCCTGCCACCATACCAGTTTGAATCCCATCCTTTGATGATTCCTAACCGAAGTCCTATTGGATTAGTCTTTTGTCCCATTGTGTTATATCTATTTTCTAATTTTCAACCAATTGTGTTTTGCTATCCAGTATCAGAGTAACGTGATTTGAACGTTTCCTGATTCTGTGTGCCCTGCCTTGTGGGGCAGTCCTGATTCTTTTCAGCATTCTGGCACTGTCAACGTGGATCTCTTTAATAAAGAGGTTGCTCTCTTCGATCCTTACGCCTTCATTTTTTGCTTGCCAGTTGGCAATGGCTGAGCGTAACAGTTTATGTACCCTGATGGCCGCTTCCTTGGGTGAATGCTGGAGCACGCTAAGTGCAGTCATTACATCCATTCCTCTGACCAAATCAGCCACCAACCTCATTTTCCTTGGGGAAGTGGGACAACTATTCAGCTTGGCAAAGTATTGGCTTTTCCTGGCCTCCTTTAATTGTTCCGCACGGTTTCTTTTTCTTGCTCCCATTATGCTTATCTTTAATATTATCTAAATTATCTTCTGCCTTTATCTTTTATTTCCGGCATGGCCCCTGAACTGACGTGTTGGAGCGAATTCTCCGAGTTTGTGGCCAACCATATTCTCGGTAATATATACCGGGATGAATTTGTTTCCATTATGGACTGCGATGGTTAATCCTACAAAATCGGGAGAGATCATTGATGCCCTTGACCAAGTTTTGATCACGGTTTTCTTTTTGCTCTCAGTCTGGTCCAGAACTTTCTTTTCCAGTTTGAAATGTATATAGGGTCCTTTTTTCAGCGAACGACTCATGGCACGATGATATTAATTATTTTTTACGTTTTTCAATGATATACTTGTTGGATTGCTTTTTCTTGGAGCGGGTTTTATAACCTTTAGCCGGCAATCCTTTTCTTGATCTTGGGTGTCCACCTGAAGACCTGCCTTCACCACCACCCATTGGGTGATCAACCGGGTTCATGGCAACACCACGAGTACGTGGGCGACGTCCCAGCCAGCGTGAACGACCTGCTTTACCTGATTTCTCAAGTTGGTGGTCAACGTTAGATACCATTCCAATAGTTGCTTTGCAACTTTGGAGGATCATTCTGGTTTCACCTGAAGGAAGTTTGATCACTGCAAATTTCCCTTCCCTGGTCATAAACTGGGCGTATGAACCGGCACTACGTGCAAGCTTTGCTCCCTGACCCGGACGAAGTTCAATATTGTGAATGATCGTACCGAAAGGAATTTCGCTGAGGTACATTGTGTTTCCGATATTCGGAGCAACGCCTTTACCTGATACGATTTCCTGTCCGACCTCAAGTCCGTGAGGTGCTACAATATATGTTTTCTCGCCATCGGCATAATACAGCAGTGCGATCCTGGCAGTACGGTTTGGATCATACTCGATTGATTTCACTGTTGCAGGGATATTTTCCTTTTCCCTTTTGAAATCAATGATCCTGTACCTCTGCTTGTGGCCACCACCTCTGTAACGGATGGTCATTTTACCTTCACTGTTCCTTCCGCCGCTTCTTTTAGCAGGAGCCAGGAGGCTCTTCTCGGGGCGGGATTCAGTGATGTCGTCAAATGCGCTAATGATCTTAAAGCGCTGACTCGGTGTCGTTGGTTTGTATTTCTTTAAAGCCATCTATCTAAATATTGCTATAAAAATCAATTGTTTCACCCTCGGCTACTGTAATGATAGCCTTTTTGTAGGCAGCTGTCTTTCCGGAAATCATCCCGGTTTTGGTGAACCTGGATTTGGTCTTTCCTCGGTAGGTCATCGTGTTAACAGAAAGCACCTCTACTCCGTACAACTCTTCAACGGCTGCTTTGATCTGAAGCTTGTTTGCTTTCCTGTTCACGATAAAACCATAACGGTTCATGCTTTCACCCATCTCCGTCATTTTTTCCGTGATCACCGGTTTTATAATGATATTCATTGCTCTTGGTATTATAATTATGCTAAAATCTTTTCAATCTCTTTGATCGAACTTTCAGCGATCAGAATCTGATTTGCGTTCAGAATATCGTATGTATTCAAACTGTTCGCATTAATTACCTTGGTATTCTTGATGTTTCTGGCTGAGAGTGTTATGTTCTCATTTTTTTCAGGAAGCACCAATAATGTTTTTTTGTCTTCAAGGTTGAAATTGCTCAGCATTTCAATATAATCCTTGGTTCTTGGAGCGTCGAAACTGAAATCTTCCAGAATGGTAAGCTCGGCGTCTTTTGCTTTGTATGTAAGTGCAGAACAACGGGCAAGTTTCTTAACCTTTTTATTCAGTTTGAAACTATAAACCCTTGGCTCTGGTCCGAAAACCCTACCACCACCGCGGAAAAGCGGGTTTTTGATATCACCAACACGAGCAGTACCCGTGCCTTTTTGGCGTTTCAGCTTACGACGACTACCTTTTACGGCATTCCGTTCCTTGCTGCTATGGGTTCCTTGCCTGCGATTGGCCATGATCAGCTTGGTATCAAGCCAGATGGCGTGATCGTTAGGCTCAATCTCAAAAACAGCCTTGTTCAGTTTGACTTTCTTTGAAGTCTCCTGTCCGTTTGTTTTATATACTACTAGCTCCATCTTTCAACAATTACATATGAACCATTAGGACCCGGTACGGCACCTTTAACTACGAGCAGGTTTTTCTCGGGAACAACTTTCACAACCTGGAGGTTGACCAGCTTCACCCTGTTTCCGCCCATACGGCCTGCCATACGCATGCCTTTAAATACTCTTGAAGGATATGATGAGGCACCGATTGAACCTGGGGCACGCAATCTATTATGCTGGCCGTGGGTAGCATCGTTGACACCTTTAAATCCATGACGTTTTACAACACCCTGGAATCCTTTTCCTTTTGAGTAACCTACTACATCGATGTATTCTCCTTCTTTGAAAATATCAACAGTAAGTACATCACCATATTTCTTTTGATGTCCTGCTTCGAACCTGGAGAATTCCCTGATGATTCTCTTCGGGCTTACACCAGCTTTTGCAAAATGACCTTTGAGGGCAGCAGTTGTATGCTTATCCTTCTTTTCGTCATATGCAATCTGAATGGCTTCATAACCATCGTTATCCGTGGTTTTCACCTGGGTAACAACGCATGGGCCTGCTTCGATTACAGTACACGGTATGTTTTTACCTGCATCATCAAAGATGCTGGTCATTCCGATTTTTTTACCAATTATTCCTGACATTGTTCTATCGTTTAAACTTTATCACACTTTAATCTCTACC